>Ga0114968_10001137_pt1 | contig 20211 bp, 16 predicted proteins | sample M_130807_EF_Meta_FD_87020 | JGI IMG/M metagenome (GOLD analysis project Ga0114968, IMG submission 87020) | Freshwater microbial communities from Lake Montjoie, Canada to study carbon cycling - M_130807_EF_MetaG | ecosystem: Environmental > Aquatic > Freshwater > Lake | place: Lake Montjoie...
CTGATGGCTTACTACCCTCCACTTTCCGGAACGCAAGACCTTTCTCAAGCAATTCAAGTCGAACTTGGGCTTTCCTTCCGGCCTTACCAAGCAGCCGCTTCTACGCTCCTGTTGAACAAACTTAGCCCTGAAATTCTACGGGGGGTTACGCTCACCTGCCCTGGATTTTATGCACCGCAAGGCCGTGAAGTACGACTGAAGCCCCGTTTTGAACACATGATTGAGCGCCTTGCCGCGTTACGGGTGCAAGGCCGCTACTTGACCAACTTTGAGATGGAGACTGCAGGCTACTATGCCCTTGGAGAGCTCCTGGGCCATGAAGTGCTCAGCCTCAACGCCATCTTGGCCAATCGACCGCTCAAAAAATTTGATGCAGCGGGTGACAAAACAGTCGAAAGAGCCATTGAAACTGCCATGGCTTGTTTTACAAAATGAGTACTTTTTGTGAACAGATTCTACTTAGCCTAGAGCAAAAAGGGATTCCTGCAAAAGCAGCCCACCTGCAGCACTACTTTAAAACAGGGCCGGGTGGTTATGGGGAAGGGGATATCTTTTTGGGAGTACCCGTGCCAGAGCAGCGAAAAATCGCCAAAGGAATCGCTCAGGATGCCAGTTTGTCCCAGCTTGCTGAGTTGGTTCAACACCCCTACCACGAGATGCGGTTGACGGGACTTTTGGCTCTGGTCTACAAATTTGAAAAAACCCGAAGTGAATCCCTCCGAGGAGAGTTCGTCATTTTTTACCTGGACCACCTTGACTTCATCAACAATTGGGATTTGGTAGACAGTTCCTGCTACCAGGTTTTGGGCGCCTTTTATTGGAAAAAAGACAAGGATTTATTTTTCAACCTAGCAACCTCACCCTCACTTTGGAGGCAGCGCGTGGCCATGATTAGCAGCTTTTATTGGATCAAAAAACGAGAGTTTAGCGATGCCTTGGCCTTAGCGGAACAACTTAAATCTCATCCCCATGACCTAATGCATAAGGCCGTCGGCTGGATGATTAGAGAGATTGGCAAACGGGATTTTGAGGTAGCAAATGAATTTCTAAAAGAGCATTACAGTTCCCTTCCACGCACTGCTTTGCGCTATGCCATCGAACGATTTCCAGAGGAGTTGAGGCAGGACTTTTTGAAAGGCAGAATTTGATATTGGAAGTGGGTGTTTTGGAGGTGCTTACTAAAAATCACGCAAAGACGCAAAGAAAAACAGCCTAGCGCAAGCAGGCTTGGTACCTTCGCGAGATCTTTTAAATTAATCCGTGATCCCGTCCAGTTCGCTGAGTTCGAGCCAGGATAATTCCAGTTCTTCCAATTCCCCATCAATAGCCTGAAGCCTGTTGGTCCATGTAAGCAGGAGGCTTACATCAGCAGTACCCACCGTGATTTGCTCCGTGATCGTTGCCTTCTCAGCTTCTAGTTTGGCAATGGTTTCGTTGAGCTGCTTAAACTCCTGCTTTTGCTTGTAACTCGCCTTGAGTTTTGGAGATGCTGCTCCCGATATTTCAGGAAGTACTACGGGCTCAGTTTTCGGTTCAACCTTGGGTTGGGTGCCAGTAGTGGATTTCTGATCCTCATTTTCCGATTCCCACTCTCGGAAATCTGTATAGTTTCCTGGGAAATCGCGAATCACTCCTTCTCCTTCAAACACAAACAAGTGCTCTACCAAGCGATCCATAAAGTAACGGTCGTGAGATACGATGATCAAGCAACCCGGGAAGGTATCCAAGAATTCCTCCAGGATATTCAAGGTCATCAAATCCAGGTCGTTTGTTGGTTCGTCGAGGATAAGGAAGTTCGGGTTTTTGATCAATACCAGGAGTAACTGCAAGCGTCGACGCTCGCCCCCGCTCATCTTTCCGATGGGAGTGAATTGCTGCTTGGGAGGAAATCCAAACTGGGTCAAAAATTGACTCACTGTGATCGTTTGGCCCTTGTCTAACACCACTACCTCAGCAATATCCTTTACCACATCAATCAGGCGCTTTTCTTCGTCGAAGCGATCTTCTTCCTGTCTGTAATAGCCAAAGGCTGTAGTTTGTCCAGCAGTGACCTTCCCTTGATCGGGATCAAGAAGACCAGTAATCATTTTAAGGAAGGTCGTCTTTCCTGCCCCGTTGGGCCCGATGATTCCGATACGGTCCTTCTTTTTGAAGATGTAAGAGAAGTCCTTGACCAGCGTTTTATTGTCAAAGGACTTTGAGATTTTTTCGATTTCAAGGATTTTGTTTCCAAGGCGTTGCGTGGATACTGTCAACTCGATGTCACGCTCTTCCCGCTTGGTAAAGGCTTTCTCTTTGGTTTCTTCAAAGGCATCCACACGGTATTTGGCTTTGGTGCCTCGGGCTTTGGGCTGCCGACGGATCCAGTCCAGCTCCTTTTTATAGAGACTTTTGGCTTTTTCGATTTCGATGTCCTCGATCTGCATGCGCTCCGCCTTTTTGTCAAGGAAGTAGCCGTAGTTGCCTTGGTAGCGGTGGATCTTCCCTTGGTCTAGTTCCAAAATCTCGTTGGTTACTTTTTCGAGGAAGTAGCGGTCGTGGGTGACCATAAATAGGGCCAGGTTGGCCTTGGAAAGGTAGTCTTCTAGCCACTCAATTGTCTCCAAATCCAGGTGGTTGGTAGGCTCATCCAAAAGCAAAAGGTCGGGCTTTTCCAAGATCGCTTTGGCGAGGGCTACCCGCTTGCGTTGTCCTCCGGAAAGGTTGCCTACGGGTAGTTCGGTATCGTGAAGGCCGAGTTTGCCGAGCACCTCTTTAACTTGGTATTCAAAGTCCCAGGCCTGGAGGGCATCCATTTTTTCAAACAGCTTGGACATCTGATCCGAGTTGTCCACACCGCGCTCCGCATCGAGCATGGCCTTGTGGTAGGCTTCAATGACTTGGAGAATTTCGGAATTACTTTGGTCAAAAATCGTCTGGTAGATACTTAGGTTGGCCTCAAAAACCGGGTTTTGGTGCACATAGGCGATTTTGACCGACTGGTTGAGCGCTACTTGACCGGTATCGGGGATTTCCAATCCCATGATGATTTTCATCAAGGTTGACTTCCCAGCCCCATTGATTCCCACAAGGGCAATTTTTTGTCCTTGGGTAATGCCAAAAGAGATGTTGGAAAAAAGTTTGCGGTCCCCGAAGGCCTTGCTTAGATTTTCTACTGAAAGGTAATTCATGGGGCAAAAGTAAGGGAAAAAAGGGGCTTAGGGAAATAGAGTAGAAATACTATAGAAATAGGGTAGAAATAAACCGAGCAAGCTCGGTGAAATAGGAAATTTTGCTGCTAGTTCAACCTATTTCACCTGCCTGCGGCAGGCAGGCGGAGTCTATTTCTACTCTATTTCCATCGTATTTCCCTTTATTTTTTCACGGAGCTAGCCCGCCCGCCGCGGCGGGTAGGTAGGCCGCCGCGGGTATTTCTACTATATTTCAATTGTATTTCCCTTTATTATTTCACGGAGCCCGCCGCAGCGGGTATTTCTAATTCATTTAAAAGACATGAAAACCATCCACGATATCCTCAAATTAGGGGATCCTAGACTCTACGAGGTATGTACTCCTGTGCTTCGGGAGGAACTAGTAGAAGTTCCTGCTTGGATCCAGCAGCTCCACGAGGCCATGGAAGATGTGCGTCGGGTGTATGGCTTTGGAAGAGGAATAGCGGCGCCTCAGCTCGGCATCATGAAACGCCTATTTTACCTACAGCTCGACCGTCCCTATGTGGTGATCAACCCGGAGTTGAAAGGATTGAGCGAGGAAGAGTTTGCCTTGTGGGACGACTGCATGAGTTTCCCCAACCTACTCGTTCGGGTCAAGCGCCACCAGTCCCTGAGCCTCCACTACTTGGACGAGCATTGGCAACCACAAGTGTGGAAGGTAGAAGGAGCCATTTCCGAACTCATCCAGCACGAGTACGATCACCTCGACGGGGTGCTCTGTACGATGCGGGCGATGGATGAGAAATCGTATAGGTGGAAGGAATGAGGGGAGAGCCAAGAGCCGAGAAGCAAGAGATTAGACTTTAGTATCAAGTAGCTAGTATCAAGTAGCAAGACGCTCGCAACAATATTTGAAGTTCAATTCAATGATTCCTCAATTCGACGTTCGAAAATCAGCGTTCAGCATTCGACATTAGTTTTCAATTCGTATTTCGCCTGCCCGCCGCGGCGGGTACTTCGTATTTCTACTTTGTACTTCGTACTTAGTACCTTGTACAATCACTTATCTTTACCCCATGATCTTCCCCAGCCTCTCCGATATCTCTGCGGCACATGCACGCATCCAGCCTTTTATCCACCGCACGCCTATCCTTACTTCGGAAGCCATCGATGCGATCGCAGGATGCAACATTTACTTTAAATGTGAAAACTTTCAAAAAGTAGGGGCCTTCAAAGCTCGCGGCGCGGCCAATGCCGTGATGAAACTAACTGACGCACAGCGGGCCAAAGGCGTGGCTACGCACAGTTCGGGCAACCATGCCGCTGCACTTGCTCGAGCAGCTACGGTAGCAGGAATCCCTTCCTACATCGTCATGCCCTCCAATGCCCCCGAAATCAAAAAGAAAGCAGTAAAAGGCTATGGCGGAGAAATCATCGAATGCGAACCCAATCTCAAAGCCCGTGAAACCAGTTTGGAGGCGGTAGTAGCCCGTACGGGAGCTGCATTTATCCCTCCCTACGATCACCTAGACGTCATCGAAGGGCAGGCTACCTGCGCGCTAGAACTCTTGGAAGACCAGCCCAACTTGGATATCCTGATGGCGCCTGTTGGCGGGGGAGGACTGCTGGGCGGCACTGCACTGGTTACCCATTACTTGAATCCAAACATCGAGATTATCGCCGGAGAACCTGCAGGTGCAGACGATGCCTATCGTTCCTTTCATGCGGGCTACATCATCCCCCAAACGGGCCCAACTACCATTGCAGATGGCTTATTGACCTCCCTGGGGACCCTCAATTTTGCTTTGATTCAGGCCCATGTCAGTGATATTTTACTCGCTACTGATCCCCAAATCATCGAGGCTATGCGCCTAGTGTACGAACGCATGAAAATCATCATCGAACCCTCTTGCTCCGTTCCGCTAGCAGCCTTACTAGCAAACAAGGAGCGCTTTGCTGGAAAAAAAGTAGGCATCATCCTTTCCGGAGGAAATGTGGATTTGGGGAAGTTGCCTTTTTAACCACCAAAAAAAATAAAGCACAAAAAAACCCGAATCTGTATGGATTCGGGTTTTTTGTTTGCTCCTACTTTACTTCTTCTTACTCTCGGCCACCGCATGGTGCGCAGCGCGAGCGGCAAAGGCCATGTAGGTCAAGGAAGGGTTTTGGGTAGACGTAGAGGTCATCGATGATCCGTCGGTCACGTACACATTTGGTACCGCGTGCAACTGGTGGTTGGCATTCAACATGGAGGTTTTTGGATCCTTACCCATGCGCACCCCACCCATCTCGTGGATATCCAAGCCTGGAGCCTGCTTGCTATCGGATGTCTGGATGTTGGTAAAGCCCGCCTTCGTAAACATCTCCGTCATCTGCTCGAGATAGTCTTTCACCATTTTCTCGTCGTTGTCGTCGTAGTCCATGCTGACCTTGAGCTGAGGAATGCCCCATTCGTCCTTTAGGGTACCATCTAGCGCTACGTAATTGCTCTCCTTCGGCAAGGTCTCTCCCATCATGTGTGAGCCCACGCGCCATGGCCCGTAGTTTGATGGGTTAAGCAAATTATTTTTCAAGTCCATTCCGATGCCATCCGTGTTGGGTCCTACGCCTCGGCCGGCTGAGAAGCCCGCCGCATAACCTCGAAGGAAGTCGGTTTCTTGTTTGTACACATTTCGGAAGCGTGGGAAATACCCACTGGTAGGTCTTCCTCCCGAGGTGGTGTATTCAGCATGTCCTTCGTATTCCCCAGATACGCGAGCCCGGTAGTTGTGGAAGGCCACGTACTTGCCCAACACCCCACTGTCATTCCCCAATCCATTCGGGAATCGGCTGGAGGTGGAGTTCAATAAAATCGCGTTGGTATTGAGTGCTGCTGCATTGATAAATAGCACATCTGCATAAAATTCTTCCACTTCCTTGCTCAAGCGGTCGATGATGCGCACGCCTGTGGCTTTGCCTTTGGCCTCGTCGTAGATGACAGAATGCACCACCGCATCAGGGCGGATGGTCAGGTTGCCTGTCTTAAGCGCCCAAGGAATAGTGGATGAGTTGGAACTGAAGTAGCCTCCAAACGGGCAGCCTCGCTGGCATAGGTTGCGGTTTTGGCAAGATCCTCTGCCTTGTGCAGCAAAAGCCTCAGCACTGCCATGGATGTGCGCGCAGCGTGCAGAAATCACATTACGCTCTCCTCCATACTCCTTCTTCATCGTCTCGGCGAAGTACTTCTCCACCACATTGAGATCGTAACCAGGAAGAAATTCTCCATCCGGCAGATGGGCGATGCCATCCTTAAACCCAGCTACGCCCGCAAATTTCTCGACATGGCTGTACCATTTTTCGATGTCCTTGTAGCGAATCGGCCAATCCACCGCAAACCCATCTCGGGCAGGGCCTTCAAAGTCAAAGTCGGACCAGCGCTGTACCTGTCGCGCCCAAAGTAAGGACTTGCCTCCCACCTGGTAACCTCGAATCCAATCAAAGGGCTTTTCTTGCACGTAGGGATGCTCCGCGTCCTTCACAAAGAAGTGCATGGCATCTTCTCGAAACGCATAGCATTTGCTGATGACGGGGTTTTCCTCCTTGATCTTTTCGGTAAGCTGCCCTCTGTGGGGAAACTCATGCGGAAGCATGTTGGTGGTCGGGTAGTCCTTGAGGTGTTTGACATCAGGACCACGCTCGATCATCAGGGTTTTTACCCCAAGGTCACAGAGTTCCTTCGCTGCCCAGGCACCACTGATGCCCGAACCGACCACAATGGCCTGATAGGTACGCTCCTGCGTACTGCGTAAGTTGAGATTAGCCATTGACTCTTGTATTTTGAATATCAGCGATTAGGACTGCCCCATTGTATTCACCAGGAATCAAGGAGTAGGGTATGATTTCGGTTTGGATGTATTCAGAGGCCATGTAACCCTGAATGGTAAAGCGCTTGACGCTGCTCAAGAAATAACCCACTTGGGCAAGCAACTTCCCATCGGAAGTATTTTCATCTCCAGTGAGTGCGAACCCTTGAAGCAAAAAGGTTTCCTTTTCCTTGCTGCTTAAGTCCTCAAATTTCTTTCCAGCAGTTTTTTCTGCATACTCCGGGAATGCTTCCAATCCGGCGGTGAATTTCTCTTGGTTTTCTTTGGTAAAGCAATCGTTCACCATCACCAGGATAAAATCAGGTACGGCTAGGTCCAAGGCTCCCTTGATCTCTCCAGCAGGAATGATGCTGTCGGAAATGGATGCAATGAGGGCTTTTTGGGTAGCCGTGATTTTGAGGTTTTCGTAGGCGGCAAGGATGTCTTCTTTGCTAAAATCGCAGGAGGGGATCAGTGCTAGCCCTCCAGAAATCAGGGCGATATGCCGTAACGCATGACGTCTGTTCATAGAAATAGGTTAAAATTTGGGTTGGGGTAAATGAAAAATTAAAGTAGGTATTTTTTTTCAAGAAATGCTACCTGAAACTTCAGAAAGGGTCAACTTATCGGGTAATCGTTCCCAGTTCCCCGAAGGTAGCGGCATTGCCATCGACGGTTTAAAATTTGTCAATCGATGGTCCTGGAATGAGATAAACAGGGATATGTGAATTGATGTGTACCAAGGAAAGCACCGGAAGAAAAAATAGAAGCAAGAACGATCTCATGGGTTTATTTTTTTGAAAACCTAGCCATTTTGCCCCACATCTAAAAACAAAATGCGATCGATCTTCCCATTTGAAAACCTTTGCTCCCAAATCCGACTTATCGATGTATCTTTTCCCCTATGTTCGCAGTATGAAAACACGGCTTTCCTTTTTGCTTTTTCTAATTAGTATGGGCTTGCAAGCCCAGATCCAACTGAAAGTAAGTGATCAGCTCACTGGACTTCCCTTGGAAAATGTCCGTGTGAGTTCAGGCACTACTGTGCAAACAAGCGGAGCTGAGGGCACGGTTACTTTTTCAGGAGAAAATCTACGCCTCGTCTTCTTATTGGAAGGGTATGAGCGCTTGGAAAAAGTGTTCCCCAAGGGAAAGTTTTCGGTACAGCTTGTTCCAAGTGCAATGAACCTTTCTGGGGTTTCGGTCAGCGCATTTGACACGGAGCGTCCCCTACTGCAGCAGGCAGCTAGCGTATCGCGAGTGACGGAGCAAGACCTGTTGCGCTTCAATGAGAGTTCGCCCGTCCTAGCCTTCAACCAAAAGGCCGGCATCCGCATCGAGGAACGGGCTCCCGCAAGTTACCGCATCTCCATCCGAGGCAGCTCTTTGCGTTCCCCTTTCGGCGTGCGCAATGTAAAAGTATACTGGAATGAGGTTCCCTTCACCGCTCCCGACGGCACTACTGCGCTCAACCTGCTGGACTTGAGTAACATCCGAACTGCTGAGGTTATCAAAGGCCCTTCTGGAAGTGTCTATGGTGCAGGAAATGGCGGCGCCATCTCTTTGTTTAGCCAGGCCCAAGTGGATGAAAATCGAATTTCCTCGGAATACCTCCTGGGCGATTTTGGACTCTCTCGCTACCGTTTGGGTATTTCCCAACAACTGGGAGACGGTGGAATCGAAGCTTCTTATGTTCGTCAAGAATCGGATGGCTACCGGGATCACTCGGGAGTCAAGCGCCAAGTGGTACAGATGAGTGGGTATTTTCCTGTTTCTGAAAAGCAGGAACTTCGTACCCAGCTCCTGGTGTCCGACCTGCAGTACCAAATCCCGGGGGCACTGAATGCTACACAGCTGGCAAGTAATCCCAAGCAGGCTCGCCCCGGATCGGTAGGACAAAACAGTTCCATCGCCCAACAATCCCTCCTCCTTTCCCTAGGCCATACCTACCGGCATTCGGAACAGCTTAGCAGCAGCACGACAGTATACCTGAATACGAATGCCTTTGAGAATCCCTTTATTCTAGACTACAAAAAGGAATTGGGATTCGGCTACGGAACCCGCACCAAGATCAGCTACAACACCCAGTTGGGCGGCAAATCCCTCCGCCTACTTGCGGGAGGAGAGTGGCAAAAAAGCATCACCCAAGCGCAAAATTTTGGCAACCGGGCTGGCAAAGCGGATACTATCCGATTTGCAGACCAGCTGACCGCCTCCCAAGGCTTTCTATTTCAGCAAGCAGAGCTGCAGTTCAACTCCAAACTCTTGCTTACCTTGGGCTTGAGTGAAAATTTTTCCAGCTTTCAAATCGACCGTCAGGTGGATGCTGGAGGAGGAAAGAAAGGGCTTCAAACCCGTACTTTCGCGCCCATTCTGGTGCCTCGCGTAGCGCTCAACTACCAGTTCAACCCAAGCATGTCCGTGTATGGGTCCATCAGCTCGGGCTTTTCCCCACCGACCATCGACGAAGTTCGTACCAACGAAGGCAGCGTCAACTTGGACCTAGAAGCAGAGAAGGGTACCAATTATGAAGTTGGGTATCGATTGGGAAAGGAGCGCTTCACGATGGAAGTGATCGCCTACTACTTCCAACTTCAAGAGACCATCACCACATATGCAAATGCAAATGGGGTGGTACTCTTTCAAAATGCCGGTGCAACGGATCAGAAAGGAGTAGAGGCCAGCCTAGACTATGCACTGCTTCGAAATTCGAAAGGCTTTGTGCGGGATCTCCTGTTTGGCACCGCCTACACGGGTCAGTTTTTCACCTTTGAAAATTACCAGAAGCGGGGGCAAGATTTCTCAGGCAATGCCTTAACGGGTGTTCCAAAGCACAATCTGGTCAGCCGAATGGATCTGCGTACTAGGGTTGGTCTTTACCTAAATTTCACGCATCAGTTTACGGAGGAAATCCCCCTCGACGATGCGAATACCGTCTACCAAGATGCCTATTCCTTGGTGAACCTGCGGCTCGGTTGGGTGAAGCAGCTTGGCAACTGGAACCTAGAGATTTTTGCAGGGGTAGACAACCTCTTGGATGCCACTTATTCTTTGGGCAATGACCTGAATGCTTTCGCAGGGCGATTTTACCAACCTGCTCCTACGCGCAATGGGTATGGGGGAGTGAAGGTGGGGGTGAGATATTGAAGGAAATACGGTGGAAATAGGGAAAAGAAATACAGTGGAAATAGGATAGAAACAGACTCCGCTGCGCTACGTGAAATAAGTTGAATTATTCGCGAAGCCATTATTTCCCCGAGCTTGCTCGGGTTATTTCTACACTATTTCTACTGTATTTCCATAAATTACAATCCAAATCACGAATCAATGAAAAATTTCCATCTCCTTTTACTATCCTTTTTAATTTCCTTAACTGCTTTTTCCCAAGAGGAAGCTGCCGAATCGAAATGGGTGCCTCGGGAACCTAAAAAATTCGAATCTACGCATTCGGGCACCTTCAATGGGCAAAAAATTACCTACAAAGCCGTGGTGAGGGAGACCTTTCTCAAGAATGCTGCAGGTGAAGTGACCGGAGCACTTTGGTCCACTGCCTACCTCCGCGAGGGAGTCCTAGATCCTTCCAAGAGACCTGTACTCTTTATCTTCAATGGAGGACCTGGATCAGCAAGTGTTTGGCTGCATGTGGGTTTCTTCGGTCCAAAAGTGGTGAAAACGGACTCGGGAGCAAGTAAAGACGATGGTGCTGCCCCCTACCTGGTGGAAGAAAACAAGCAGGCTTTGCTTGACCTTACAGATTTGGTATTTATCGATCCTATCGGCACTGGGTTTAGCCAGGTGGAAGGCAAAGGCAAAACGTCAGACTTCTGGGGACTCAACGAGGACGCTTCCTCGATTGCACAATTTATCCGTACCTGGGTGACGCAGCACGGGAGATGGCAAGCTCCCAAGTTTATTGCGGGAGAAAGCTTTGGCACCACCCGCGCAGCCAAGGTAGCCGAAGTACTCGAAGAGGGTGGACAAAGCCTGGCCTTGAATGGACTTGTCTTGATATCCCAAGCCCTTGACTATGCTGGTTCGTCCAGCTGGGCGGATAATCTTACCTCCTTTTTCACCTACCTCCCTTCCCAAGCGGCTACCGCCTGGTACCACGGCAAGGCCGGACAAGGGAAAACCCTAGCAGCCTTTACCCAAGAAGCAAGAGAATTTGCCTACGGGGACTATTTGAAGTCACTGTTTATGGGAGAAAAGCAAACAGAAGCACAGAAAGAAGCCATAGCGGCCAAGTTGGCCTACTTTACTGGCTTGGATAAAGCCTATATTCTCCGCTCCGACAATCAAATCTTGATGCACCGCTTCAAAAAAGAATTGCTTCGTGCAGAGGGCAAGGCCATTGGCACCTTGGATGGGCGCTATTTGGCTCGGGAAACCGACAAGTCCTCTGAAGGATCGATACTTGGAGATCCAGCGAGCTACATGACCGGGTCTGCCTACACGGCTGTTTACAACGACTACTTGATGCGAGACTTGAAGGTGACTATGGACCGCCCCTACTTCACCTCCGCAAGCGGGATGGGTGGAAGTTGGAACTGGAAACCTGTGCCCGACGGGGCCTACTACGAGCCGAGCTATATCAGTACGGCACGTGCACTCAGCGAGGTCATGCACCGAAATACGCAGCTGCAGGTGATGGTAGCCAACGGCTACTACGACCTGATCACCCCCTTCTTTGATGCGGAGTTTACCTTTGCCAGACACAATTTCCCACAGGAACGTGTGGCCATGACCTATTACGAGGCAGGGCACATGATGTACAACCGACAGGAAGATTTTGATGCCTTGGCAAAAGATGTACGGAAGTTTTTGGAGGGGATAATCACTAAAAAATCTAATTAACCAACTTAAATTCTATCATGCAAACACCCAAATTCAATCCAGAAGCAGTTACTCAAATTATACGTGAACGCAGGTCCATGTTTCCTGCACAGTTTAAAGAAAACGACCCAGTAGCCGATTCCATCATTGAGGAGATCCTTGAAAATGCCAATTGGGCACCTACCCACAAGCTCACCCAACCTTGGCGCTTTATTGTGTACACAGGTGCAGGATTGGAGACCTTTGGCAACTACCAGGCGGAAATGTATAAAATGCGCGCAGAAAAAAACGGCACCCCCTTCCTGGAAGGCACCTACCAAAAATTTAAAGAGAATCCCACCAAAGCTTCGCATGTCATCGCCCTACTGATGAAGCGTACAGAAGGTTCGGGCATCCCCGTAATGGAAGAGATTTCAGCTGTGGCGATGGCGGTGCAGAACATGTACTTAACGGCCTGTGCACATGGACTTGCCTGCTACTGGGGCACCGGCGGACCTACCTTCTGGGTAGAAGCGCGGGAAGATTTTGGACTCGAAGGCGAGGACATGCTGATGGGCTTTTTCTATGTAGCCAAGCCTGCTACTGATACTTGGCCAGCAGGAAAGCGTGAGCCGATTGGGGAGAAGGTAAGTTGGGTAAGGGAGTAAATTCCTTCCCAAACCAACCTATTTAGCCAAACATCCGTTCAAGTCATTTGAAGGTTGTTTGGCTTTCTTTTTTCACTTTTTCGAAAATACTTCGTCAATTTTTTAAATGGTAACTTTTAAGTTACATTTGGGAGTATGCAAAAAATCAGACAGGTTGTTGCGTATAAGAATTACTTTCAAGACTTCCTCCTGGAACAGCCCTTGAAAGCACAAGACAAGATCTACAAAGTATTGGAAGCTATCGAGACCCTGGAAAGGATACCGACTGCCTACCTTAAATACCTAGCAGGCACCAAAGGATTATATGAGGCGCGAATTCGACTCGGAACAGACATTTGGAGAGTGTTTTGTTTTTTCGATCAAGGCAGGGTTGTCATTCTGCTCAGTGGATTCGTAAAAAAGACACAAAAAACTCCTCGAAATGAAATTGATAAAGCGCTCAACCTAATGATGGACTATTACAACGAAAAAAACAATCCGCAATGAAAACTACATCCTGGGAAGAAATCAAAGACAAGGTCTACGGGGAAAAGGGCAGCCCTCGCCGCGATGCCCTTGAACGAGAAACAGCCCCTTTCAAAATCGGTCTTCTTCTAAAAAAAGCACGCGAAGAAAGACTCCTTACCCAAGAGCAGTTGGCCCAACTTGTGGATAAAAAAAGAACCTACATCTCTCGAGTGGAAAATGACGGGGCAAACATGACCTTAAAAACCCTCTATGAAATTGTAGAAAAAGGTCTCGGAGGTAAAGTGCAGATCAAAATTGACTTGTAAAAAAATTCCCAAACTTTACCAATCCGCCGGCCTTCTAGCCTGATACGCGGCCATCTGATCCAAAAGATCCGCTGGGTCATCGGAGATAATCACCATCTCTTCCTGCTCGGGGTAAAGAAATCCCTCCTGCATCGCATGGTTGAGAAAGTCAATCAACTTGTCGTAGTAGCCATGCACATTGTAAAGCGCCAAAGGCTTTTGGATGTAGTGTAGCTGATTCAAAGTCATGATTTCAAAAAGTTCCTCCAGCGTACCAATCCCTCCCGGCATGGCAATAAAGCCATCCCCTTTTTCGGCCATCAGCCACTTGCGGTCCCGCATGGTCTCTACGATGATCAACTCCGTACAACCTTTATGCGCCACTTCCCGGTCCAACAACTTTTGAGGAATGATTCCGATTACTTCCTTCCCTGCTGCCAAAAGTTCATCCGCAATCACTCCCATCAAACCCACATGACCCGCACCATACACGAGGCTATGGTCACGCAAAATCATTTCTTGAGCCAAGGATCGCACCCCTGCTTCGTAGATGGAATGGTTGCCTTTCTTGGAACCACAGTAGACGGTTATCTTTTTCATCCCGAAAAATAAAGATTTCGCCCGATCCCAAAGCAAGAATTTGAAAGAAGGTTTGCAGCGGCAGATCCTAGCCCCCATTTTTGGGGTTCAAGCCCCATACCATGAAAATCTGTTTCGCCACCAACAACGCTAAAAAAATCGAAGAGGTCGCTGCTTCGCTGAAGGGCCTAATCGAAATAGTTTCCCTTCAAGAGATTGGCTGCACGGTAGAACTTCCCGAAACAGGCGACACCTTGGAGCACAATGCCTTTGAAAAAGCACGGTATGTCAACCAACATTTTGGGGTAAGCTGCTTTGCTGACGACACCGGCCTGGAAGTAGCAGCCCTAGACGGGGCCCCCGGTGTGTATTCAGGAAGATTTGCAGGAGAGCCGCGCAGTGATGCCCGCAACCTAAGTTTGCTGTTGGAGAAAATGGAGGGCCAAACCAACCGATCCGCCCGATTCCGAACCGTCATTGCGCTCATTTTGGATGGAAAAGAGTACCAGTTTGAGGGAATCGCTGCAGGGGAAATCACCACTTCGCCAAGCGGCGAAGGAGGATTTGGCTACGATCCCATCTTCCAGCCCCTTGGATTTGATCGTACCTTTGCGGAACTCAGCCTGGCAGAGAAAAACGAAATTTCCCATCGTGGAAAGGCCGTAAAGGCGCTCCTAAATTTTCTCCGTGCTGGAAAATTCTGAGATACGCCCAAAAATGACTTAATTTGCTCCTCATGACCAAGCCCTTCATCGTCGGAATCACTGGGGGATCTGCCTCTGGAAAAACCTTGTTTTTGGAACATTTGCTGCGCAGCTTCTCTCCCGAGGAACTGTGTTTGATCTCCCAGGACAACTATTACAAGCCAAAGCACCTGCAGCCTGTGGACGAGCAAGGCATTGCCAATTTTGACACCCCCCACAGCATCGACTTTGAGCAGTATGCCCAAGACATCCGCATCATTCAGGGCGGAGGTACGGTGGTCCGAGAAGAGTACACCTTTAATAACGCCACCAAGACCCCCAAGATGCTCACCTTTGCTCCCGCACCCGTAGTGGTCGTGGAAGGGATTTTTGTGCTTTATTACCCTGAATTGGCAGCCTTATTGGACTTGAAGATTTTTATCGATGCCAAGGATCACATCAAACTCAAGCGGCGCATCATCCGTGACAAGGTGGAGCGGGGATACGACCTTGACGATGTGCTGTACCGCTACGAGAATCACGTGATGCCGACCTACGAAAAATACATCAAGCCCTTCAAAAATGAGGCGGATCTCATCATTCCAAACAACCTCAACTTTGACAAGGCCATGGATGTACTCCGCACCTATTTGCAAGCAAAGTCTGCCCGATAGGGATAAAAAGCGAAGCGCTAGCGGGTGATTTTCAAATATTTTCTATATTTGCTCCCCATGAAAAATAGGAACTCATACTACAGCACCAGCAAGCAGCGATTTTCGTGGGCTTTGGTGTTGTTCTTTTGCCTATTTGTATCCAGCATCGAATACTTCCCTTCAGAAGGAAGTCATTCCCGAACAGAGCAGTCCGCTGAACAGCCGGGACAGAGTTTCTTGGATGTTGCTGTAGATGCGGTCGTACCTTTTGCGCTGGAAGTAGCAAACACCGTTTTTTACCTGATTTCACAGCTATTTCGAGTTGACTTTTCTTTACACCTGCCTCAAGTAGCAGGAGCGACTTTTGTAAACTCATTTACAGAAATCCTTTTTGAACGGATTATTTCCCCGCAGGGACCCTAAAAAATCAAACCCTTTCTGAATTCACCTCCTCGTTCTTTTTGGAACGAGTCAAATCTTAATTAATTCAATTCCTTAAATTTTATCAAAATGCAAAACAAAGGTGCAATCGTGTTTTTGACGGTGATCATTACAGCGCTCTGCCTGTACTACCTGTCATTCACTCTTATATCCAATGGCGTGCAAGAAAAGGCTACGGCCTATGCAACAGACGCCACCGGCAATATCGACTTTGCCAAGAAGAGATCTTACCTAGATTCAGTCTGGAGACAGCCTGTGTATAATTTTCTAGGTGCTAGCTACACCTACCAAGAAGTAAAAGAAACCGAGCTTGGACTTGGACTTGACCTTCAAGGAGGTATGCACGTAACCTTGGAGGTTTCTCCCGTAGAAATCGTCAAGGGCATCGCAGGTAATCCTAAAAACGAGCTATTTAACGCGGCTGTAGCTGAAGCTAAAGAAGCCTCAAAAACTTCTGATGCTAAGTTTGCAGACTTGTTCTATACCGCTTGGAAAAAAAATAATCCAGGCAAATCCCTCGGTTCTGTATTCGCTACTGCGGCCAACAGAGGGAAAATCTCCTTGGAATCGACAGATGCAGAGATCCTTGATATTATCGATACGGAAGTTGAAAACGCCATCGACCGTTCGTTCAACATCCTAAGAACGCGTATCGACCGTTTTGGTACTTCACAGCCAAACATTCAGCGGATCGCTGGTTCAGGAAGAATTCAGATCGAACTTCCAGGTGCTGACAACCAGGAGCGTGTGCGCAACTTGCTTCAAGGTGTTGCTAAATTGCAGTTCTGGGAGGTTCTCGAACTAAACGAGTACGGTGGATCCATTGAAGAAGTCAACCAAGCATGGGTGGCCGACCAGAAAAATAAGGTCGGAGACCTAGCTACTTCGGATTCAACTGCAACTGACTCTACCGCTACATCTACCGATTCCTTGTCTGTTGAAGATTCCTTAAGAAATGTTTTGGAAAAACAGTTGGAGCAAATTGATCCAATGAACAATGCCAATGCGAGTATATCACCATTGATCGCTTTGAGAAAAGTAGACTATGGATTGATCTATGATGTGCGTGACACCGCAATTGTCAATCGAATTCTAAAAAATGAGCGCTACCAATCCTTCCTTCCAAAAGACCTTCGTCTACTTTGGGGAGTGAAGCCTACCAAAGCTGAGGATGGAACAGAGATCCTAGAATTGTATGCGATCAAATTGAGAAAAGGTTCTGACCAAGCTCCTCTCGAAGGAGATGTGGTAACAGATGCACGTCAGACCCTAGACCAAACTTCTCAGCCTGCGGTATCCATGCAAATGAATGCCGATGGAGCTAGAAAATGGAGAAATCTAACCGCTGAAAACGTAGGTAGAAGAATTGCTGTCGTCCTTGACGACTATGTATATACTGCTCCTATGGTAAATGGAGAGATTCCAAATGGTCAATCAGAAATCTCTGGAAACTTCACGCTTTTGGAAGCCCAGGATTTGGCAAATATCTTGAAATCTGGTTCCCTACCAGCTCCTACACAAATCGTAGAAGAAAGCATCATTGGCCCAACCTTGGGTAAAGAGGCACAAAGCCAAGGTATCATTTCCATGATCGCAGGTCTTGCCTTGGTGGTCTTGTTCATGGTTGCCTACTACGCAAAAGGTGGCTTGGTGGCAGTTGCCGCTCTTGTATTCAACATCTTCTTCATCTTGGGTATCCTCGCTCAGCTGAGCACCGCCTTGACCCTACCAGGTATTGCCGGTATCGTATTGACTATGGGTATGTCTATTGATGCGAACGTATTGATTTTCGAACGAATCAAGGATGAGCTTAGAAATGGAGTCAACTTGCTATCGGCAATCAACATTGGCTACGAAAAGGCATTCTCCGCTATCTTGGATGGTAACGTAACGACCTTCTTGACAGGTGCGATCTTGTTTGCTTTGGGCCAAGGTCCTGTAAAAGGCTTCGCGATCGTTTTGATGATCGGTATTGCCTGTTCATTCTTCACTTCCGTATTCATCACCCGAGTGATGGTGTCTTGGATGACCAAAAAAGGAGACAAGAGCAACATGTCTTTCTCTACTCCATTTGCCAAAAACTCACTTTCTTCCTTGAACATCGACTTCATGAGCAAAAGAAAGTTGGCCTACATTGCCTCTTCCACCATCATTGTGATCGGATTAGGACTTGCAGTAGTCAATGGCTTGAAGCTGGGTGTAGACTTTACGGGTGGACGTTCCTTTGTGGTTGCCTTCAACCAACCGATGGTACCGTCCGATTTGAAAGTGGGCCTAGATGGTGAGTTTGATGGATCTGTGGAAGTGAAAACCTACGGTTCAAACAACGTATTGAAAGTCACTACCTCCTACCTCATCAACGAAGACGACGATGCCTCCAACAAAGAGGTGGAAAGCAAAGTGAAGGAAGGGATTGCAGCAGTAACCGGATTTACTTTCGTAGAAAATTCTACTACACTTGGAGACAAACAATTCTCCATCACTGGATCCTCCAAAGTGGGTGCAACGGTAGCGAATGATATCAAATCCTCTTCCGTACAGGCGATTATTCTAGCTTTACTTGCAATCTTCCTTTACATCTTGCTTCGCTTCCGCAAGTGGCAATTCTCCTTGGGCGCGATTGTTGCCTTGGCACACGATGCGCTCTTCGTAATTGCAGCATTTTCGATTGCCGGCACCTTTGGCGCCTCCTTCGAAATTGACCAAGTGTTTATTGCGGCTATCTTGACTGTAATTGGTTACTCGATAAACGATACGGTAATTATCTATGACCGTATTCGAGAGAATGTGGAAAATAGAGGTTCACGCCATCTGATCAAAGTTTTCAACGATTCCATCAACGAAACCTTGAGCCGTACCTTGATCACTTCCTTCACTACAATTATCGTGGTCATTGTCCTCCTTTTCTTTGGAGGTGAGGTATTGAGCGGCTTCTCCTTCGCCCTATTTGTGGGGATCACAGTGGGTACCTTCTCTTCCATCTACATCGCTACTCCAATCGTAGTCGATTTGATGAAGAAGGAAATCGAAGAAGAAAGTTCCTCCACTAAGGAAACCAAAAAAGGCTAAGCTTAGCTAATTTCTAAAAGAAGGGCGGGAAAATTTTCCGCCCTTTTTTTTTGTAGTCCTCGGGTTGCTTACCTTAGTTGAGGCTTCACCAAAATTGAACCCCAAACTTATCCATGTCTACTCCCCTTCGTGCAGCCTTAGTTGGCTATGGTTCCGTTGCTGAAAAAATGCACGCTCCCCTTTTGGAAGTTTGCCCCTCTCTGGACTTCGTCGCCGTAGTCGAGCGAAATGGCATTCGATGCCAGCAAAAATATCCCAAGGTGCAAACCTTCTCGAGTTTGGAATCCTTGTTGGCGGCCGATGCTGCCGACCTGATCTGCATCACTACGCCAAACGAACTCCATTTTTCCATGGCCAAGCAATGCCTCCTTGCAGGCAAGCATGTGGTGGTGGACAAGCCCGTCACGCTAGTGGCCGAAGAGGCAGAGGAGTTACTCCAGCTTTCTCAGTCTCTGGGATTGGTGTGCAGCATTTTTCACAACCGCCGCTACGATGGAGATTTCAAAACCCTTCAAGAAATTGTAGCTAAAAATTTACTCGGCAGACTGGTCTTTCTCGAGTCCCATTTTGATCGCTTCCGCCCGCAAGTATCCGAAAACTGGAGAGAAAAAGAATGCCCGGGAAATGGCATCACCTACGACCTAGGCTCCCACCTGATCGACCAAATGGTGCTTCTTTTTGGCAAACCTACCGCCATCTGGGCAGACATTCGCAAGCAGCGTACCGATGCGGTCGCGGACGATTACTTCGACATTGCTATGGACTACCCAGGGTTTAAAGCACGGGTCACTGCCGGGGCAATGGTCAATGTGCCCACCCCCAAATTCATGCTCTTGGGCGAAAAAGGCACTTACCAGAAATTCTTCTTGGATGTGCAGGAGCAGGCATTTAAAGACGCAAGAATCCCAGCAGGAGCAGATTGGGGAATGGAACCCGAAGAACGTTGGGGGAAAATTCATTTCGCACCCGAAACGCAAGCATACCCTACCCTTCGAGGAGATTACCGAGTGTTTTACGAAAACGTAGCTGATGCTATCTTGGGAAAGGCTTCCCTCTTGGTGACGCTGGAACAAGCAATTCCCGTACTGCGAATTATTCAAGCCTCCTTTCTGTCCTCCCAGGAAGGAAGAAAAATAGCCCAATCGGAAGGAAAGTGGTAGTGAAACCCATTTCAATCGAGAAATAAGCCTAGGCACCGCCCTTCGCAAATCAATTAGATTCCTTAATTTTGCGCCCTATGGCAAAAACAGAAACTCCAGGCGAAAACGCCCAATTGAAAGATATCATCTCCCATGCCAAAGAGTATGGCTTTGTGTACCCAAGTTCCGAAATCTACGACGGCCTACAGGCAGTATACGATTACGGTGCCTATGGGGTAGAGTTGAAAAACAACCTCAAGCGCCTCTGGTGGGAAAGCATGACCCGCGTGCAAGACAACATTGTCGGCATCGATGCGGCCATCTTTATGCACCCTACCACCTGGAAAGCTTCTGGCCACGTGGACTCCTTCAACGATCCGATGATCGACAACAAGGACAGCAAAAAGCGCTACCGTGCAGA
>Ga0114968_10001143_pt1 | contig 20167 bp, 32 predicted proteins | sample M_130807_EF_Meta_FD_87020 | JGI IMG/M metagenome (GOLD analysis project Ga0114968, IMG submission 87020) | Freshwater microbial communities from Lake Montjoie, Canada to study carbon cycling - M_130807_EF_MetaG | ecosystem: Environmental > Aquatic > Freshwater > Lake | place: Lake Montjoie...
GCAGCCAATAAATCAAAAGGGTTTATAGTTTGATTGGCTGCAACAAAAGCCCAAAAACTATTTACATCACTGTAAACTACGTATGCTGCTTCAATTAAAGTTGTTTTGTTATCTATGTTTACTGTTGAGATATCAATTTCATTTCTATTGACATCAAGATAAGTAAAAAAATCTGAGATTATAAAATCACCAGATAAACTAGCAAAAGACGTTTTAGGTAAATTTTTAAAAAATTTCATAAAGATGAACCAAAATATCTAGAAGAGATTTCAGACTTTGACATTATTGAATTTGTATCAGGAACATATGTTCCGGTTTCAAATTCACTGAAGACCAAGCCCAACATTGTTATAGAAGATGCCCCATTTGGCAAATATCTAATTATAGGATCGCTTTCATCATTTTTTTGAACTTTAACTGTTTCTAAAACACATACAAGAGGTTCACCGAGCCAGTTTGCAGTAAGGTTTTGTTCGCCACCAAATGCTACACCATTTCCTCTGGATACCTTTAATGTCCACAATTGTTGTGGGTATGTTCTTTCTGGCAATCCAGTAGCAATCTTTGGATATGAGCATTTTCTAAATGTTCCAACAATACTTTCTATTTGAAATGCTTCGTCTGCATTTTTTGGTACAAACAAATATTGAAAAAAGTATTTTTTTCTTGCTTCAGAAACCATTGTAGCTTCGGCTATGTTACTAAATCTTCTAAATGTAGAAGTTGCAAACATTCGTTCCCAATAAAAAGTTGCTGGTTGTAATGTTCTTTTTAAAACATTTATTGCACCCTGTACACCTCCACCAGCATTTGCAATTCCGGCACGACTTAACATTGGTCCTACTGGATTATTATTACTTTCACCATATTCATGTGCGGCAAGATATCCCGGTTCTTTTGGCATAGGGAGAATCAGATGAGCAAAAGCTCTATTTTGAACACCTTGCCTAGTTCTATCGGAATTTCTTAAAGAATATTCTGCACAATAAAAGTTCATCCACATAGGCTGTTCTGCAGCATACTGACCATAGGGGTATTGAAAATTAAGAGTTCTTGCCATATCTAATATTTAGACAAAATACCTAAATATTTTATATGGCCTATAAATCGGTATACAATCCCAAAAATCCTAAAAAGTATGCTGGGGATGCATCAAAAATAGTATGCAGATCCTTATGGGAGCGAAATGTTTGTAAGTTTTGTGATGAAACGCCAAACATTATAAAATGGTCTTCAGAAGAAATTTCTATACCATATGTTAGTCCATTAGATAAAAAAGTACACAACTACTATCCAGACTTTTTAATTCAATTTAAAAACTCTGCTGGTTTACATAACTGGATGGTAGAAGTAAAACCAAAAAAACAAACATATTTAAAAGAAAACGCATCCAAGAAAGAAAAAGCAACTTGGATAATAAATACCGCAAAATGGCAGGCTGCAAAAAAATATTGCGATATTCATAATATCGTTTTTAAAATTGTAACAGAAAAAGATTTATTCAACAATGGCTAACAACACCAATTCAATAATCAATATTAAAAATTATTTTGATCGCCATAATGGATTACAAAGATCAAATAGATTTTCAATGTCTTTTGATGGCCTTCCACCATCATTAGTATTATCAAACGAGGATGTACAACCGTTGGCCATATCTATTGGAGCCAGAGCAATTGATGGTGTAGCTGATAATTTGGCTGGTTATGGTTTGGGAAGAACTGTACCACGTTATCAAAAATTTCCACAAGGAGTTCTTGTTAGTTTTGCCATAACTAACGATAATTTTATTACAGATTTGTTTGATAAATGGTTTAATCTTATATACTCTGGCGGAAGACAACGTGGAACCATTAGTGCACCGTTTCAATTATCTTTTTATGATGATATTATTTACAATTCTAAAATGAATATAAATTTGTTAGATTTAAATGGAAACATCAATCGAACATACACATTTTTTGAAGTATATCCAATTGAAACTATGCCTTTAGATTTGACTATGTTGCGCCAAAATGAATATTCGGTATATCAAGTATTGTTTATGTACAGAGATTTTATTTTTACATAAAGGTTAAGTGATGAATATTATCAAATCATTAGAAAATTTATTACCAAGATATGAAACTACATTACCATTTTTACAAAAAAAGGTAACATTTACACCATTTCGTGTAAAAGATGCCAAAAACATTTCAATAGTATTACAAGAAGAAAATAAAAAATTAGCATTAAATGCTATGGTTGATTTATTAAAATTAAACACGGAAGGTGTTGATGTTTTAAATTTATGTCTGGCCGATGCTGAGTTTTTGTTTTTGCAAATTAGAGCAAAAAGCGTAGATGAATATCTAAATTTAATTTACAATAAAGAAAAAATTCAAGTATTCATATATGATATAAAAAACAAAAATAGTCTTATAGAAGAAACAATTAAACTTAATGATAAAATGAGTTTAATGTTGCATACTCCAAAAATTAAAGATTTATTAAAACTGCCTTCATTAGATCAAGAATATTTGATTAAATCCTGTATTCATAAAATTATATTAAATGGTGAGATTTTTTATGTAGATAGATTTATCAATGATGAAATGAAGAATATGATAGACAATTTGCCTCTAAATGTTGTACCCAAGTTAGAAAAATTTTTAAATAAAATGCCAGAACTATATGTTATGCTTAATACGAGCGAAGGTGAAAAGGAGGTCAGTGGCATTTTAAGTTTTTTTATCTCTCGGTAAAGTTTTTTGATTTAAGAGATTATTTTACGACAAACTTTACCTTAATAAATAATTTTGGATGGAACTTGGTAGATATAGACAGTATGATTTGGTGGGAAAGAGAAATCTATGTTAAACTTATTGTTGAATACCAAGAACAAAAGAAACATGAACAAATGGCAAATGCTTATAATCTTGGAAGTGGGATGCAGTTATGAATGATGAAAATAACATAGCTATTGATGTTGATGCAGAAAAACAAATCTTTTCTTCGGCTATAACACCATCTTCTATACAATCACCTTCTGCATCGGTTGAACAGGCAGAAGTTAATTTGCCACCTAGTTTACCTTATACTGCAACACAAGTTAATATAAAAACAAATACACAAGCAGAGGTATCTAAAACAGCACTTGATTTATCTATAAAATTTAATGCAGAAGATAGTTATAATAATTTAAAAACTGCAGTAGATTCACTTCAATCACAGATAGATAGTAATTCAAATCAATTGGTAAATCGTTGGATTCCCGATCCAAAAGCTGCAAATAAATTTGAAGAAAAACCTACAGTAGATCCTACAAATTTAATATTTGTTAATAGAAGAGAAAGATTTAGTCGATTTCCATATTGGGCATAAAAAAAGCCCCCTTGCGGGGGCTTTTCTCAATCATTCTCCATCTCGGAGAAGTACTTTAGAGGATCCTTTTCCTCAATGTCTTCAGACACTACCGTGTCTGCCACATCATCCTCAATGCTCTTGCTTTCAGTAAACTGAGCACGAACATCATCACCAACAGCCTTCTTGTATCGTTCATTGAGTTCGGCAAAACTCTTGAACTGGTTCTTCTCAACAAATGGCTTTAGAGGATACTGCTTCTTCCAAAGTTCCTCTAGCTTCTTGTCATCTCCACCAAGAAGCGGGGCAGGAGATGCAAACTCCGAACGATCATAGTTAACGTAACCTCCGACATTACGAATCTTGATCTTAAAGTCTGCACCAGTCCAGAAGTTGAATGGATCAACTGCAACCTCATCCTGATACTCAGGGTGAGCAAGGCTCTGAATCTTCTGGAAGATCTTTGTGCCATACTGGTAAAGAAAAACCTTTCCCTTGTTTTCTGGATTGGCAGGATCTTCGATCACAAGAATATTGGAGAAGTAAGTCAATTTACGCTTACGATTCCGTGCAATGTTCTTGTCATCTTCGATACCACTATTCCAGAGTTCAGTATTAGATTGACAAATGGGGCACTTCTCGCCAATTGTAGTTGGGCAATTTTCAAAAAGCCAACCACCCTTGCCCTTGAAAGCATGGCTGTACACAGACACGAATGGTGTATCTTCACCCTGAATTTCAGGCAGGAAGCGGATTACAGCGTATCCATTTCCCGACTTATCAATACCGGGCTTCCAAAGACGCTCGTCCTTGTAACTCTCCTTAGAGGTGAGTTTATCCATACGCTCGGTTAGAGATGCGACTGAGTTCTTACTCTTCTTCTTAAAATCTGCAAAATTTGACATAGTATCTTCTTTCCCCAAGGATCTACCTTGGCCTATAAGTTCTATCATTATGTATCAGAGTTCTGTTTAGTCAAGCGGAAGCTTTTTGGATTTCTTCTTTTTTAAAAGATGTAAATTTTTAGCTTCTTGTTCTATTTTTTCAATTATTGGTTTGGTTAAAAGTTTAGCCGATGCAGAAGGGTCTAATCCCATTTCTTCGGTAATCTCAAGTATACAATCCATAAAACTCATTTTTGTATTTGTTACTCGGGCTATAACTTTATTTGAAAATTGTTCTTTTGCAGAATCGTCTATGTACATGAGATTATTTTACACCTGAATTGGAATAAATCCAATAAATAATAGAATATAAATATTCTAGACATAAGGATTAAAAATGCCAATCTCACCATACTTTGGAAGTAATTATATTGGACTAAACAGCGGAGCAACCGTATTCATTGGTGCCGACTCTATCAGAGACGTAGCCGGTGGATATACTTATTACACACAATATTTTAAACTCACATATGGTGTTACTGGAGCTGCCACCCCCGTATCTTCTTCCAATCCATTGCCCGTAACTGTAGCAGCTGGAATGACTGCTACAATTGCTGGGTTTACAGGAACAATTACAATCCAAGGAACTCCTAGCGGAACTGCGGTTCCCGTATCTGGAAGTTTAGTAGTATCGGGTATCACTGGAGCTCCAGTATACGTCCGTACTGCAACTGGTGCGCAAGTAGAAGTTACTGGTGGTAGATATATTAACAAAACAAATGATGCAATTTCTGTATATGGTCCGGCTGGCTCAACATATGTTTATGTAAACATTGCAAGTACTGGTGGAAATTTTGCTACTGTAACTAATGGTGCATTAAATGTAAATGTAACTGGAGCTACAATTTCGGCAACAATTCCTTCTACAGTAACCGTAGTTGGACTTTCTGGTGCTACAGCAGTAAATGTTACTGTTGGAAATACTGTTGGTATTAATGATAATGCAATTCTTGCTTCTATGGCCGGAATTAGCAATTCGCTTGGAACTTTAAATTCACAAATTTTAAGTATCGCTGGAGCAGTACCTTCTGCATTTAAGACAGGAAGAATTTCTGTATCATCTGCTAGTGTTTCTCAGATTGATTCTGGTGGATACACCGCAACATCTGCAGTAACAATTAAAGCACTTTCCACAAATACAGATTTTGTTTATCTAGGAAATACTTCTGGACTTATTGGATCATCTTATGGTTTTGCATTAGATCCCGGTGAAAGCTTTAATTTGAAAGTAAACAACTCAAATAAAGTTTTTGCAGTTTCAAATACAGGAACACAAGTAATAACATACCTAGTTTCATAAAATGTCATATTTTTTAAATCCATCACAATTAATTCAAAATTATGGATTTGAAATTAACGGATCCACATACGATCCCATTTTTACAAAAAGTTATGTAAATTCTTCACCAAATGTTTCTATTCTTGGTACTACTTGTTTTATAGATTATACAAACTGTTTTAGTACTTCAGATAGATCAACCTTAATTAAACTTTTTAAATCTACTCCAGCTGGAACTACATTTGCTTTATCAAATGGTGATTATTTTGATGAGTATGTAAATGTCAGAAAAGATATCTCTGGTGTGTTTAGTTTTTCTTCTCTGACGGGAAATGATAGATTAATAATAGGTTCAATTGTTTCTGGTTTTACTTATGATTCTACATATAGTTACTATACTGCAAATAACTTTTTGAATCCACCCCAATATACCACCACCTATAAAGGTAGTACAACTTCTAATTGGATTGTTAATAATTTAAATGATGGAAAATTTAAATCAGTAGTTAATAAAGGAATTTTAGGTTCTATATTTAATAAACAAGAATATGTTGAAATATCTGGATCTTGTTCAAATACTGGAAAGCTTTTAGTTAATGGATCAGTACAATTAAAAGATAAAAAAGAATTAATATATACCGGTGTAACATTAACAAACGAAAATTTATCTACAACAAATACAACAATAACTCAATTTTTAAGAGGTAATGCTAATCCAGAAATACTTTCAAAAAGTAGAAAAACTACTGGTTGTTATGTTGTGTACACTTCTACAGGCGATCAAGTAGATTGTTTTGAAAACCAAAATGAACTTCAAGCATTTTTAAGAAGCCAATACCAAGGATCAACATATTCTACTGAATGGGTTGTATGTAGTTCTTGCTCCAATCTTTCAAATACTGGCATTAATGCATCGAGATCAGACAAATCTCAATTGTTTGATGCTTTGGTTTATGCTCAAATTATAGAAACTACCGATGCTTCTGGAAACCCAAGTGCAGCTTTGTATGTTAATTACCCAACATCTTATATACTTAGACAATCCAGTTCAATTGGTGTCAGTATTACAAATGGATTCAAGATTGATTTAAGTCACCCATCGCTGCAAGGTTATACCGTAACAGTATATTCAGAAAATACAAAAACAAACATTGTAACAAATAATTTGTATTATACTGGTACTCCGGGTTACGACCAATCAAGTTTAATTTATGTCAAAGAATCTTCATCCCCAAGAAATCTTTTTGTTGAATTCAAGGGAACAGTAATTTTAGATTTAAATGTGCAAATAGGATAAAACCCACCGTTAAGTGGGTTTTATTTGATAAAACTTTTTTAAATTTTATCGAGAACGATTACGGACGACACGGTAGTACGAACGACCATTCTTTGTCTCACGAACTACAGCGTAGTTCATATCAAAACGATCAAAGGCTTCACGAAGATCATGCATCGTTGCGCGCATGTTGCTAACGCGGAAACGCTTGCGAGCCTCACCAGCGGTCAATGCGGTGCCGCTACGCATAAAATCAAACACTCTCTGAAGCTTAGTCGGACGATCAACAGTAGTAATTTCCATAAAACTTTCCTTTCTTATAAGAAGTTGATTTAATATACTCTATGAGGTGTTGATGTCAAGCAATTCCCTAAATAATTCTGACTGAAGGAGGCCCTATGGGACAGAGCAATCGTCAGTTCGTAAAATTTGTGAGGCAACATCTTGCAGAATACGGTATGAAACTTATTATTGGCCGTGGAAAACATGTAAATGTTGATGGTTTTCGTTGTTCTGGCTATTTTGATGAATCGGGTAAGGCTATTGCTGTAGCCCGCAAAGCCAATGAATTTATGCAGGTTTTAGTACATGAATATTGCCATTTTTTGCAATATATAAACAGCTCTAAAATTTATACCAAGTCATATGAGGCATCTTATATTGTTGATGCATGGTTAAAAGGCAAAAATTATCCTCTTAAAAAGGTAAAACGGGCTTTTTTCATTGTACGAGCCATGGAGAGAGATTGTGAAAGACGGGCCATGAAGATCATTAAGGACTTCAACCTAGCCATTAACAGCAAAATGTACGCAAAACGAGCCCATGTTTACATCTACAGCCACTTTTTGATGGAAAAAACTCGTAAATTTCACTCATACAAGCGAAATCCATACTATAGCAAGTATGTTTTAAAGATTATGCCATCAAATATGGCTGTTTTAAGCCATAAAACAATCCCACCAAAGGTTTATTCGGTGTTAGAATCGTTTACAATCTGAGATTTTAAATATTTTGATACAAACAATTTAATATCTTCATTGTCATAGGGCCATCTGTCGTTTTTATCCATAAACTTATAATGAATTAATGATTCAATGTGCTCATCCATCATACGGAGAGATTCATCATCAATTGCCCATTTAATTTCATCTTCTGTGTTTTTAATTGGGCCAGTAGAACCATTTTGTTCTGCTACTATTAGATCTCCAATCTTGGCAAGATTACCAAGAATTTCCATTGATTTGGCGCATTGATAAAAAAGATCCTTCTTGATAGGATCTTCTTCTTTGCGAGCCAAGTTGCGAATTTCGTAAACTAGCTCTGGAATTTTCATCTGTAACTCCTTAACTTAAAGTTAGGAGATACTTGGTTCGTTGTACTTCCCCAAGCATCTCATCCCTTATATTTAACAGTTCAGTTTGATTGTCATCTATCTGACTTGGTAATTCATTCATCAAATAATCTTCAAGAGAATCTACTACTTTGGTAGCAGTTGTTTTGTATGGACCGTTAAATTTTAATTCATTAATTTCTTTAAGAAAATCTTTTCCATAAATTCCAATATACACTTCAGTAAAGGTATCAATCAAACTGTCAAGATTCTCATAAAGCTTTCCGAGTGCTTTATGGGATGCATATGATTGAGTACCCCAGTGGTGTAAACGGAGTTCTATTTGAAAATTCATTAATGTTTTAGTGCATGACATAGTATAATATTTAGGACTTAAAACCTTGTGAAAAGATTATAAAATTTTCTGGTACATCTTCTTTGTTTTTAACTGCTCTTTGTTTTGCTTTTTTATATTCAACATCTGTAAGCAACAAAGGAGTCACTTCACCAGAAGAATCTACATGGGCAACAAAGTAATAACTAAAATCTTCATTTAGCTTTCGATTTTTATTTTTTATTCTTTGTTTTGCCATATAAATTATTTATAGAACTTTGCAATAATATTTGCCATCCACATTGGTGTTTTTTGATTTAAGTATTTTCTTCTTTTGTCACATGGTGCGCATGGCTTGAATCCAAATAATTTGGTAAATGAAGCAAACAATTCACCTATTCCTTGTTTTTGTGAAACAAGGTTTAATTTAGATTGATTGAAAGTATTTGTCTTTGATACTTCAAAATTGTAAATTGGTTTATTTTCTTTTATTATTAAAGTATCATCTTCTTGAATCTCGCAAATAATTTTTCTTTGAGATTTTTTGCCGTTATAAATTATAGTTATATTTTTATTCATGATTGTGTCACTATTGCTGTTATATCACCATAAGAATATTGATATGTAATCGGATATGCTTGTTTAGATATAGGATTATTTGTATTTAATAAAGCACCAGCATTGTTATATGGATAGATATATATTTCTTGCGATAAAAATGGTGTATTAAAAGGATAACACCTATTAAATGCACTCACATCTACTGGTGGATCTTCTTGTTGTTTTCCATATGTTTGTCCCCTAGCCCATCCACCCGGAGGAGGTGGTGCACTAGCAATATCTACTGTAGCGTTTACAGAAGGAGTCCAATAACTAATTTTTGATAACGCATATTCACCTTCATATATTCCTTGAGGATGTTCAAACATATTTGGATGCCCTTGCTTAGGATATTCTGGATATATTTTATTTTGAGCCGTAAAACCTGTTATTCCGCCTGCAATTGTTGTGGGTACGCAATTATTTTCAACATTATTGTAAACATATTTTTCATGAGGAATGGAATTTCTTGTATAAGTCAATTTCATTCGCATACCTTGGCTATAATAATTGTAGCCATTAATAAATTCTTCTGCTCCTGCTGATAAAACACCCTGAGTCCATTCTGGATTCACATATTTAACTCCATTTGATGAAGTTAAAACTTTTTCTATTTTAATTGGAAGTGCATCGGGATCAAATACATCTGTAAAATATAATTCTTCATAAAAATCCATTTCTACATGATCACCACATGGTATCACATCTCTATATCCAATTCCCAACTCTATACTTAATTCATGAGGTCTTCGTATTTGATCTGGATCAGCAGATCTATGAAACCATCTATAACATGAATATTTATCTTCACACGTGCAACCACAATTAGTCAGAAAATATCTATTTGGAATATAGAATCCCTGAGTTATTTCTCCTACATTACCATTACAATTATTTGGTCCTCCTGCTATACAACCACATGGTGGAAGATTTGAACAAGTGAGTCCAATTGTTGTCGGTGGATTATAATATTGAGTCATCGTCAAACAAACTTGGTCAACTAAATTTGGATTTGCTGATGATATACCACATGAATCATAATCAAATAAACAAATATTATCATAATATCGTGGTATAGGATTTAATGTAGGATAAAAATCTGTTAAATGTTCTGTTTCTTTATATACATAACCAATAAAAGCATCATATAAATACATATTGCTACTTGTTGAACATCCAAAATGACAACTTAATAAATCAATATTTAATTTTGATATGTGACCATCATATGATGGTATAAACTCAAAACTCCAAGATGCATCATCTCTTAATGAAATATTTGTGTCTAATGCATTATTAGAATATGTTCCGCCGTCAATTGTTTTTACTCCAAGTGCATATGCCCCATTTGCCCGTCCACTCCCCCCAAACCCACAATTGTCACAAGCATTATATTTTGCACTTAAATCTATATTATCATATAAAGTTTCATAACTTTCATTACAACAAGCGTCACAATTAACAACTGTATAATAATATAAAGGTGGAAATAATTGATATTGAAATGGTATACCACAACCAGTAATTATTTGACCAGTATCATCAGAATAACTAAAATTTTTACATCCTTTTATTTTACCAGCTGCATCACATGGATCTATACATTTTTGGCAACCTCCGTTTATAGGAAATTCTCCAGCTGTATTACCATATAAACGTTGGTCTACAAATCCACCTACATAACCAAATGCACCCCAATATGATACACCCCACGATGGATTTGCTGTACCACCTTCATTAACATAATAATTATATGTACCAGATCTAGTTTGATATGTAAGTGAAGGTATTTTTGGTGCAACATCGTCTTCAGAAAGACTGTAAGTTAAAGTCAATCTCCAATGTTCCATTTCAAATTCAATTGAATTTTGACTTCCATTTGAACAGTTCCAAATTAATATATTTCCATTTGGTTGACAATAAAATTTTACATAAATGTCTACGGAAATATTAATATCAGAGCCAACACAACTAGCTTCAGGTGGTTTGCAACAAGATGTAGGCCAAGATATTTGATTACAACAACATGCTTTTTTAGGCATTCACAATCCTCGTAGAATATTTAGAGGCATTGTATGCCATCATCATTAGTATAATAAATTTTATGAAAGATTTCGCCACACCACTTTGCACACACTGGACATGGCTTAGAATTTCTAAAATTACCAAAACGGTTAAATCTAAAATTCAAAAGAATAAGTTTTTCACTGCGCAGTGATTTTGGAACTTTTCTAAATGCATCCAGTTCAGAATGCATGTCTGCACATCTATACCCCAAACGCAAAGTATCGGGGTGGGTCTTAAAAACATTTTGACCCACCGCGATAATTTTGCGCTTGTATATAACCAGTGATATGTGTTTCTTCTGACGTTCCATTGCCATCGACAATGGCTTTGCAATCGGAAGATAATTTTCAATCACATGATCTATGTTCATTCATACTTACATCGTCAGCTTCAGCTTACTCAGCGGATCAACACCCTGAGAAGGAGTGACAATGCCCTTATTCAAGCTAGAATCATACTGCGTCTTCAGTTCTTCTAGAGGATCAACAGTAAACGCAATAAATGTCTTGGGAACAAAAACACCTTTTGAAGCCTTGCTGTACATCATCCAAGGCATCAAACCAATTTGACCTTCACGCATAGGAACCAAAATTGCTGGATCCTTTAAGGTATAACCAGAATCTTGTTCTTCAAATCGTGATAGGATTTCTTCGCCTGAATTTAATCTAAATATTTTTACGTTCATAAATTTCCTTTGTGTAAACTAATTATATCACTACTAATCATACTTGCAAGCATTAATATCATGAAAACATTTCAACAATTTTTAATCGAAGGCTCTCAACAAATTCAATGTGATCTTAATGGTATTTGCAAAGAAATAAAAGGATATGAATCTGCTGGTAATGAAGAAAAAATTCTTTCTGTATATAAAGATAGCAAAGGATTAGATACAGTTGGACATGGACATTTAATAACTGCACAGTCTCCAAAAATCTTTGCTGAATTAAATATTAATCCTGATGTTTTGAGTGGCAAAGCAAAACTAACACCGCAAGAAGCAGATAAATTGCTTGAAAGAGATGTTCGAACTCGTTTACCACAAGTTCAAAAATTAGTTCCTAATTTTAGTAATTATTCTTCAGAACTTCAAGCTCAACTTGCTTCTGAACAATTTAGAGGTATGTTAGGAAAATCTCCTAATGCTCTTAAAAAATTGAATGCAGGAGATTATTCTGGAGCATCAATAGAATATATTGATGCTAAAGACTATAGAGAATCTGTAAGAGACAAAACTGGTATTGCACCAAGAATGCAAAAACTTGCTGATGCAATCAGAACGGAACCAGAACGTCAGAAGAAACGTAAGCAATCTTCTCAACAAACCATTCAGGCACCTCAGTCGCCTTCCACTTCGCAAAAGCCGCCTTCTCGTTAATGTAATAACTGCGATAAGCAACTACTGGATTTTCATTCTTATATTGTTCAGGCATGGCTTGAACAAATGGAGTCAATTTGCCTTTTGACAAATTAACAGGAAAGTCATACAATTCATTCAACAACATCGATTCCATTGAATGAACCTTACCGTAGCGGCGAGTGTATTCCTTGCACAATGCATATGCATGCTTCCAAAGCCAAAGATAATTTTCTCCAGTTGTACGAGTCCAAATATTGCAAGGATGATTAATCATTGCTGCCTTACAGATATTTTTCTTTGTGCATACATGCGTGGTGTACCTGCGCTTACCAGTATTGACTTCTAACGGATCACCATCCAAAACATGGTGCGCAGTTGAAAGCAACTGACAAGACTCAAGAATCATTTTTACAACGTGCTTATCGCACATCATACGAGCGGAAGTAGCGGCATCATTGTCCAAAACAAAAATGTTCATATTTCGTGATTCTCAAAAATGTTGTTTATAGTACGATTGACCTTAATCATTGTACCACGTGAATACAGGTCATGCAAATTAAAAGCACCAACATACGAACAAGCAGAGCGCAATCCACCAAGAATTTCTTGAACGGTGTGATGTACAGATCCACGATAAGGTACTTCCACAGTGCGGCCCTCGGAAGCGCGGTAATCCTTAAGTCCCCCGTTGTATCTTTCATTTGCGGTTTTGCTGGACATACCATAATGAAGCATCGTGAGTGATGCGTTATTATTGGAGTGACGAATTTCTCCACCACACTCGTCATGTCCTGCAAATACACCTCCAGCCATAACAAATGCAGCCCCAGCCACAAAAGACTTAGCAAAATCGCCGGGGTGTACAATTCCACCATCAGATACGATCCCAATACCTAACGCTGCGGCTGTTTCCGCACACTCTATGACCGCCGAGAGTTGGGGATACCCCACGCCCGCTACTCTGCGTGTCAGGCACATCGATCCCGATCCGATCCCCACTTTTACGAGATCTGCTCCAGCTTTTGACAATTCCTCGACCCCCTCTTGGGTCACAACATTCCCAGCAATTAGTATTGATGTCGGCCATTTGTTTCTTACTTTCTTAATAAAATTGTGAAACTCTGTCATGTAGCCATTTGCTACATCTACACAAACAAACGTTGGATCTTTGATTGTTGCCATGTCTACAAACAATTTGCTATCGGCATCCAATCCAAGAGTTAATGAAACATATTTTTCTTTTTCTGGATAGGTAGTAGCAAAAGTAACATAATACTCACCACCTTTACGCAAGCATGTCACCATTTCATACTCAGAAAGAGCCAATGCCATTTCATGTGTACTTACTGTTGACATGTTTGCTGTCATAATAGGAACCCCAGACCATTTTGAACCACACTTAAATGTGGCTTCAACAGCTAATGACACATCTTTGCGAGACTTTACTTCACTTGTTTTTGGAACAATGAGTACGTCAGAATAATCTAATTTAGGTTCGTAATTGACAATCATTATTACAAATAATAACACATACACAATAAACGTCAATAATTATTTTGCGTCTTCTATTTTTTTAATTACGTCTTTAAGGTTTAACATTTTTTGTGCTAATTCTTTAGACGTAATTTTATCCTGAAGATATGCTTCATATTTTGAAAGAATAATCTTCGCTTCTCTGAAAAGGATTGCATGTAAATGATCAAACTTTTTGGAATCATTTGTCATCAATTCTATTTATTCAAGATCAGTAGTGTCATCTCTAACAAATTTAATAACACTTGACATATAGAATGATTTCCATGCCTGTTCATTCAAATCCCATACACCAATTCGGTCTCCTGCCATGGGACTAAAAAAGTGTTGTCTTACACTTTTTTGAGTGTTTGATATGTATTTGGATTGCAGGGTGCAAGTTAATTTTCTAGATGCACCATTGGTCCGTTTGATAAAAAATACAGTGCATACTCCAGAAAGCATTTCTGTAAGTACTTCATATGACGATATGTGATCGGTTTTAAGATTACTATCTTTTGTGATTATGGTGGTATCAATTATGTAATCACTGTCTGGATCAAAAACCGAAGCTTCATCGTTGATATTTTTTTCAGATAAAAAGTTTTCATAAGAACCATAATTCTTAACTATAAACTTATAATACTCTGCATCATTCTTTTCTATATTTTTATAAACTTGTTCTTTGACAGAAGAACCACGATATGGTGCAATTATTTTGCTGACTCCCATATTATTGGGATTCAACATTTGCTGTTCAAAATTTAAATTAAAATTGTTTGAATCTTTTGCCATTACAGTTCCATTACAATATGTTTTTTGTCAGTTGCTATGTTCTTAATATTTAAATTTTTATCATTAAAATATTTTAATATTGCGGGAAACAACATTGGAAGCATAATTACAAAAACTTTTGCAAATGGTTCTTTTTGCTTGTTTAAAATTTTATCAAACAAATCTTTAATATTTACAGGTTTCTTAGGTTCAATGTTTACTGTAAAATAAGTTTCATTGAATTTTGTATACTCTGTGATCATAATATTATTTATTTGACTGCTAGAGAATCTGGAATATACTTACAGAAACTTATAAGTTCCTATAAAGAAACTATAAAAAAACCTACAAAAGAATATCTTAAGTAATATTAAGTAACCTTAAGTTACTTAAAAGTATCTTTAGATGGTTTAAAAGATCCTAACAAATTATCTCTAAAGTCTTTTGTTGGAGACATGTGATCGGGCACATGGGTTGGAATGTAATGTACATTTTCTTGTACGTTGACTAATGGACTTGGGCGATTTTTATATTTTTGTTGTACACCACGAATAGCGTCTTCTAATGATTGACCAGATTTTTTTGGTTGATTCCACATATATTTTTTATCCATTAATTCTTATATAATAATATTTATCTTTTCGTTATATGGTGGTATTCTATTTCTAAATAAACAAAACCTATGACAATAGATTCATCTATAGCCGTATGCAATACTACAACTGTAACAAATTACAATAAAGGATGCAGATGCTCTGTTTGCAAAGCAAATAAAGCCAAGCAGGTACAAAGACATTATAACGGTGTAACAAAATATGTCTATGAATTAAAAGAAAAAAGTGGGTGTGTTGATTGTGGTTGGAATGTAAACCCAAATGCATTGGTATTTCACCACGAGGAAGAAAAACATCTGAACATGAATGCATGCAATAGCTACCAAAAAGTAGATAATGAATTGGCCAAAGGTGTATTTGTATGTCCAAATTGCCATGCTTTGAGACACACTGATCCAGTTACCAAGAAGGTAATGTTCAATAACAAAAATTTAAGATAAATATCTGCATGAATTATCTAACCAATTATTACAAAAATCTTTGCGAAGATCTTGAACAAAGAATAAACATTTTGGAATCAGGTCTCAAGAGAGCATTGAAGACCAAAGATTATGAAGCTCTATCTAAAGAAAGAGCAAAAGCCGCTCATAGAATAAAAAGAACCGAAGAACAGATAAAAATTCTGGGAACAAATATGTATAGGCAGGCAAATGTTCGTGGTTGGGATGACCCAACAACCAGAGACATAGCCAGTCAACACGCAGCCAGCCATAGTTCTTTAGGAAATATTCAATCCAATCTACAAGATATTGAAGCCGAAATTGATAATATTCTTCCTTTTATGAAGTCATTCCCAACTCTTGATCGAGTTGGCCAAGAAGATGATGACATCAATAACGACGGAAAAGTAAATAATACCGATAGTTATCTTTTACATCGTCGTGAAGTAATCAGTAAAAACATCAAATAAATAATAGATCTTTAAACCGACCCCCCTTTTTTCGGTTTTATAAATAATTTTATGCATTACCTAACAACTTATTACAAGAATCTCTGTAATCAGCTTCAAGAAAAAGTCAATGTCCTTAATGCACAATTGAATGAAGGACAATTTGACATCACATATATAAAGCCAAAGCCATCTCGAAAATCATTTTTTGAACCCGGTGCAGCTAAAGATTATTTCACTCCAAATACACCAGATTCAAGAGGAACCGAATGGTCTCCAAAACCTTGGTTAAGCCCTGATTACGTTCCACCAAAATACAATCCAGATGCACGTAAAAACTGGCTTGACACTAACGCCATCAAAACCCCTGACCGTCTTTTTAAACAAAAAGAAAGATCACCATACATTCAAAGATACGGCAATCCAGATGCAATCGATATAATGCCAGAAGAACGAAGAGATATGATAAGTTCGATTAAAAGAGAAGATCATCCACTAGCAAATCTCAACAATGATTTAAATCTTTTAAGAGATAAAACAGTAGGACAATCAAGGAATACTTTTGACTATAATGAAATTAAAAATAAATTTTCAAGAATGTCAAAAAATATTTAATAATTAAAAAATTTAAAAATAAAAAGGGATCCAAGAAATTGGATCCCTTGTTCATTACCAGAATGGCTTATAGGCTCATTTGGCTGCTGGGGCCTCTACGGCTGCTGGAGCAGCTGCGGAAGCCTTGGCGTGGGTTGCAGAAAGTGTGAGAACGACTACAGCAAGGACACCGACAGCAACGAGGATCCAAGTGATGGGTGTAACAGACTTCACAAAATTCTTAATATTATCTAACATAGTATCTCCTTTCAGATATTTATCTTTGATATTATTCTTTAATTATAAATAATTTTATGAATTATCTAACAAATTATTACATAAATCTTTCGGAACAACTTCAAGAACGAGTAAATTATTTAAATAAATTATTGTCAGAATCTGAAGTTACTGCACGTGAAATGAATTATACAGACTACGAAAAAGTTTTAGATAGTTTAAAAGCTAAAGGAGCTCCGGCATCCCAAATAGCTGATTGGGAAGCTGAAATGGTAGAAGCTGGAGCAAGACACGGACTTGATCTTACAAAGCCAGCTCCATCAGCTCCATCAGCTGCACGTGAAATGAATTATACAGACTACCAAAGGGCTATATCCCATCTAAAATCTAAAGGAGCTCCGGCATCCGAGATAGCTGAATGGGAAGCTTCCATGATAGATGCTGGAAAAAGACACGGACTTGATCTTAAGCCACAGGCACCTTCAACAGAAATACCATCAACAACTGCCAGATCAGTTGGCCGTGCAGCTGGCAATGTAGCCAAGGGGATTGGAGCAGGAATTGTTGGTAATTTAATAGGACAACACTTAGTCAAACCAGCTGCAGAGAAAGCAGGAGTATTCGATGCTGTTGAAAAAGGTTCCAGAGCAGCTTTTTCAAGAATACCTGATTGGGCAGTCGACGCAGCAGATAAATCATTAGGTGCAGCACAGGGTGCAGCAGAGGTTGCATTGGATCCAATTGGTTCTGCTTTCACTGCCTCCGTTGAGACTAGAACAAAACAACAAGACAGAATGAGAAAATCTGGAATGTCAGAAGATGAAATTGCCCAATCCATGGCAAGTTCAATTCAATAATATTAAAAATTTGAAATAATAAATAATTTTATGAATTACCCAACAAATTATCATAAGAACCTATCAAAACAACTTGCATGGGAAAAAAATATACTTAATAATTTATCAAATAATTCTATGATAAATAAAAAAATAAATGTAGAAGAAGGTTATTTAACAGATGTTGCAAAAAATGTTTTGGGAAGAGGTGTTTTTAATAGAGCTTCTGGAGCAGTACAAAAAGCATCAGATTTTGTTCAATCTGCAGCAAATAAATTGAGTGGTGTATCTGGTAAAATTACCAATTTTTCACAATCTTTGGCAAAACCACCCGAAGCAGTTGGAAAATCCATATCATGGAGAATACCTGCTAATGCTGACGAAGGACGTGCAATAGTCCAACACATGTATGGTTGGGGAACCAAACCCCTTGAGGCTGACCATCTGGGAATTCAGAAACATGCAAGAGATGCTCAGTGGGAGATGGATCAAATTAAAGCATGGTCAGATCCAACTATTTTTGGAAATGGTAGTGAGGCAAGAGGTACTTTGAGACGTCAAAGAGCCCAAGAAGAAGAAATGGCGGCAGAAGAAGCAAAGGTAAAAGGAAAAAAAAGAAAACCAAAGGAAATAAAAGAACCAACTGACAAAGAAGTTGCAAAATTTTTAGATGCAACAAAAAAACCAAAAGAGAGAAAAACAGAAGTAATGAGACGTCTGTTGGGAACTGCCCACGGACTTATTTCTAGTCGTGTTGGACGCATAATACAAGATGTTTATAAAGGACAAACACCACATTCAGGCATTCATTTGAATACAGGGTTCAGTGGTTTTGGATTGGACCCAGAACACATTGTATCACAATATCAAAAAGCATGGGAGACAGCAGAAGATCATCGGGGTTCAATGCCAAAACCAGAAGAATTGTTTGGTTCTCATACATATCACGTAGGAAAGGGTCACGAACATATAATAAGTCCTCAGTTCATTGGAACTGAACTTGCAAAAGATGTCGCAAAATTAAACAAACAACAAAGAACTGCATATGATCAAGCAGTTTCTCAAGCAATGGGTCATATTGAAAATTTAAACAGAAGAAGAGAAGAAATAAGATCCGCCCATTCTGCAGGAACTCAGATGAAATTAGTAGAATCTTTCAACAATCACCATGTAAAAATACACGCAGGAATGTTGGTTGGCGGATTTCCTAGTACAAAAAAACCAATTAAATAAATTTACTTATAAATATAAAGAGTAAAAGAACAAGGACTATAATGAACTACCTAACAAACTATTATAAAAATTTATCAGAACAACTTGAACAAAAAGTTAATATTCTTGAAGCCAGACTAAACTCAATAGACAGTATTCGCAGAAATAATGACGGAAACAAAGTAGCCGGAGTGTCATTAAGAGCCGACAGGCGAGAAGAGATGGTATCCAATCTGATCAGAATTATGAGAAATCCAGATAATCATCGTGATATGGATATTGAAGCCGTAGAACGTGTTCTGAGAGATGCTGTAGGCGTAGAAGGTTTAGACTCACGTTCACCAGATGGTGCTTCAACAGAAGATCTAAAACATGTTTTGGCACATTTACGAACCGGTTATTATTCAGGATCAACAGACCCACAAGAACAAAGATTAGGCGCAGCCAGAGAAAGAACATTAGAGAGATATGGACAACGACCTGTAAGACCCAATCCAAGAAAACCAACCGATGCTGAGTTAGCGAGACAACACGAACTTGAAATTGATCGACAAATGCATAGAGATTATGAAGGCTGATAATAAAATATTAAAAATTTACAATAAACTTTTGGGCTCCTTCCGGGGCCCAAATTTTTTTTATGCCATACCCTGTTTTTAAACAAAAGGTCTCAGAACCCATAAAGATGGATAGAACGCCGTATAAGCCATCGTAGGGCTACCATAAAGGTTTTAGAGGGCTATGGGTCCCAAAAATTTTTTATGGCATATGAGGTATTTTGAGAATTTTAGAGAATTTTAGAGAAGGGTGGGGAGCTAGCCGCCCAAGGTTCCAAAGTTTTCGATGGGACCCAAATAACTGTTTGGACACTTCGAACCGCCACCCCCCCCCCCCCCCCCCCCCCCCCCCCCCCCCCCCCCCCCCCCCCCCCCCCCCCCCCCCCCCCCCCCCCCCCCCCGCCCCCCCC
>Ga0114968_10001146_pt1 | contig 20157 bp, 16 predicted proteins | sample M_130807_EF_Meta_FD_87020 | JGI IMG/M metagenome (GOLD analysis project Ga0114968, IMG submission 87020) | Freshwater microbial communities from Lake Montjoie, Canada to study carbon cycling - M_130807_EF_MetaG | ecosystem: Environmental > Aquatic > Freshwater > Lake | place: Lake Montjoie...
GATGGAGCAGATCGGCGATGATCTCTTCGAGCGCACAATGAAGCCCGTGAAGGATTGCTTTGCTGAAGCCAAGCTCAGCGCCGCGCAGGTGGATGAGTTGGTGCTCGTCGGTGGCATGACCCGTATGCCGAAGGTGGTCGAGACCGCGAAGAAGCTCGCTGGCAAGGACCCGCATCAGGGCGTGAACCCGGATGAAGTGGTGGCCATCGGTGCCTCCATTCAGGGCGGTGTGTTGAAAGGCGACGTGAAGGACGTGCTCCTGCTCGACGTGACGCCGCTGACGCTTTCGATTGAAACGGCAGGCGGCATCGCCACCCCGATGATCCCGCGCAACACGACCATTCCGAAGAAGCACAGCCAGGTCTTCTCCACCTACAGCGACAATCAGCCCGGCGTGGAAATCGTGGTGCTCCAGGGCGAGCGCCCCATGTCCAAGGACAACAAGACGCTCGGCACCTTCAAGCTGGATGGCATTCCCCCAGCCCCACGTGGTGTGCCACAGATCGAGGTCACCTTCGACATCGACGCCAACGGCATCCTCAACGTGTCGGCCAAGGAAAAGGTCAGCGGCAAGGAGCAGAAGATCAGCATCGCGGGCAGCTCCGGCTTGACCCAGGATGAGATTGAAAAGGCCAAGCGCGACGCCGAGGCTCACGCCGAGGAAGACCGCCAGCGCAAGGAGCAGGTCGAGACCAAGAACAAGGCCGAGGGCCTGGCTCATGAGATCGAGAAGCAGCTCAAGGACATGGAAGGCAAGATCCCTGCCGACCAGGCCGCGCCGCTGAAAGACAAGGTCGAAAGCTTGAAGAAGACCGTCGAGGCCAACGACTACGCCGAGATGAAGAGCGGCGTGGAAGAGCTGGAGAAGATGTTCGCCGCCGCCTACCAGGCCGCTGCCGCCGCTGGAGCCACCGCGTCTACCGACGACGGAGCCACCAGCACGACCAACACCGCTGCCGAGTCCAGCCCGCCCAAGGGCAACGTCGTCGACGCCGAAGTGGTGGACGAAAAGAAAGCCTAACCCTGCTGATCCGATTTTTCGATGGCCAAGCCCAATCAAAACAAAAATATCTCCCGAGCCGAAACCTTCGGCGACGACGGCAAAGTCAAATCCGGCGGCTGGCTGGTGCGTTTCGTGCGCGCTGGCAAGGGCTACCAAGCCTACTTCGGCGACAGCAAGCATGGCGGCCAGCGCAAGGCCCTGCAGGCCGCCCGCGCTCATCGCGACGAGATGGCCCCCAAGTTCGCCCAGAAAGCGCCGTCCACCCGCTCGGTCAATCCTTCCACTCGCAACACCTCTGGTGTGGTCGGCGTGCGCTGGCTCACCCGCCGCGTGAAGAAAGGCAAGAAGACGTATGAGTTCGTCTTCGCCACCGCCGAATGGAATCCCGAGCCCGGCGTGCGCAAGACCGCCGCTTTCTCCGCCGCCAAGCACGGCGAAAAGAAAGCCTGGGACATGGCCTGCGAGGCCCGCCGCAAGGGCCTGGCCCAGCTCAAGCGCTACCTGAAGCAGAACGCAGCCTAACCCGCACCTTTTCTCCCGACCTCATGACCTGCACCGTCACATCAATGCCTATCGCCTGCGCGCCGCTCCTGGCGTGCGGAGTGGCATTGATGCTGACAGGTTGCAGCAAAGAAGCCGGGAACCCAGCATCGACAGCCGAGGCACCCCAGCCCACCGAAGCCAAGAAGGTCGACGCTGAACTCCTGGCCACGCTGGACACGGCCAAGGAAATCGACGGCAAGGAGCTGGAGAACGCGGTCGAGGACTTCAAGCGCGAGCATCCCTTCACCACGGCGGAAGAGATGATGAAGCTGCCCGCCTTCACCGAAAAACTCGGCGAGGTGCTGCGCGCACTCACCAAGGACCAACGCCTGATGGATCAGGTAAACAAGCGCGTGCAGATGGCGGCCGACATCAAGGGCGTGAAGGGCGACGGCAGCAACCGTCACCTGGATCTGAACGTGGCCAGCTACACGCCTGAGCGCACCGACCGCCTGCTCGGCGCGGTTCTGTCCGGCAAGCCCTCACGCTTGGTGGAGTTTGTCACGACGGAGATCGACGAGGCCAGCGTGGAATTTTCCCTGGCCCCTAATCTCGATCGCGCCTCCAACGGCATGACCATCAAGCGCGTCGATCCACCGCCACCAAAGCCGTAAGGCACTAAATTTGCCCGCCCGGCCTACCACCATGCCTCATCAGAGGAACGTGATGGCAAGCCGGACGGGTTTCTACAACACGAAACCAAACCACCAACCCTACAGCACAAAGAATACCAATATGGCTACCACGATCACTCCTCTGGGCCGCCGCGTGCTTGTCAAGCGCTCCACTAGCGAAGAAAAAACAGCCGGTGGCATCTTCCTTCCCGACACGGCGAAGGAGAAGCCCCAGGAAGCTGAAGTCATCGCTCTGGGCACTGGCAAGGACGACGAAGGCAAAGACGTCAGCACCCTCTTCACTGTGAAGGCGGGCGACAAAGTCCTCATCAGCAAATACGGCGGCACGGAAGTCAAGGTCGATGGCGAGGACCTCCTCATCATCAACGAGACCGACATCCTCGGCATCGTCAGCAAGTAACAACCCCGGCATTCCTGATTTGGGATTCCTGATCTCTGCTTCACTCCTCCGAACAGACTCAGCCACCTCTTGAATCAGGAATCATGAACCCAACAATCAAAAATCAACGACAATGGCTAAGCAACTCTCTTTCGATGAATCCGCCCGCCAGGCCCTCCTGGTCGGCGTGAAGAAACTCGCCCGCGCGGTCAAGGCCACCCTTGGACCCTCGGGACGCAACGTCATCCTGGAAAAGAAATTCGGTTCCCCCACGATCACCAAGGACGGTGTCACCGTGGCCAAGGAAATCGAGCTTTCCGACCCGTATGAAAACATGGGCGCCCAGCTCATCAAGGAAGTCTCCTCCAAGACCTCCGACGTCGCCGGCGACGGCACCACCACCGCCACCGTGCTTGCCGAGGCCATCTATAGCGAAGGCCTGCGCAACGTCACCGCCGGTGCCAACCCGACCTCGCTCCAGCGCGGCATCATGAAGGCCACCGAGGCCATCGTGGCTGAGCTGAAGAAGATCGCGACTCCCGTCAAGGACAGCAAGGAAGTGGCCCAGGTCGCCACCGTGTCCGCCAACTGGGATGCCGAGATCGGCAACATCATCGCTGACGCTATGGACAAGGTCGGCAAAGAAGGCACCATCACCGTCGAAGAAGCCAAGTCCATCGAGACGACGCTTGACGTGGTGGAAGGCATGCAGTTCGACAAGGGCTACCTGTCCCCTTACTTCGTGACCAACGCGGAAACGATGGAGTGCAACCTCGAGAACGCTTACATCCTCATCAACGAAAAGAAGGTCAGCAACCTCAAGGACATGCTGCCCCTGCTTGAGAAGGTCGCTCGCTCCGGCAAGCCCCTCCTCATCATCGCTGAAGACGTCGAAGGTGAAGCCCTGGCCACCCTCGTGGTGAACAAGCTGCGCGGCACCCTCAACATCGTGGCCGTCAAGGCTCCTGGCTTCGGCGACCGCCGCAAAGCCATGCTCGAAGACATCGCCATCCTCACCGGTGGCCGCTGCATCACCGAAGACCTCGGCATCAAGCTCGAAAACATCGAGCTGTCCGACCTCGGCCGTGCCAAGCGCATCACCATCGGCAAGGAAAACACCGTCATCGTCGAAGGTGAAGGCTCCTCCGAAGCCATCGCGGGCCGCGTGTCCCAGATCAAGAACCAGATCGAGCAGACCACCAGCGACTACGATCGCGAGAAGCTGCAAGAGCGTCTGGCCAAGCTGGCAGGCGGCGTTGCCGTCATCAACGTCGGTGCTGCCACCGAAACCGAGATGAAGGAAAAGAAAGCCCGTGTGGAAGATGCACTGCACGCCACCCGCGCTGCCGTAGAAGAGGGCATCGTCCCAGGGGGTGGTGTGGCTCTGATTCGGGCCACCGCCGCCGTGGGCGACCTCGGCCTCGTCGGTGACGAAGCCACCGGTGCCGACATCGTCAAGCGCGCCATCGAAGCCCCCCTCCGCCAGCTGGCCGCCAACGCCGGCGTCGAAGGCGCTCTGATCGTGGCCGAAGTCAAGAAAGGCACAGGCAACCACGGTTACAACGTGGCCACCGCCAAGTATGAAGACCTCATCAAGGCCGGCGTCGTCGACCCCGCCAAGGTGACCCGCAGCGCGTTGCAAAACGCCGCTTCGATCTCCGGCCTCCTGCTGACCACCGAGTGCCTCATCGCCGACATCCCCAAGGAAGAAGCCGCCGATCCGCACTCCCATTCGCACGGCGAAATGGGCATGTAATCGAGCCCCGTCTCCGCTGATTTAAAACCCTCAGCGCGACCCAAACCAACACCCCGGGCCAGCAATGGTCCGGGGTGTTTTGCGTTTACATCATAGGCAGCCTGGCATCATCCTCGTGGTGTCCTCCGCAGCTCAACGATCCATGCGGGCGCTGTGCCCTGGCTGGGGACGGAGGTGTCTGGCTGGCGGCGGAGGCCAATGGCTTTGGCGAGAATCCACTCCAGGCTGGACCATACGCGCAGGCCATCCAGCACCGGGTTCAACACATTCGTGATCGGGCAGTAGTGAACCTCCTTGGGATTGGTGTGGTGAATGGCATGGTGACGGGGCGTCTGGAGCACCCTCAGGTCTTGCAACAGGGAGATGACCGGCCCGTTCTCCCGCCGCGTGCGGTGCGACCACTTATGCACTTCGTTCGCATTTCCTGCGACGATGGCGAAGAGCCACCAGTGCCAGCTAAGCCACCCGAGGGCTGCCACGCCCGACAGCAGCAAACCCATGGCCAGGACGAGATCCCAGTTGCTCTGCCACCAGCTGTTGCGCGTCATGTGCCGGGGCAGGTGATGATGCAGAGTGTTGGCGCGCCCGATCCAGCGGCCAATCACGGGCGTGTGCTCGCGAACGTAAGCGTCTTCGATCCAATGGATGATGCCTGAAGCGAAGTCGGCGGCCAAAATCACGCCGATGGCCTGAAGGAGGGGAGTGAGGAAGTCATTCATGACGGCCCCACCTCTCGGCGGCCCGCCACGCGCTGACGCATTGATTCCCTTCACGGTCCCATTGGCCGCATCAATGCACCCGTGGCCGGATCGTGGGCGTGCCCCAGACCTGGGCAAAGTGATGCGCCAGCCGCAGCTTCTGCGCCACGCGCACGGAGATGACAAAGGGATACAACGGCGATTCCCCCAGGCTGGTGGAGACTTCGTTGAGCACGGTGGACAGGCACATCCAGCGCTGCAGCGAGGCGAGGAATTCACCATCCGCGACGGCGGATTGCGGCAGCATGGACGGCAGCGTGCCGGCGTCCGCAGGCAGCATCACCAAGTTCAGCGCCAAGTGCTTGACCTGGATGCCCAGGCTTTCGCAGGTCTCCAGGCCATCAATGATCTGCAGATAGTGCGCCCAGGTCTCGGCCCAGTCTTCCCAAGGATGGGAAGCCGCGTAAGCCGTGATAAAATTCTGGTCCCAGTTCGGCGGCGCGCCGTTTTGATAGTGCGCGTTGAGCGCCATCGAGTAATCGAGCCATTCATCACCGAAGCGGAGGCGAAATGCCAGCCGCCAAGGATGATCCCAAGCAAGCTCCGAGAGGTTCCGCATCCAGAAGTAGTGCGCGCTCTCATGGCGGAAGTGCCCTAGCAGCGTGCGGCTGCTCTCATTGAGATGCTGGCGGTTGATCTGCCGGTAAGTGTCGTCAGCCTCCTCGAGGTTGATCGTGATCACGCCATTGAGATGCCCGGTGGTGACGTTGGGATTGGAGAGCGAGCTGACCACGTCGAACGCCAGGCCGTGCAGCGCGTTCTCGCGCTTCGAAGGCAGGGCGATGCCAAGATCAAGCAACGTGTGGACCATGCGGCGCTTCGCCATCTCCACGCGGCCCCAGAGCATCCGGTTTCTCGGCACGCTCAGGTCGGGAATCGTCTGGTTCATCCGGCAAGCCAGGCACAGCGTGGCGTCGGACCTCGCTGGCAGCACCCAGTTGCACACGCCATGCCGGGTGCCGTTGTCGCAGCGCTTCATGGTGCCACCTGTCCGCAGGCGCATCATCCGGGCCGCCTCCGGGTCGAAGCCCACGTCGCCGCCGCACTTCAGACAGACGTAGCTGCCGAAGAAAATCACATTGCCGCAGTCGCAGTTGAATCGCTTCATGGAGGAGAGCGCTCACCAGAGACGCCCCCTGCCTTCGTCGCGAATTGGCCCCGCGTCATGCGGTGATGCACGGAGATCAAAGAAAAGCCCTCGCGCAGCAATGGAGCGCGGGGGCTTGAAATGAAGCGCATCGCTGTTGTTTATGACAATGTTTGGCTAGTCAGACTGACGACGAAGTTCCACTGCGGTTCTTCGCTGGCAAGACCGACAAGAATCTTCTCAAGCGATCAAAGCCTGGAGACTCGAAGGGGAACTTGCCTTCACGTGCTCCCGGTCCGAGCCTCGGGTCTTCATCATAGGCAGCCGCCAGATAGGCAGAGACAAGGCCTTTGTCTGCGCTCTTGGTTTTCCAGCCAAGTGTTTCCATCTGGTCGAGATATGACCTTACAGCGGACTTCATCGCAGAATGCTTCTCGTCTGCTGGTAAAGAATTCCAGGCCAAGGTTTCAACTTCGCCTTCAGTGAGGAGATCGGGCGCAACGAAGAAGCCAAGGCGTGCTTGCCCTTCCACCTCGTGCCATTCACCTTCGACGACTCTGCGGCCCGTAATTGCCAAGAGATGGTCCACCATTGATTGACCTGTCCCAGTGGGATTGAGGTCGCCATCCAGCAAAACTCCAATGCTTTGTTTCTCTACGAGCCTCTTATCATTGATGAAGTCGGCGAGTGTTTCACGCGATAAGATATTCGACTTGCCCTCAAAAACTTGAAAATAGACGCCTTCAAGCCTGCCAAGGTGTCGAAGAAACGCAGCATAGAAATGGAGGTCGCTGTAGCCTTCCACGATCAGAACATGCGCACACTCGTGCTCTTTGGGAACTCGCAGCTTGCTGGGCGTGCTCATCAGCGCAGTTCAATGTGGTTCTCCAATGCCGCCTCCACACGGGATTCGCTGAGCACTTTGCCCACCACTTGGTCGTTCACTCGCATCAACTGGATGACGGCGAAATCGCGTTCGTTAGCGGAGTCCTGGGTGCAGAATACTTCTTGGGCTGCTTCCAGGCATTCTTTGCTGTGAGTGGTTGCGAAGACTTGGACACCGAGCATCGAAGAAATCTCAGCAATGCCTTTCCACACGTCTTTCAAAACCGTGTGGTGAATCCCGTTCTCGATTTCATCGATCATGCAAATCTGCGGAGACTCACCAATGAGGTCTGACATAATACTGACCAACCGACCCACTGCCTGACCTGCCTGTGGAAGGGGGATCATTTCAGAGAGGCCTATATCCACAGATACAATGGTCCCTTCATCAACTGGGTCCACGCGCACCCTCGATATTCTTGGATCGATTTTTTTCAGAACGTCGTGGATGATCTTTTCGCCTTCTCTTTTGCGGAGAGCATTGCCGAGGCGTTTGACCAGAATATCATTGGAATCTCGCGCAGTAGAGACCATCTGAACTCGCATTCTTCGGACAGGTGACTCGGAAACAGCGATGAAATATGGCGACGAATAAACAGACTCTCGCGCCATGTTGTATAGCGACTCTTCGTCGAGCTGGCGCAAAGATTCTCGCTTGGTCAGGCTCAATAAATTGTCTAGCTTCTCGCCTTTGGCATGCAAAGTGGCACTGCTGGCTGTGCTGCCATCCCTGATAAGCCAGCGATAAAAACGGTGTTCCACGTCGCCAACACTATCTCTTAACTTGCCAGCAAAATCAGCGATTAAGGTTGGATTCGCGGCCAATGCCAAAGCCTCCAATAACGAAGTCTTCCCTGCATTGTTCTGGCCCACGATCAAATTGACCGCCTGCAATCCCTTCAGGTCCAACTTTTGGAATCCCCGGAAGTTCTCGATACTGATCTCTGAAATGTGCTTGGCGTTCACGGGCATGGTCGGTCACCTCCTGTGTTGATGGAGTCGAACCATCACCACAATCAACAGGGTTATCAATAGCCAAGCTACGCTCTGCTATGCCTTCAGCGCCCCAATCCGCCGACAGACCTCTTCCACGTTCGCGCGGCTGTTGAAGGCGCTGATGCGGAAGTAGTCTTCGCCTGCGGAGCCGAAGCCGGAGCCGGGGGTGATGACGACGTTGGCTTCGTTAAGCATCTTGTCGAACATCTGCCAGCTGGTGAGGCCGCCCGGAGTCTGGACCCAGACATACGGGGCGTTCACGCCGCCATAGACGGCGAGGCCGGCGTCTTTGCAGGCTTGGACGAGGAGCTTGGCGTTGCCCATGTAGTGCTCGATGAGGGCCTTCACCTGAGATTTGCCTTCGGCGCTGTAGAGAGCTTCGGCACCCTTCTGGATGATGTAGCTGGCTCCGTTGAACTTGGTGCTGTGGCGGCGGCTCCAGAGCGGATGGATGGCTTGTTTGGTGCCATCGGCGGTCTTGCCCATGAGGCCTTTCGGGATCACGACGAAGGCGCAGCGCATGCCGGTGAAGCCACCGTTCTTGGAGAAGCTGCGGAACTCGATGGCGCAATCGCGCGCGCCTTCGATCTCGAAGATGCTGCGTGGGATGCTGTCGTCCTGGATGAAAGCCTCGTAGGCGGCATCGTAGAGGATGATGGTGTCGTTCTTCAGCGCGTATTGCACCCAGGCTTCGAGCTGAGCGCGGGTGGCGGTCGCGCCGGTGGGATTGTTTGGGTAGCAGAGATAAACCAAGTCCACGCGCTCATTTGGGATGGCGGGGACGAAGCCGTTGTCGGGGCCGCACTTGAGGTAGGTGAGGCCGGCATACGCGCCGTTTTCGTCAGCGTCGCCGGTGTTGCCAATCATGACGTTGGTGTCCACATAGACAGGATACACTGGGTCGGTGATGGCGATCTTGTTGCCCTTGCCGAAGATGTCCAGGATGTTGCCGGTATCGCACTTGCTGCCATCGCTGATGAAGATTTCATCGGCATCGACATTCACGCCGCGCGCCTGGAAATCGTGCTCGGCGATGGCCTTGCGCAGGAAGTCGTAGCCTTGCTCCGGGCCGTAGCCTTTGAAGGTGCCGCGGTTGCCCATTTCATCGACGGCTTCGTGCATGGCGTAGCGCACGGCTTCGGGCAGAGCCTCGGTGACGTCGCCAATGCCGCAGCGGATCAGCTTCTTCGCGGCTTCGGGATTGCCTTCGACGAAGACCTTCACGCGACGCGCGATTTCGGGGAAGAGGTAACCGGCTTTGAGCTTGAGGAAGTTTTCGTTGATGAGGGCCATGACGTGCGTGGTTTGATGAGAGCCGGGAGAGTGGGCACGCCCGCGCGGTGCGCAAGGGCGAAGTGGCTTTTCAGCTTGTGAACCCTCCGGGGCTGCGGGCATGGTAGGGCCATGCCTGATCGTGAGCCCATCACTGCTGCTCCCCAAGCCCGCGCCCATGCGCTGCTGGGCCTGGCGCTGGATGATGAGCTGGAGGCATTCGCAGAGGCGGAGCCCAAGGAAGGCGATGTGATCGGGCGTTACACGCTGAAGACCAAGCTGGGCGAGGGCGGCTTCGGCGTGGTGTGGCGGGCGGAGCAGAAGGAGCCGATCCACCGGGAGGTGGCGCTGAAGGTGATCCGCTCCGGCCTGGACTCGCGGGCGGCGATGGCGCGCTTCCGCACGGAGCGCCAGGCGCTGGCACGCATGTCACACCCGAACATCGCCACCGTGCTGGACGCGGGCTCCACCGAGGAAGGGCGGCTGTTCTTTGTCATGGAGTTGATCGAAGGGCCCTCGATCATCGACTATGCGAAAGTGAAGCAGCTGAACTTGGAGCAGCGCGTCGAGCTGTTCATGGATGTGTGCCTGGCCGTGCAGCACGCGCACCAGCGCGCGGTGCTGCACCGCGACTTGAAGCCCTCAAACATTCTGGTGGCGGAGAAGGACGGCAAGCCAGTGCCGAAGGTGATCGACTTCGGGATTGCGAAAGCGATGTCGTCGGAGGCCGACGGCTTCGCCAGCGTGGTGTTCACTGCCCAGGGGCTGCTGATCGGCACGCCGCACTACATGGCACCGGAGCACTCGCAACTGGGCAGTGACGAGGTCGATGTGCGCGCCGATGTGTTCTCGCTCGGGGCGATCCTTTACGAGCTGCTCACGGGCCGCACGCCGCTGGACTTCGGGCCCGGCAAACCGCTCTCCGCCCACCAGGTGATGCGGCGCCTCTGCGAAGAAGAACCGCTGCGCCCGAGCACGATCATTCTGGGCTCGTCCGCTGCGAAGGCACCGCAGGAGCGGGTCATTGCCAGAGCACTGCGCGAGGAGCTGGACTGGGTGGTCTTGAAGGCGCTGGAGAAGCAGCCGGACAACCGCTACCCGAGCGTGACAGCCTTATCCGACGATCTGCAGGCCTACCTCCGAAACGCGCCCCTGAGCGTGGGGCCGCCGAGCATTTTGTATCAGCTGCGCAAGCTGGCCCAGCGGCATCGCACCGCAGTGACCGTCACCACTGTGGTGCTCACCACCCTGATCTCCGCCAGCATCGTCACCGCCATGGCGTATGTGGACGAAGCGAAGGCGCGGCGGCTGGCGCAGGAGCTGCAGCAGCAGTCCGGGCTGGCGGAACGCAAGGCGCTGAGCGAGGCAGAAAAATCACAGACGCTCGTGACCTTCCTGACCGATCTGCTGGCCAGAGCGAGCGAGCATGTGAAGCAGGGGAGGAACGCGGAAGTGCTGCGCCTGGCCTTGAGTGACAGCGTCAAGCATATCGACGACTTCGCCGACCAGCCTGAGTTGCAAGCGCAGCTCTACCAACGCTTGGCCGAGGTCTATTTGGACATGGACGAGCCGCGCGAGGCGCTGCCTCTGCTGGTCAAGCAATGGCAAACACAAGCCCGCCTGCATGGCGAGCAAGACCAGCGCACCCTGATGGTGCTCTACGGCATCGGCCTGGCTCAAAGCCGGGCCGCCCTGCGCTCCGACGCCATCGCCACCTATGCCAAGGTCAGCCAGGGCCTGGAAGCGACCGGGAAGACCGAGACCAACGAATGGTTCGAATCCCGGCGGCGCACCGCCATTGAGTTGATCGGCTTGAATCGCGCCCAGGAGGCCGGGGCCATCCTTCGCGGCCTGGAGTCGCAGCGCGATGGCAAAGGCTTGTTCGGCAGCGAGAACAACGGCCTCCTTCGCTCGCTGGCGGAGGTGCATTGGATGCTGGGCGAATTCGCCGAGGCCGAGGCCTTGCTCAATCAAAGCCTGGCGCAGCTGCGCAAGCCGACCAAGCGCACCCTGCAACGCTCGCGGGCGGCCACCTTGCGCGCTTTCTCCAAGCTGGAAGTTCAGCGCGGCAACCTCCCGGCAGCGGCGAAACGTCTGGAGGAAGTGATCGAGATGGAGCAGCTCGCCGACGGAGAATCGCATCACCAGCTCATCAACCGCTGGATCGAAGTGGCCCGGCTGTATGCGAAGGTGGCGCGCTACGACGAAGCGACGAATGCCACGCGCAAAGCCATCGAGATCGCCCGCGAACGCGGCCACACCACCCAGCAGGTGCATGCGCTGCAAGCGGCCTCCGAGATTCACGAGCAGGCCGGCTATCTGGAGATCGCCCTGGCCTTGCGGCGCGAGTGCGAGCCTCTCGCGGCGCAGGACAATGACAACCGAAGCGCGTGGCTGGAGCAGCGCCGGGCGATCACCGCTCTGCTCACCCGCCTGGGACCACCAACGGAAGCAGAACGCAGCGCGCGGCTGCTCTGGCAGGCAGCGCAGGCGGAGCAACGCCTGCTGCAGGCGGACCCGGATCTGAACCTCTCTCTGCTGGACACGATGATCGCCGCCGGCCAGACCGCGCCCGAGACCGCAAGCAGTCTGCTGCGCACGTGGCAGCAGCTGCGGGAAAAAGCGGCTGCAGCCCAGCAGCAGCGGCCAGCCGCTCAATAGCCCGCCAGCGCCTCGCGCAGCGCCCGCAGCTCATCGTCCACCTGGCTCTCGGTGGGCTCGTGCAGGGTCTCCCTCACCAAGTCACGAATCAGCGCGCGGAAGCGGGCACGCAGACGGGTGAGCTTCTGGCGCAGCTGGTCGTGCGACAGATTCAGTTGAGCGGCCAAGACCGCCTGACCGCGTTCATCCGGCGCACCCCGTGGATCCATCTCATGGCGCAGCAGCTGGAATTCAGTTTGATGCCCGGCGCTGGCCTGCTCCTGCTCCAGGGCGTTCATCGCGGCATCGACCAGCGCCAAGGCGCATTGCTGTTCCCATTCCTGCTCGGGCGTGCGCTGATGTTCGTCCGGAACGGCAAACTCACGCTCGGCCTCTTGCAGTTCATCCAGGGACACAATGGCCAGCCCGCCTCCGCGCTGCTGCGTGTGCCGGTCGCGATGGACGTTGTGAATGTGGTTGTTAAAGCTCGCCAGCAGGAAGGTGCGCAGCCTGCCCAGCTGCTGATCGGCCTGAGTGAGCAGGTTTCGCTTCAAGGCCAGGGCCATGAAGCCCTGGGTCAGATCCTCCGCATCCTCCGGGGAGTTTCCCAGCCGCCGCGCATGGAAATACAGCGGCCGCCAGTAAATGCGGCACAGATCGGCTAGCGCACGGTCGGCCACGGCCTCGCTGCCGCCCTTGCGCAGGGCTAGCACCATGGTCCAGCGCGTGTCGGGGAACTGACTTCCTTGCTGGGGCACGAGTTCGGCCTGAATGAAGAATTCGTCCTAGCCCAGCTGCGCGCCCAGGCGCTTCAGCATGGCTTCCAGCATCCGGCCATACTTCACGTAGCTGTCATATTGCTCCTTGGCCTTCTGCTCGGGGGAAAGATCATCCGCCGCGCCCGCGCCATGGAACACCACCGCGACATGCGGCTCGATGCTGATGTAGCCCTGGTAACCCGTGTCCACCAGGTCCTTCATGATGCGCTCAGTCTGGCCTTCGCCCTCGCCTGGATAGGTGTAAACGGCGTCATTCTTCGCCTTGTCCCAGATGCCGTCTTTGACGTGCACGTGGGCCATGAAGGGCTTCACCGCCTGATACATCTCCCAGGCATCCTGCTTGTGGCCCGGCTTGTCGCGATCATCAATGAAGACCGGGTTGCCCGTGTCGAAGACCCACTTCATGCCGGGCACCGCCTCAGCCATGCGCTGCACATAAGTGGGGCTCATGCCACCCCAGTTCATGCAGTTCTCATGCACCACGGTCAGGCCCGCGTCAGCGAAGCGCTGGTTGATGATGCGCAGGCGCTTGATGCGCTCGTCGGCGAACTGCTCTTCCAAATCCTTGCCATCGGCGTCCTTGCACACCGCATAGCTCATCACGCGAATCAGCTTCGCGCCCAGGCGCTGCATACGCGGGATCGCGCGGTCGATCTCGGCTTCCGTGATGGAGAAATCATCGCCGATCTTCTTGGCCCAGTTGCCAATGAGCGAGCCGAAGCCGCTGACCTTCATGCCTTTTTCCTCGAGACGAGCGACGACCTTGTCGAACACCGCGTCGGGAATCTCATGCAGGTTGCCCTTCACGCCATCGAACTCCACGCCACGTGACTCGATGCTGTCCCAGCCGAGTTCTTGATGGGCCTGAATCTGCACGTCCAGCGACGCGCCCGCTTCGTCTGCAATGCCTGTGAGTTTGATCATGGTAAGGTGCGGAGTGATGCCTTGGCGAAGGAGATGCGCAAGGGTGAAATGGGGCTGAACATCAACGAAGCGCCATGCTCCGGCTTTCATCCCCGCCGGAGTTGACACCCGCAAAGCTTGCCCGCAGTGTATCCAGCATGGCGACAAAACCTCAATCCTCGAAGCAGCGCTCGACTGGCTCCGCCGAGTGGACGCCCGAGCGTGTCGAGCGGATGCGTCGGCAGGACGAAGCGAGTGCGCGGATTCGCAAGAGCTTGGGACAAGTGGTGCCACCGCCAGGACACTGGCAGACTTTGCTCAAGAGCACGGTCTCATCCTGACCAATGAGTGGTTGGAATCTCTGGAGCCTCGTCAAGGGGGCAATGAGCATGACACCTATATTGATCCCGCTTGCCCGGAGTGGCGAATCAAGGTCACGGGACCTGCACTAATGCTGCGGAGTGGTCGCCAGCGCATTCCTTCCTTTGGTGAGCGCGAGTATCTCGAGAGTCTGAAACTAGCTAACTCGGTCTTTGGGGATGTCTTTGAACTGCTAGGGGTCATTTTGACAGATCAGGGCACTCGGGTGGTCATCCGCCAGCCAGAAGTCGAAGCCGCTAACCCTGACTACCCACACCCTAACAAGCCGGACATTAATGCTTGGTTGCGCAAGATGGGTTTCGAATACGACGAAGGCGCTTGGGTGCGCGAAGCCGATGGCGTGGTGCTGACCGATGAGCATGAAGGCAACTTCATCCACACGGCGCTGGATGTTTATCCCATCGATTTACATGTGCGTCGCCTGCCTGGAGCCTCCGGCCCAGTCATTCCTTGGCGGGGCTACTCAGCGACACTGTAACGGACGTCACTGAGTAGAGAATGAGCCATCCTTGCCCTCACTCTGCCTTCTTCTTCCCCTTGCCCTTCGCTTTCCCTTGGCCGTTGCCTTGCATCGCCGCTTTGCGGCTTTGCTTCGGCGGTGGTGCTGTGGGGTTGGTGTCTTGATACTTCACTTGCAGCTCTTTCATTTGCAGCGTGAGCGACTCCTTGATGCTGGCGTAGTCGGCGTTGCTGTAGAGGCTCTTCAGTTCGTTCGGGTCCTTGTTCAGGTCGAAGAGTTCCCATTCGTCTGTCTGGTAGTAGTGCACCAGCTTGTAACCGGTCTCGCTGCGCACGCCATAGTGCGGGGCCACGTGGTGAGGCTGCGGATACTCGTAGTAGTGGTAGTAGTGCGCGGCACGCCAGTCACTGGGCTTCTCGCCTTTCAAAAGCGGCACCATGCTGCGGCCTTGCATGTCGCTAGGGATGGGCGCGCCAGCGGCTTCGAGGAAAGTCTCGCCGAAGTCCAGCGTGCTAACCAAGTCCTTGTTTTCGCTGCCGGCTTTCACCACGCCGGGCCAGCGCACGATGAGTGGCGTGTGCAGGCTTTCTTCATACATCCAGCGCTTGTCGAACCAGCCGTGCTCGCCCAGGTAGAAGCCTTGGTCGCTGGAGTAAACGACGATGGTGTTCTTGTCCAAGCCGGTCTCTTCCAACCACTTCAAGACACGACCGACATTGCGATCCACGCCTGCGACGGTGCTGAGGTAGTCCTTCATGTAGCGCTGATACTTCCACTTCACTAGGTCCTTGCCCTGTGGGTTCGCTTTGCGGAAGGCGGCGTCGATGGGGTTGTAGTGCGCGTCCCAGTTTGCGCGCTGGGCATCGTTCATACGGCCATACCAGCCGCCGCGCTTGGCACCAGAGCCGGGCTCATCGGCTTCGCCGGGCAGCAAGGGCATCTTCAAGTCGGAGTTCAGCGTCATGTGCTGGTCGATGCCCATCTGGTGTTCGCGAGCAGGCGAGGCGCGGCCTTCATAATCATCGAAGAGTGTCGGCGGCTCGGGGATGGTGATGTCGTCGTAGAGGCCGAGTTCCTGCGGGCCGGGCGACCACTCGCGATGCGGGGCCTTGTGCCAGTAGCAGAGCATAAAGGGCTTGGTTTGATCGCGCTCTTCTTTCAGCCACTTCAGCGCCTTGTCGGTGATGATGTCGGTGCAGTAGCCCTCGATCTTTTCTTTGCCTTTGGCCGTGATAAACTCCGGATTGTAGTAGCTCCCCTGGCCGGGGAGCACAGCCCACTGATCAAACCCGGTGGGGTCGCTTTCGAGATGCCACTTGCCGATGACGCAGGTCTGGTAGCCCGCCTTTTGCAAGAGCTTCGGATAGGTCTGCTGCGTGTTGTCGAAGAAGGATGAGTTGTCCGGGAAGCCGTTGATGTGGTTGTATTTGCTCGTCAATACGGTGGCGCGGCTGGGGCCGCAAATCGAGTTTGTCACCAAGCAATGCCGGAACAGCATGCCTTCCTTCGCCAGACGATCCAGGTTCGGCGTCTTCGCCACATTGCCCTCGCCACCATACGCGCCGATGCCCTTCAGCGCATGGTCGTCGCTGAAGATGAACAGGATGTTGGGCTTGCTTTCAGCAAGCGCGAGCGACGTGAGAGCAACGAGCAGGAAGACGAGGCGTGTCATGGAGGGGGTGAGAAACGGCAGCCCCCGCTTCATCTTGCTTCATTCCTCGTCATCCGGTTCACCCATCTTCAAATGCATCCGCGCGATGCCCTTCTTGCTCGGAGCTTGGATGAAGTCGATGAAACGCTGCGCAGGCGTGCCCCAGGCTTCCTGGGCGATGGCTTCCAGGGCTTGCGAGCGATTCAGCCCCGAGCGAAAGAGCAGGTCCACCACGCGCTTCACCTCGGCCCGATCTGCTGCGGTGAAGCCCGCGCGGCGTAGCCCGATGACATTGATCCCGGCCACACGGTTGAGCAGGTTGCCGATGCAGTAGGGCGGCAGGTCCTTGCTGAAGGAGCTGTTGCCCTGGAACATGCAGAAATCGCCAATGCGGATGAACTGATGAAACACTGAGCCGCCGCCGATGAAGACGTTGTTGCCCACGTGCACATGCCCCGCGAGCAGCGCTGCATTGGCGATGACGTTCTTGTTCCCGATCTGCACATCGTGCGCGAAGTGCGCGGTGGCCATGATGAAGTTGTGGTCACCCATGCGTGTCGCGCTGCCCGTCTTCGACCCTCGATGAATCGTGACCTGCTCACGGATGACGTTGTTTTCCCCAATGATCGTGAAGCTCTCGGTCTCGGGCTTGAAGGACAAGTCCTGCGGGTCGGCCCCAATGATCGCCGCCCGTCCAATGACCGTGCCCGCGCCAATTGTTGCATCCCCCAGCACCTGCGCATGAGCCTCGACTTTGACATTCGCCCGGAGCTTCACCGGGCCTTCAATGATAGCATAGGGGCCAATGCTGGCGGTGGGGTCGATTTCGGCGCGGCTATCGATGATGGCGGTGGGATGGATCATGGATGAAAATGAAGCTCCGGGTCTAGCGGAGTCCTGCCCAAGTCTCAACCTTCAACTGCGGACCTGCCATACGCTGGGCACTAACCAGGACGTTTCCTTAATTTCACCCGTGACTTTTTCTCTGCGGGGATTGTCCTTTCCAACCTGCCTGATTCTGGAACACTATGGCTGAACCTCCCCCGACCCATGAGCCTTGTTGTATGGAAGATTGATCCGCTCCCTGATTTTCTGAGCGACCACACCCTCACTGGCGACTGTGCCGCTGACCGGCTGCGGGAGTATGCTTCGCGCTGGGTGCAACTCGCCGGCAGCGTGTGGGAGTGGCGCGATCAAGCGACGCTAGCGCTGCGTTACGTGTCCCAGGGCGGTCGCACGAGCATTTACTTGCTGGCCAAATCGCGCCGAGATGAGGACACGGCGCGTCTGGAGGCGCAGATTGGCGTGGTGCTGCGCGCGCACCGGTTGATGGAAGGCGGCTGCGGGATCGTGATCAGCCCTGAGGAATTCGAGCGTGAGACCCATCTGTCCAATCCCGCGATCGTGGAACTACGGCAGCTCGCCGCACGCCATCTTTGGACACCGCAGAACACGAAGGCCGCGCGCTTCACCAAGCGTGCGGTGATGCAGCAGGTGCAGCAATGCACGCCGTTGGAACTGGAGCGTCCGGGCGTCGTCTTCCCCTGGTGGGGACCTGGCGGGCCGTTTTTGCTGCCCATGGAGAGTTTGATTTCTCAAAAGGTGGCGTGTTCCCTGACCATCTACCTCGCACCCACAGAACTGGCACCGATGGAGCGCGAGTGGCTTTCGGTCATGTCGCAACTGGCGCAGTCACAAGCGGAGCAAAGCCTGCAAATGGTGGGCACCAGCGCACCGGTGTCGGAAGTGGATCCTGTGGCGAAGCTGGTGGGACGTTTATACATGGCCAATCTGCGACGGCTGTCTGCCACTCCGTTTCAAGTGGTGGTGCATTGTGCCGCTGCGGATGGCCAGCTGGATGCGTCGCTGAGCCTGGCCGGTGCCGTGCAATCTCTGGTGCATGAGCCCGCGTTCGAGCGCCCTCAGCAGGAGGATGACCGCCTGCCCTCCGGGGCCGAAGTCCACATTGCTGGCACACCGGAGGCTGCCGCAGCAGTCGCCGATCAGTATGCGAATCTGCACTTTGCTCCGTGGTCGTTGGCCGCTCCACTCGCCCGGTTGCCAACCCTTGCAGATGCGCAAGGCGCGACCACGGTGTTCCGCCTGCCGGTCAGTGTGCGTGGGGGGGTGCCGGGCATCCGCGTGCGGCAGCTGGCACCGAACTTTCACCCTGGCCCGCGCATGACGGAATGCGCGCCATCCGACCCGCCAAGCATCTGCTTGGGCGACTACTTATCGGGCGGCAAAGCCTTCGTCCCCCTGGCCGATCTGACCAAGCATGTCCTGGTCACCGGCTTCACCGGCAGTGGCAAGACGGTGACCGTGCTGCAATTGCTGCATCAGATTTGGGTCGATCATCAGGTGCCGTTTCTGGTGCTGGAATCCGCCAAACAGGAATACCGCGGCCTCGTGGGTGTGGGCTCTCTGGGTAACGATCTACGCATTTATACCCTGGGTAACGAGACGTGCTCGCCCCTGCGCCTGAATCCCTTCGAGCTACCGCCCGGCGTGCGTGTGGAGGCACATATGTCGAAGCTCCAAACATGCTTCGAGGCCGCCATCCCGCCGGTTGGTCCCACCTCGTCCGTCATTCACGGCGCTTTGCTCAAAGTCTATGACCGCTTCGGCTGGCTGCTCACCGACCTCGGCCCCTCAGACGAGGGGTCTCACCGCCAGTTCCCCACCCTGGGTGATTTTGTCACCGCGATCGAAGAGGTGATCGATGAACGGCGTTACGCTGGCGAGGTGCGTGACAACCTGCGCGCCGCCATCGTCGGTCGCTTCGAGCCATTGCTGACTGGCAGCAAGGGCAAGCTCTTCAACACCCGGCGCTCCTCGCCCTCGCTCGAGGCGCTGTTTAACAAACCGACCATCCTGGAGATGAACGACCTCTCCATTGATGACAAAGCGCTTGTGGTCATGTTTGTGCTTACTCTGCTGCGCGAGCATCGCGAGCGTCACAAGGCCTTCGCCGGCGAGCTAAAACATGTCACGCTCGTGGAAGAGGCTCACAATGTGCTGGAGGACGTCGGGTCAAGCGCGGGAGGCGATGGCAGCGCGGCCGACACGCGGTTCAAAGCTGTGCAGGCTTTCTGCACCCTGCTCACCGAGATTCGCGCCCTGGGCGAGGGCTTGATCATCGCCGATCAGAGCCCGGAAAAACTGGCGCGTGATGCCATGCGCAACACCAACCTGCAGATCGCCCACCAGCTGCGTGATGCCCATGACCGCAACGCCATCGCCAACGCCATGACCATGGAGGAGGAGCAGCGCGATTACCTGGGCAAACTGCAGCCCGGCCATGCTGCCGTGTTCCGCACCGGTCTGGAAAAAGCCACGTTCTTGAAGGTGCCCAAGTATTACCCCACGGGCGAGGACATCGCCCACCAGCCGCCGCGTGAAGCCCCGGAGTGGCCTGCTTGGCGTGCCCAGTTCCGTGGCTATGGGTTTGACAGCAGCCTCTCGGACAATGCCGTCCGTGAGCGCATGGAAAATCTGGATGTGGGCTTGAAGCATGTTGGCCGTGTCGCCGTTCCTTTCTCTGCCTGCGCTTTCTGTCGGAAGCAATGCCTGCACCGCGACCGTGTCTTTGCCTGGTTCGCCACCGACGAAGCCCAGTCCCGCTCCACATCTTGGCTGCAAGCCGTCGAAGAAAGAAATATGGCACAAGGCTGGGACCTTGTTCGTGAATCCGCACAAGCGGGAGAGTTTGCGGCGGAGGGCCTGCGCCACGTTGGCTGGCCTGCGGATGTGGACCTTGCCTGGTGCTGCTTCCTGCATGCGCACGACATAGCCAAGCGCACAAACAACTATGATCCCGGCGCTTTGGGCATTGACGCAATGTGGCGCCCTGGATTTGATGCCGCATTCAACCAGTATTCCTCATCAGTCCACGCCCATGATGGAGACCTCACAGTCACGCCAGCCGCGCATTGAGGCCCCTCCGCCGCCCCGGGAGCAGGCCCCCAATCTCAGCAAAGCCGGCTTCGGCAGCGAAGCGGCCGCCGTGCGTGCCAGCACGCTCAAATC
>Ga0114968_10001152_pt1 | contig 20110 bp, 10 predicted proteins | sample M_130807_EF_Meta_FD_87020 | JGI IMG/M metagenome (GOLD analysis project Ga0114968, IMG submission 87020) | Freshwater microbial communities from Lake Montjoie, Canada to study carbon cycling - M_130807_EF_MetaG | ecosystem: Environmental > Aquatic > Freshwater > Lake | place: Lake Montjoie...
CCGTTGGTCAGCAGGGCCACTAGCAGGCGGTCCACCAGGGCGGTCTGCCCGATCAGCACGCGGGCGATTTCAGTTCGGAGCGGAGCCACCCATGAGGAGGCTTTGACGATGGCTTCCTGATCAGGAACGGCTGGGAGGGCGGCGGAGGCTGGCATGTGTGTAAGCGGTACTGGTCAACTGGAGCGTTCCCCACGTCAACCTGCAAGGATCAATGTATTAACGCTGCACAGGCCGGTTTATGTTGCTGGAATTGTAAGACGTTTGGGCTTTCATGCCCCTGATGACCCTCCCAGACCTCCGCGAACAAGTTTGTGCCGCCAACCGTGCCCTGGAACCCAGCGGCCTCGTACGCCTGACCTGGGGCAATGTCAGCGGCATCGACCGTGCCTCCGGTCTCTGGGCCATTAAGCCGAGTGGCGTGGACTATTTGGCACTCACGCCCGCTGACATCGTCGTTCTCGACCTCGATGGCCGGGTGGTGGAGGGCACGCTGCGGCCTTCGTCAGACACGAAGACGCATCTCGTGCTCTACCGGGAATTTCCCGAGATCGGCGGCATCACTCACACCCACAGCCTGCATGCCACCATGTTTGCGCAGGCCGGTCGTGAGCTTCCCTGCTTCGGCACCACGCACGCTGACCACTTTCACGGCACGGTTCCGCTGGTGCGCGCCCTCACGCCAGAGGAGGTGGCCCAGGACTACGAACATTTCACCGGCGTCGCCATCGTCGAGCGGCTGCGCGAGTTGAAACTGAGCCCGCTTGAAATGCCCGCCGTCCTGCAGCTCCATCACGCCCCCTTCACCTTCGGCAAAACCGCCATGGATTCGCTGCAGAACAGCATCGCCCTCGAAATGTGCGCCCACATGGCCCTCGGCTCTGCCACCCTGAATCCCGCCATAGGCTCAATTCCCAATCACATCCTGGAAAAGCATCATTTGCGCAAACACGGGCCGGGCGCGTATTACGGCCAGCAAAAGCCCCAACCATAGCCACTGATGAAAACCCGCAAACCACTCCTGCCCCTGCTGGCGCTGTTTCTCCTGACAGGCTGTTCCAGCGACCGAATGGACCGGCTCTGGGAGACCATCGATCCGGCCGGCTATAAACACGCACACAGCGAAAGCTTCAACGGTGCCAGGGCTCTGCCCCCTCGGCGGTCTGGCATGACCCCGGAAGCCGATGCCATGGCGTTGGAACTCAATCAGTAAGCGGTTAGGCCGTATTAAATAAGGCATGGCTTAGTTGGGGGTCATTGTTGCCGCCTCTTATGTTTAGGGGTGATCACCCCTGTTTTGCCAAATCCGACACATTCAACGGCACCTGAAACGGTGCCGGTGGCTACGCAATGGCGTGCTGAAGCATTGAAAATCAGCACCATCGCCGCGATCTGGCTCTCCATCGTGCTCACCGGCAGCCTGCTCATGGCAAATTATTCCCAAACCCCCGGCATGCCCGGCACCCCACCGGCACAATGGCCGGACACCAGCCGGGTGCGTCTTGATGCGGGTCTGTCCAAGCTGGTGCTCTTTCTGCATCCACGCTGTCCTTGTTCCCGCGCGACCCTCGGCGAGCTGGAGCGGCTCATGGCGCACTGCCAGGGACTGGTCAGCGCGCAGGTGTGGTTCATCCAGCCTGAGGGCAGAGACGAGGAGTGGGTGAAAACCGACCTGTGGCCTGCGGCGGCAGCCATCCCGGGAGTGCAGGTGAGTGTTGATCATGCTGGCGCAGAAGCCCGCCGCTTTCAGGCGGTAACCTCGGGCCAGACGCTTCTCTATGATGCCGGTGGCAGGCTGATTTTTCAAGGCGGCATCACCCTCTCCCGCGGCCATGCCGGGGACAATCCGGGGCGCGACGCCATTGAGTCTTTATTGCAGCAAAAACACACCCTTTCTGCCAGCGCCCCGGTTTTCGGCTGTGCCCTTGGATGGAAAAAACCACAAGACGAATGCACCTTATGTCAACCCTAGCCGCCAACCCGCTGCCTCAAGATCACACGCTGCTGCGCAACACGGTCAGCGAACCGCGCCAACAAACCAGCACGCAGGCGGGCGACGCCGCGCCAGTGCCGAACTCCGCGCTGCAGCGTCGCGCTTCGGCGCTGTTTCGTGACGCTGAGAATGACCTGCACCGGCACACAGACGAGCTGTTTGCCCGGCTGATGATCGTGCAATGGCTGGCGGGCATAGCGGCGGCCGTGTGGATTTCCCCATTTACCTGGATCGGGGATGCGAGCCAGGTCCACATCCATGTTTGGGCCGCAGTGCTGCTCGGCGGCGCGATCAGCGGTTTTCCGGTGTGGCTGGCCTGGCGGTACCCTGGGCTGGCCGTGACCCGCCACGTCATTGCAGCTGCCCAGATGCTGACCGCAGCGCTGTTGATTCACCTGACTGGCGGGCGCATTGAGACGCACTTTCATATCTTTGGCTCGCTGGCCTTCCTCGCCTTTTACCGTGACTGGCGTGTGCTGGCGACGGCCACGGTGGTGGTGGCCAGCGATCATCTGCTGCGCGGCCTGTTCTGGCCGCAATCCGTGTTCGGCGTGCTCACTGCCAGCTCTTGGCGTTGGGTTGAACATGCCGGCTGGGTGCTGTTTGAAGACGCCATTCTCATCGTCGCCATTCACCGCATGCTGCGTGAAATGTCCGAGATCGCGCTGCGTCGCGCGACTCTGGAGGGCAGCAATTGTGAAATCGAACGCCAGGTGGTGGAGCGCACGGCGGAATTGAACAGCACGCAAGCGGAGCTGCTAGAAACCTCCCGTCTGGCAGGCATGGCCGAAGTGGCCACCAGCGTGCTGCACAATGTTGGCAACGTCCTCAACAGCGTCGGTGTCTCGGCGGAGCTTGCGACCAGCAAGGTCCGTGAGTTCAGGGTCGGCAGCCTGAAGAACGTGGCGGAGCTGCTGCAGGAGCATGTGGAAGACCTGCCTGCCTTCCTCACCACCGATCCGCGCGGGAAGATGCTGCCGGACTACCTGCTCAAGCTGGCGGTGCATCTGGCGGAGCCGCAGGAGGCCATTTTGCAGGAGATGGAAATGCTGCAAAAAAACATCGATCACATCAAGGAGATCGTGGCAATGCAGCAGCGCTACGCCCGTGGCACCGGTGTGATAGAAGTCCTCTCAGTGGCGGATCTGGTCGAGGACAGCATCCGCATCAACGCCGCGAGTTTCACTCGTCACGAAGTCAATGTGGCGCGTGACATTGCGCCGGTGCCACCCGTGAAAACGGACCGGCACAAGGTGATGCAGATTCTGGTGAACCTGCTGAGCAATGCCAAGCACGCGCTGGATCACAGTGATGGCGACCGGCGCATGATGGTGCGCGTGACGCAAAACCAGGAGGGGCAGCTGGAGATCGCTGTCATAGACAACGGCACCGGCATCGCCCCGGAAAACCTCGACCGAATTTTTTCCCATGGCTTCACCACCAAAAAGCTGGGGCACGGTTTCGGCCTGCACAGCGGGGCGCTGGCTGCCCGGGAGCTGGGCGGAACATTGACGGCGCATAGCGATGGCCCGGGCCGTGGTGCCACCTTCACCCTGACGCTTCCATTGGAGAATTAAGCCGACCATGACACATACCACCACCTCGGCCGACCACCGGCGCATTTTAGTCATCGATGACAACCGCTCAATTCATGATGACTTCCGCAAGATCCTGGCACCTGCCAAGGCGGCTGACGACGCCTTGAAGGCGGCCGAAGCGGCGCTGTTTGGCAAGGCGCTGCAGACGCCGAACTCCGCACAAACCTTTACCATAGACACCGCGTCCCAGGGCGAGGAGGGCCTGCAGATGGTCAAACGTGCGCTGACCGAGGGCCAGCCTTATGCCATGGCTTTTGTCGATGTCCGCATGCCGCCGGGCTGGGACGGGATCGAGACCACGCGGCAGATCTGGCAGGTATGTCCGGACATGCAGATCGTCATCTGCACCGCCTATGCGGACTGCTGCTGGAGCGAGGTGCAGGAGCAGATCAAGCCGCGTGACCGCATGCTCATTTTGAAGAAGCCCTTCGACATCATCGAGGTAATGCAGCTGGCCATTTCACTGACGGAAAAATCGCGGCTGCTGCTGGAGTCCAAATCGCACCTGCAAGACCTCGAACAGCGGGTGAAACTGCGCACCCAGGAGCTGGAGGCGTCCCAGCTGGCCGCCCACGAAAAGGCCTCCCTGCTTGAGCTTTCCAGAGATGCCATTCTGGTGCGCGGACTCGATCACCGTGTCACTTACTGGAACAAGAGCGCCGAACGGCTCTATGGCTGGACGGCGGCGGAGGCGGTCGGTTGTCTGGTGACAGAACTCAAAGACCAAAACTCCGAAACCTTTCAGCAGGCCTGTGACAAGGTCATACAAACCGGGGAATGGGACGGCGAACTGCAGCAGGTGGGCAAAGACGGCCGCAAGCTGATCGTCGAAGCACGGTGGACGCTGCTGCGTGATGCGGCCGGGCAGCCGCGCAGCATTATGACGGTCAACACCGACATCACCGAACGCAAGAAAGTGGAGGGGCAACTGCTACGCGCCCAGCGCATGGAGAGCCTCGGCACATTGGCGGGCGGCATCGCGCATGATCTGAACAATGCGCTGACGCCGATCATGATGTCCATTGAGCTACTGAAGCTGAGTGAGCAGAACGAGTTGCGGCTGGGAGTGCTGGCCACCATCGAAAACAGTGCGCGGCGCGGTGCGGACATGGTACGCCAGGTGCTCTCGTTTTCGCGGGGAGTTGAGGGGCAGCGTGTGGAGGTGCAGACCGGTCACCTGCTCAAAGGCATAGAAAAAATCGCCAATGAAACGTTTGTGAAGAACATCCGGGTATGCAGTGAGATTCCGGCGGATCTCTGGGTGGTGATGGGAGATCCCACGCAGATTCACCAAATGCTGCTCAATTTGTGTGTGAACGCCCGTGATGCCATGCCCAATGGCGGCAACATCAACCTCCGGGCCTGCAATCATCTGCTGGACGAACAATGTGCGGCGATGATCGCCGGGGCCAAGGCCGGTCCGTATCTGCTCATCGAGCTGGAAGATTCGGGCACCGGCATGCCGCCGGAGGTGATTGACCGCATCTTTGAACCGTTTTTCACCACCAAAGAACTGGGCAAAGGCACCGGGCTGGGGCTGTCATCGGCACTGGCCATCATCAAAAGCCATCAAGGTTTCATCCGTGTTTCCAGTGAACTGGACAAGGGCTCTGTGTTCCAGGTGTATCTACCGGCGCAAATGGAGATCGGCACGATTCAGCCGCCTCCCGTGACGACTGAGATGACCCGGGGCAACGGCGAACTGGTCCTTCTCATCGACGATGAGGACCCCGTGCGCCGGATCACCGGACAGACGCTGGAATCATTCGGCTACCGGGTGCTGTCGGCTGCTGACGGGGTGGAGGCATCGACCTTGTATGCCACTCACAAGGAGAACATCGCAGTGGTACTGACGGACATGATGATGCCGGTGATGGACGGTCCTGCGACCATCCAGGTGCTCATGCGGATGAATCCGCAGGTGCGCATCATCGCCGCCAGCGGACTGAGCGTGAAGGACATGGTGGCCAGGGCCACGAGCGCCGGCGTCAAACATTTCATTCCGAAACCCTACACGGCGGAAACGCTGCTGCGCGTGCTGCACATGGTGCTGCGCATGCCGCCCGCCGCCACCTCATAAAGAGATGAAGCTTGCTGCCACGCCAGGGACTGAGTTTCCAGAGTTCCTGCATGCCCGCAGCAGATTTGAATCATGATGGAAGCCTCCCCTACCAGTGCCATTTTGTTTTCAGTTGGTGCTGCGGCACTGGCGGGGGGCCTGACCCGTCTGCTGCGCGGCGGCTTTGCACCCGGCACTTTCCGCCGGGCAGCTGCGGGCGGACGTCCAGGCAGGAGGGGGTGCATCATTCTGCTGGCTTCCTGTCTGCTCGCTGCAACGGTTGTTCGCGGGCGGGAGCCGCTCCCGCCCAGCCGGATCACCGTGGTGACGGATGATAACTTTCCACCCTACGCTTTCAGAAGCGATGAAGGAAAACTGCAGGGCATCATCATTGATCAATGGCAGGTCTGGGAGCGACGAACGGGGGTCACCGCTGAAATTCATGGCATGGATCTGAACGAAGCCGTCCGCCGGATGAAGGCGGGCGAGTTTGATGTCATCGACGCGATCTTTGAAACCGAAGAACGTGCCGCTTACCTGGATTTTGGGAAGCCGTACACCACCATCGAGGTGCCCATCTTTTTCCGCTCATCCATTTCAGGCATTAACAATCTGGCCTCCCTGCGGGGGTTTCCAGTTGCGGCCAAGCTGGGTGACACGGCCGTCAAATTGCTGCAGGAAAACAGCATCACCCCCATGATGTTGTACCACAACTACGAGGCGATCATCACGGCGGCCAATGAGCGCAAGGTGAACGTCTTCGTCGTGGACAAGACGCCGGCGCAGTATTTCCTGCAGAAGCTGGGCATTGAATCTGAATTCAGGATGTCCGCCCCCGTCAGCATTGGCCAGTTTCACCGTGCGGTCGGCAAAGGCCAGGCGGGTCTGCTGCAGCTGGTCGAAAACGGTTTTGATGGTGTGGGTGCAAGGGAGCTGGCCCTGATCGAGAAGAAATGGTTTGGGCAGACGTTGGACGGACATCCGTACCTGCGCGGCCTGGGGTACACCGCGCTCGCGGCAGTTTCGCTGGTGACGTTACTGGTCAGTTGGAACTGGATACTGGCAGGTCAGGTCAGGATACGCACCCGCGCACTGCAGGAACGCGAGGAGCAGTTGCGCCTCTGCGTCAAACACAGTCCGGCGGCCATTGCCATGTTGGATTGTGACATGAAATATTTGGTGGTCAGCTTGCGCTGGATGGAGGACTACCGCCTGGGGGAGCAGCCCGTCGTCGGTCGCAGTCATTATGAAGTCTTCCCTGAGGTGCCGCCTCACTGGAGGGATCTTCACCGCCGCTGTCTGGCAGGAGCGGTCGAGAAAAATGAGGATGACAAGTTCGTCCGTGCGGATGGTTCCATCGACTGGATCCGCTGGGAAATCCGCCCCTGGCACCAGGCAGACGGCGCGATCGGCGGCATCATCATCTTTTCCGAGGACATCAGGACGCGTAAGCAGGCTGAACTGAGCTTGCGTGCGAGCGAGGCCGAGTTCCGCACGCTGATTGAATCAGCCTCGGACGGCATCCTGGTCTCCAATACGGCAGGGCGTCTGTTGGAAGTCAACGTGGCAGCCTGCCAGATGCTCGGACACCCGCGTGAAGAGCTGGTTCGGATGGGCTTGGTGGACATCGTCGCTTTGGGCGAAATGGTGCGAATTCTGCCGGAGGTGGTACGGTTGGGCGAAGGCGCAGTGGTGCGGAGCGAATGGCAGTGCCGTCGCAAAGACGGCTCCCAGTTTCCGGCTGAAGTCGGTGCCACGATCCTGCCGGACGGCCGTCTGCAGTGCATCATGCGTGACATCACGCAGCGCAAGACGGCGGAGGATAAAATCCGCGAACAGGCCTCCCTGCTGGACAAGGCGCGGGACGCCATCATCGTCTGCGAGCCGGAAGAGTACCGCATCCTTTATTGGAACCGCAGTGCAGAGCGGCTCTACGGCTGGCAGGCCGCCGACGTGCTGGATCATTCGCAGATGGAGCTGCTCAACCGCGATCCGGCGCAGTTCCTTGCCGTGGCCAAAGCGGTCAGGGAGCAGGGCGAGTGGGCCGGGGAGATGCAGCAGTATGACAAAGATGGAAGCCTGGTGATCGTGGAGTCGCGTTGGACGCTGATCCGGGATGTGCAGGGCTGCCCCAAGTCCATCCTCTCGATCAACACCGACATCACCGAACGCAAAAAACTGGAGCAGCAGTTTTTGCGCTCGCAGCGCATGGAAAGCATCGGCACGCTGGCCGGCGGCATCGCGCACGATCTCAACAACGTGCTGGCGCCCATCCTGATGTCCATCGAGCTGCTGAAACTGCAGGAGCGCAGTGCGCAGAAGCAGGACATTCTTGCCACCATCGAATGCAGCGCCAGACGCGGGGCGGATCTCGTGAAACAAGTCCTCTCGTTTGCCAGAGGCGTGGAAGGGCGGCAGCTCGCGGTGCAGGTCGGACACCTGCTCAAGGAGATCGAAAAGATCACCAACGAAACTTTCTTGAAAAGCATCCAGGTTCGCTGCGACATTCCCACTCCCTTGTGGGTCGTGCAGGGGGATCCCACACAGATCCACCAGGTGCTGCTCAATCTTTGCGTGAATGCGCGTGATGCCATGCCCAACGGCGGTGCATTGAAACTGTCCGCCTGGAACATGGTGATGGATGAGCAATGCGCGGGGATGATTGCTGGCGCGAAGCCCGGGCCCTATCTCCACCTCCTGGTGGAGGACAACGGCACCGGCATGCCACCGGAGGTGATTGAACGCATTTTTGAACCGTTTTTCACCACGAAAGAACTGGGCAAGGGCACCGGCCTCGGACTGTCTTCGGTCATGGCCATCGTCAAAAGCCATCATGGTTTCCTGCGGGTGGAAAGTGAACTGGGAAAAGGCACTCGGTTTCACGTCTATCTGCCGGCGCACATCTCCGCACACACCGAAGTCGAAGTGGCGGTGCAGGTGGAGCTGCCACGCGGCAATGGTGAACTGGTGCTGGTGGTCGATGACGAAGCGGCCGTGCAGCAGATTACCAAGCAGACCTTGGAGACCTTCGGCTACCGTGTCCTGCTGGCTGCGGATGGTGCCGAGGCCGTCTCCCTTTACTCCGTCCATCGTTCGGAAGTCGCCTTGGTGCTCACCGACATGATGATGCCCGTGATGGACGGCCCCGCGACGATCCAGGTGCTGATGCGGATGAATCCGCAGATCTGCATTGTGGCCGCCAGTGGCATGAACGCCGCTGGCATGGAGGAAAAAGCCGCCCATGCAGGCGTCAAAAACTTCATTCCCAAGCCCTATACGGCAGAAACTTTGCTCAAGACGCTCGATGCGGTGCTGCATGGGCGGTGTACTACCTAATCATGACGCCATGCACTGCGGTAAGAGCAGGGTTGAGAAACTAAACTCCCTGATGTTCAAAGCGTTAGACGCCAGGGAGATGATGGTTTAATTTTCGCCACATGAACATACACGTTCTGACATAAGCGCGGCATGGCTGAAACATCCATTAAAGCTGCTGCTGTGGATGAGGCTTGTGTGATAAAACAAGCGAAGCGGCTGTATCCACAGCGCTGCCCGGCATCGGCCTGGAGCGGTGAATTCTGGGTTCGCATGTCCGGACTCGCCGTCGGCTTTTTGCTGTTTGGTATTTGCATTCCCGCCGCCGCGCAGCAGCCGACTCCGCAGCGCAAAATCACTGTGGCGATGGATGACAATTACCCGCCTTATGTTTTCAGAGACAGCGCCGGGGTCCTGCAGGGCATCATCATTGATCAGTGGCGCGCCTGGGAGAAAAAGACGGGCGTCACCGCCGAGATTTCCGGCATGGACTGGGGCGTGGCCGTAAGCCGGATGAAAGCCGGCGAGTTTGATGTCATTGACACCGTCTTCAAGACTCCCGAACGCGCCCTGTATCTGGATTTTTCCAAGCCCTACGCCACGCTCGAGGTCCCCATCTTTTTCCGCAAGACGATCGCCGGCATCACCGACCTGGCTTCACTGCAGGGTTTCCCGGTGGCGGCCAAAACGGGGGATGCGGCAGCGCTGATGTTGCAGGCCAGGGGGATCGCCCCGTTGCTGTTGTATAACAACTACGAGGCCATCATCACCGCCGCCCATGAGCGCAAGGTGAACGTCTTTGTCGTGGACAAACCGCCGGCGCTGTACTTCCTCCACAAGCAGGGCCTGGAGGCGGACTTCAGGATGACGGAACCGATCAGCACCGGACAATTCCATCGCGCGGTCCGCAGAGGCAACGCCAGCCTGCTGCAGTTGATTGAGAAAGGGTTCGCGGATGTGGGCAAGGCGGAGTTTTCCCGGATCGAAAAGAAATGGTTTGGGCAGACCTTGAGCCGCTCCCGCTATCTGCGCTATATTGGCTACGGCACCCTGGGGGGCGTGGCGCTGATGGTGCTGCTCGTGGGCTGGAACTGGATTCTGACCGGCCAGGTCAGGAAGCGCACACAGACGCTGTGGGAGCGTGAGGAGCAGTTGCGCCTCTACGCTCAGCACAGTCCGGCGGCCATCGCCATGCTGGACCGTGACATGAAGTATCTGGTGGTCAGCCGCCGCTGGATGACGGATTACCGCCTCAATGATGAATCCATTGTGGGGCGCAGCCATTACGAGGTCTTTCCTGAAGTTCCGCCCCATTGGAAGGCCATCCATCAGCGGTGTCTGGCCGGCGAAATCATCAAGTGTGATGAAGAGGCTTTCCTGCGGGCGGACGGCCGGATGGACTGGCTGCGCTGGGAGATCCAGCCCTGGCGTCAGGCGGACGATTCCATCGGCGGCCTCATCATGTTCACCGAAGACATCACCGCGCGCAAGCAGGCCATGGAGATGCTGCATGAGGGGGAAACGCGGCTGATCAAGGCGTTTCGCAGCAGTCCCGTTGCCTTGGTGATCGGGCGCATGCGTGATCAACGCATCGTCGAGGTTAATGAAGCCTTCTCCAGCCTCCTGGGATGGTCGCGCGAAGAGGCGGTGGACTGTTCCATGACTGAGCTGGCGGCGTTTGATGCGGCGCAGGCAGCGGCGCTCCGCAAGACGTTGGATGAAGAACGTTCGATCCGCGACATGGAGCTCGCGTTGCGAGCGCGCAATGGCGAAGTCCTCGATGTCACCGCCAGCATGGAGACCATCGAATTCCAGGGCGCGCCGCATGTGGTGGCCACATTGGTGGACATCACCGGTCGCAAACGGGCGGCGGCGGCCCTGACCCAGATGAGCGCCGACCTTGGGCGCGCTCAATCCATCAGCCACATTGGCAGCTGGGAATACACGGTGGCGGATGGCAGCATCAAATGGTCGGACGAACTCTACCGCATCTTTGGGCTGCAGCCCCAGTCGGTCATTCTCACTTACGACCGGGTGTTGGGGATGATTCACCCGGATGACCGCGTACGGCATGACGCCTATCTTGCGCAGTTGACCGCAGCGCGGCCCGGGGACGTGATTGCGCCATTTGAATACCGTGTGCAACGCGTGGCCGGGCAGATAGCACACGTCCTGGTGAAAGTGGAGATACGCTTTGATGAGCAAGGCAAATCCATGCGCTGCTTCGGCACGGTGCAAGACATCACCGAACGCAAACGGGCGGAGGAGGCGCTGCGTGAAAGCGAAGCCACCTTTGCCGCCGCCTTTGAGTATGCCCCCATCGGCAAGGCCATCGTCGCCCCCGATGGTCGCTTTCTGCGTGTCAATCGGGCGCTGTGCGAGATCGTCGGCTATACCGAGTCCGAACTGCTGGCGGCCACCTTTCAGGACATCACCCACGCGGATGATCTCGATCTTGATCTTGCCTACGTGCAGAAAATGCTCAGCCACGAGATCAAAACCTATCAGATGGAAAAGCGGTATCTCCATCGGTGCGGCGGTGTGGTATGGGTGCTTCTCAGTGTTTCGATGGTGAACGATGAACAAGGTTCGCCCGCCTTTTTTGTCTCCCAGATGCAGGACATCACCGGGCGCAGGAAGGCGGAGCAGCGCATTCAGCAGCTCAATCGTCTTTATGCCATGCTGAGCGGCATCAATGAGATCATTGTACGTGAGAAGAACCCGGAGACAATGCTGACGACGGCCTGCCGGATAGCGGTTGAAAAAGGCCAGTTTGGCCTGGCCTGGATCGGTCTGGTGGATGCTGACTCGGGCCGCCTACAGATCGCCGCACACATCGGTGCCACCCAGGAAACCCTGGACAAGCTCGAAGCCATCCACAGCGGGACGCAGTCCGGTCTTGATTGCGCCATCACCGCGCGGGCGCTGGAGTCCGGCGTACACTCGATCTGCAATGACATCGAACACGATCCGGAGGCCGCCGGCTGGCGCGGCGATGCCCTGAGTCGGAATTATCTTTCCATGGCATCGCTGCCGTTGCAATCCGGGGGCAAAACCATCGGCGTGTTCAACCTGTATGCCGACAGCGTGGGTTTCTTTGACGCGGATGAGATGTCTTTGCTGGATGAACTGGCTGCGGACGTTAGCTTTGCCCTCGGCATCAGCCGACGCGAGGCGGAACTGCGCGAGGCGGACAAACGCTTCATCAAGCAGCGCAAGACCTTGATTGAACTGACGCGCCACTGGGGCGGGGGTGGTGACGATGCCCTGCTGCTGCTGCGAAAAATCGCGGAAGGAGCCGCCCAGACCCTGGGCGTTTCCCGTGTCAGCATCTGGCGCTACAACAGTGACCGCTCAGCCATCCGATGTGTGGATTTGTATGAGTGGGAGGAAGGGCGGCATACATCCGGCCTGGAACTGTCCGCCGCCACGCATCCCGCCTATTTTCGTGCTATGGTGGAACTCGAGATGATCGCTGCGGATGATGCCGCCACTGATCCGAGCACCAGCGAGTTTGCAGCGGACTACCTGCGTCCCAATGGCATCCGCTCCATGCTGGACGTGCCGATCATCGTTGGCGGCCACCGCACCGGCATGCTGTGCCTGGAGCACGTCCGCACGCAGCGGGAGTGGACGGCAGATGAGAAGACCTTTGCCTTGGCGATGTCCAACCTGGTGTCACTGGCGCTGGAAAGCGTGGAGCGCAGGCAGGCGGAGACCTCCCTGCGCGAGAGCGAGAAGCGGTTCCGCCAGTTTGCGGAAACCATCGAGGAGGTGTTCTGGATGACGGATCCCAGCGGCAGTGAAATGATCTACGTCAGTCCGGCCTACGAGACAATCTGGCACCGCACCTGCGCCAGCCTGTATGCAGACCCGCTCAGCTGGTTGGAGCTGGTGCATCCGGATGACCGGGAACGCGTCACCTCAGCGACGGCGGCCAAACGGACACAGGGCGCGTATGACGAGCGCTACCGCATTCTGCGTGCCGACGGCTCACTGCGGTGGATCCATGACCGGGCTTTTCCCGTGCGCGATTCACACGGCACCGTGCTCCGCATCGTTGGCACGGCGGAGGACATCACCGAGAGCAAGCAGGTCGAGGCGCAGCTGCTGCGTTCGCAGCGCATGGAGAGCATCGGCACGCTGGCCGGCGGCATCGCGCACGATCTCAACAACGTGCTCACCCCCATCATGATGTCCATTGAACTGCTGAAACTGCAGGAGACGGATGCGCGGCGGCTGAACATTTTCTCCACCATCGAAACCAGCGCCAGACGCGGAGCCGAGATGGTGCAGCAGGTGCTCTCGTTTGCGCGGGGCGTGGAAGGGCGGCAGCTCGCGGTGGAGGTGGGCCGCCTGATCAAGGAGATCGAAAAAATCACCAACGAGACTTTTCTAAAGAACATCCAGGTGCGCAGCAAGATCCAGCGGGATTTGTGGGTTGTGCAGGGCGACCCCACGCAATTGCACCAGGTGCTGCTCAATCTCTGCGTCAATGCGCGTGATGCCATGCCCAACGGCGGCGTACTCAAACTCTCTGCCGACAATATCGTGCTGGACGAGCACTGCACCGGGCTGAGCGCCGAGGCCAGGCCCGGACGGCATGTGCTCATCGAGGTGGAAGACACCGGCACAGGCATGCCCCCGGATGTGCTGGAACGCATCTTTGAGCCGTTTTTTACGACGAAGGAACTGGGTAAAGGCACCGGCCTGGGTTTGTCCACCACGCTTGCTATCATCAAAGGTCACAATGGCTTTCTGCGTGTCCAGAGCGAGATGGGGAAGGGCACGAAATTTCAGCTTTATCTGCCGGCGAGTGATGCAGATGGCACACAGGACAGCACTCCGGTCGAGACGGACCTGCCGCGTGGCAACGGCGAGCTGGTGCTGGTCGTCGATGATGAGATCACGGTCCGGCAGATCATCAGGCAGACACTGGAAGCCTTCGGGTACCGCGTGCTGCTGGCGGCGGACGGCGTCGAGGCCTCGACCTTGTTTACCGCCCACCAGGAAGAAATCGCCGTGGTGCTCACCGACATGATGATGCCCGTCATGGACGGGCTGGCGACCATCCAGGTGCTCATGCGCATGAACCCACAGGTCCGCATCATCGCGGCCAGCGGCCTGGGCATCAAGGACATGGTGTCCCGGGCGATGAGTGCTGGCGTGAAACACTTCATCGCGAAGCCGTATTCCGCCGAAACCCTGCTGAAGACCCTGGCCCAGGTATTGCAGGCCTAGCCGCTTTTACTTCTGCCTGGCCTCGTAGCCTGGCAGAGGCTTGCCATCTTCGCCCAGCTTGCCACAGGCCCAGAGCAGGCCGCGGGCCACGAGGTCGAGATAGACGGGGGACTGCATCGTTTCATTGCCATGGCCGAGCGTGGTGCCGAAGACCTTGGCTTTGCCGTATTCGTTCACCCAGATGACGTTGTGGTCCATCTTGGTGTCTTCTCCATAGGCTTTGGCGAGAGGGACGAAGTGCTCCCAGAGCTTTTCGTTTTTGTACAGTTCGTCTTTGGCATCCAGCCATTCCGCCGGGAAGCCCTTCATGACCGGATGGCCTTCGGCGATGTTCTTCACGTTCAAATCGCGGTTCTTCTCATGGCTCATCGAGGTCTGGCCCACGCACTTGCGCCATTCATCGGTCTTGGCCGCGCGGTAGCTGTGGGTGGAGCAGTGCAGCATCACCGCCGGAACGCCGTCGTGGTGCGCCTTGGCGATGCGTTCCACAAAGGCCACGTCCTCGATCGCGCCAAAGCATTCGTTGTGCAGGATCACGTCATAACCCTCGGCCCAGTTGTCTTTTTCATAGACCGAGATCTTGTGATTTTTGTCCTTCTTACCTTCCGGCCCCTCTTCATGCACGATGGTGAACTCCACATTCGCCCGGGCGCTGAGGCCCTCGCTGAGGATGAGCTTTTGATTTTCATAATCATGGCAGCAGCCGCCGGTGATCATGAGAACCTTGAGCGGCTTCACCTCCTCTTTGGGGGCGGCGACGGCAAACAGGCAGGCGATGGAAAACAGGGAGATGAGAAGTGGACGCATGGCGGCAGCATTATCGTCTTCAGATGACTTTTTCTCCCAAAAATATCTTTTTTCGGCTAACGATGCCGCTCTTATGAAAATCGTTCTTCTCGACGCCCACACCGCAAATCCTGGCGACCTCTCCTGGCAGCCGCTCGAAGCCATCGCCGCCTGTGAGGTGCATCCACGCACGCCGCTGGATCAAACCGTCGCACGCTGTGCCGGGGCGGAGATTGTGATCACCAACAAAGCACCGCTCACTCGCGAAATCATCGCGGCGCTGCCCGATTTGAAATACATCGGCGTCACCGCCACCGGCTTCAATATTGTTGATGTCGTCGCAGCCAAAGAGCATGGCATCGTGGTGACGAATGTCCCCGGCTACAGCACCCCCGCAGTCGCTCAGCATGTCATCGCCTTGATGCTGGAGATGACCAACCACGTCGGCCACGCCGCTAAAAGCGTGGAGGAAGGCGGCTGGGTGAAGTGCCCCGATTTCGCCTACTGGGACCACCCCATCATCGAACTCTCCGGACGCACGCTCGGCATCATCGGCTATGGCGAAATCGGCAGCGCCGTGGCGCGCATTGCAGTCGCCTTCGGCATGAAGGTGCTCGCCTCCAAACGCACCTGGAAAGAGCCGCCTCCAGTCGGTGTAGAAGCCGCCGAAATCGACGACATCTTCCGCCAGTCCGACGTCATCAGCCTCCACTGCCCGCTGACCGATGCCACCAAGCACCTCGTCGGCGAACGCACACTCGGTCTGATGAAGCGCGAGGCGATGATCATCAACACCGGACGCGGCCCCCTCGTCGATGAGCCTGCACTCGCCAAGGCCCTCAACGAAGGGCGCATCGCCGGTGCCGGACTCGACGTGCTTTCCGTCGAACCCGCCAAGGCCGACAACCCGCTCCTCACCGCCAAAAACTGCCTCATCACCCCCCACGTCGCCTGGGCCAGCCGCGAATCCCGCGCCCGCCTCATCGACATCACTGCCGCGAACCTGCAAGCCTTCCTGGCTGGGAAGCCGGTGAATGTGGTGAACGGGTGAATCGCCAAAATCGAATGAACTCAACCCAGCCGTTCGCTTCGCTCCATGATCAGCACGCGCTTGATTGCATCAAGCTCGAATCTCTGCGCGAAGACATCCAGGTGGGACTTGAGCAAATCGAACGAGGCGAAATCGTGGTAGATTTTGAGGAGAATGAATTCCTGCACCAAATGAAATCACGCTGCAGCAGTCCCCAAGCGCCGCTGCAATGAGCCATAGAGTACGATGGACACTCCTGTCTGTCGATCAGCGTTCTCGCGTCGCCCCAGATTGCCGAAGATCCTGTACTGTGCAAATCGGTGAAGCCAGTCCATTGCGCCACGGTTCATTATCCAATCCTAAAGACCGCGCCGGCGACTCTCTGTCAACCGGCGCAGAATTTGTCGATGGAACCTCTGAAATCACAGCGCCGCGATAATCGCCTCGCCAATCTCCTTCGTGTTCACCTTCTTCGTACCAGGAGCGCCGCTGAAAATATCCCCAGTGCGCAAGCCACTGTCGATCACCTTCTTAACAGCAGACTCAATGCTCGCCGCCTCAGCTTCCAACCCAAGCGAGAAACGCAGCAGCAGCGCCACCGAAAGAATCTGCGCGATCGGATTCGCAATGCCCATGCCTGCGATGTCCGGGGCGGTGCCACCGGAAGGCTCAAAGAGACCGAAGTAGAGGCCGTCGCCTTTCGGTTTGCCGAGGCTGGCGCTGGCGAGCATGCCCAGCGATCCCGCGATCATCGCCATCTCATCGCTGAGGATGTCTCCAAACAGGTTCTCCGTCACCAGCACGTCAAAGCTACGCGGCGCCTTGATGAGCTGCATCGCGGCATTGTCCACGTAGAGATGGGCCAGGGTCACGTCCGGGTATTCCTTCGCCACTTCCACGATCGTTTCGCGCCAGAGCACGGAATTGGTCAGCACATTGGCCTTGTCCACGCTCGTCACATGCTTGCGGCGCAATTGTGCGGCTTTGAAAGCCACGTGGCCGATGCGGACGATCTCGCTCTTCTTATAGACCATCGTGTCGATCACCTCGATGTCGCCATCCGGCAGCACGGTGCGGCTCTTCGGCTGGCCGAAATACATGCCACCCGTGAGTTCACGGACGCACAGGACATCGAAACCACCTTCCACCAGGTCAGGGCGGATCGGGGAGGAGGAAGTGAGCGCTGGGTAGCAGATGCCGGGGCGCAGGTTGGCAAAGAGGCCAAAATGCTTGCGCAGCGGCAGCAGGGCACCGCGCTCAGGCTGCTCATTGGGGGGCAGTTTTTCCCATTTCGGACCGCCGACAGAGCCAAAAAGAATGGCATCGCTGGCCTCACAGGCGGCGATGGTTTCCGCAGGAAGGGCCTTGCCCACCGCATCAATGGCAGCACCACCCACGAGCTGGTGGTTGTAGGTAAATTGGAGGCCGGAACGGCTGGCGACGACATCAAGGACTTTGAGCGCCTCGGCCATGACTTCAGGGCCGATGCCGTCTCCGGGGAGGACTGCGAGTTGGTACGTGCGTGACATAAAATGGGCTGGGTCTATGGATGAGAAAGGCGGGAGTGGCAAGCAGCGGGCTAGGGAATGAAGCCAGTCCGAGGATATTCAGTTGTTTGCATATGCGAATATCAAAATTATAGAAAACAGTAAATATTGCTTTAAAAAGCGACTTGTTTCGATAATTGTTTGGATTTGTGCGACTCAATTTTATGAATATTCCAATCAATGCAAAAAAACAGGCCGTGCTTTCATCATGCTTCGGCATCCGAGCCTGCTCTGCACTATTTCTTCTTATGACCACTTCGAGCTTCACGCTCGTTCGGGCGGGCGGAGATGATCACGGTTTGAGCGACCAGCTTTCTGCCGAAGCCCAGGCGCTGGCTCCTGCCTTTGCTGCGCTCGCTCCCGCCGCCACCGTGGCGGTAAACCGCATCGCTCAAGGTGAATGGGGCAGCGTCATTGCTTGGACCCCCCATATCCCAGTGACCGCCGCCACCCTGCCAGACGGGCGATTGCTGACGTTTGCCTCAAACCAGCGCACCACCTTCCCGGTGGGTGCCGAGTTCACCTACGCCGCCGTCTGGAATCCAGCCACAGGCGTCTTCACCGAGATTAACAACACTCGCCACGACATGTTCTGCGGCGGCTCCGCCATGCTGCCGGACGGGCGGGTCGTCATCAATGGCGGGCGCAACACGACGAAGCTGAGCAGCGTGTTTGACTGGCGCACCAATCTATGGACCGCGCTGCCCAACATGAATGATGGCCGCTGGTACAACACGAGCGTGGCTTTGACAGATGGCAGTGTCTTCACCGTGACGGGAGACGGCGGCACCAACACCGCTGAACGTTGGACCTCCGTCGGCGGCTGGGCACGGCTGGCGGGGATCAACTGGGCCGCGCAGGTCGCTTTGCCAGGCTACGTCACACGCTGGCATCCACTCATTGTGGTCGCACCCGATGGCCGTCTGTTTCACGGCGGACCCACGGACCAGATGAACTGGGTCACTGCCTCAGGCGCGGGCAGCGTCACGTATTCTGGTGTGACGGTGCCGGGAAGCCATTATCCAAAGGAGGGCTGCTTTGCCATGTATGACGAAGGCCGCATCCTGGTGGCAGGCGGTTCAGCGAGCACCACCCCGAACGCAAACGACAGTTCCACAGGAACGAGCACAAACCTCGCCTTCACCATCGACATCCGCACAGGCACGCCGGTGGTGGCCAGCGCGCCCTCAATGACTTACACGCGCCAGTTTGCCAACTCTGTCATCCTGCCCAATGGCGAGGTGCTCGTCATCGGTGGCAACACCTCCGGCCTTAAGTTCAATGATACCGGTTCAGTGCTGATTCCCGAGCTATGGAATCCGACGACGCGCCAGTGGCGCCAGCTTGCCCCAATGAGTGTGCCGCGCAACTACCACTCCCTTGCGCTGCTGCTGCCGGACGGCCGCGTCTGGTCGGGCGGTGGCGGCCTGTCAGGCAACAGCGCTGACCACCGCGACGGCCAGCTCTTCACTCCGCCGATGCTGTACAATGCGGATGGCAGCTTGGCCACGCGTCCGGTCCTCACACAGACACCCTCTTACATCGGCGTAGGCAGCACCTTTGCCGTGCAGGCCACGCCTGGCATCACCAAGTTCAGCTTCATCAAAATGTCATCGCAGACCCACTCGATGAATACCGACCTGCGCTACCTGAGTCTGCCCTTCACGGAAACCTCTCCCGGCGTTTACGCGGTGCAGGGGCACGCAAACATCAGCGTGATGACGCCGGGCTACTGGATGCTCTTTGGCGTCGCTCCCAATGGCTCCTATTCCGTCGCGAAGGTCATTCAGGTCGATCCTGCGCAAAGCGTCTCCGTGGTTAACCCCGGCAGCCAGTTCAGCGCGCTCAACGCTCCTGTGACATTGGCGGTCTATGGCGTGGCTCCTGGCAATGGGGCGGTTACCTACACCGCCACCGGTCTGCCCACCGGCCTTGTCATCAATGCCAGCACCGGCGTCATCAGCGGCACACCCGCCGTCGTCGGCACCTTCAGCAGCGCTCGCGTTACCGTGACCGACGGCATCACCACCGCCAGCGCCACTTTCACCTGGACCATCACACCACCGAACCTCAGTCAAAACTTCGCCACTTTCACCTCAGCCGCCGGTCTGCAGCTCAATGGCAGCACCAGCGTGAGCAATGGCGTGCTCGTGCTGACACCAAACACGGGCAATCAGGCGGGTTCCGCCTACCTCACGGCACCAGTTCCGGTATCTGAGGGCACATCCTTCTCCAGCCGCTTCGTCTTCCGCATGAATGGCACCGGCGATGGCGCGGACGGTATGACCTTCGTGCTGCAAGGAAATGCCGCCACGGCGCTGGGCGCTGCGGGCGGTGGTGAAGGGTATGAAGGAATCTTGAACAGCCTCGCCATCGAGCTGGACACTTACGCTGGCGGCACCGACCCGAATGCAAATCACATCGGCATCCTCACAAACGGCGTCGTCTCACCGCACCTGAGCACCGCCACGCCCACATTCGACATGGAGGACGGCGCCAGCCACACGCTCTGGGTGGACTACGATGGCCCGTCCGACACGCTGC
>Ga0114968_10001154_pt1 | contig 20104 bp, 12 predicted proteins | sample M_130807_EF_Meta_FD_87020 | JGI IMG/M metagenome (GOLD analysis project Ga0114968, IMG submission 87020) | Freshwater microbial communities from Lake Montjoie, Canada to study carbon cycling - M_130807_EF_MetaG | ecosystem: Environmental > Aquatic > Freshwater > Lake | place: Lake Montjoie...
ATCTGCGTCGACAACAAGGCCGGTACCTGTGTATCCGTGCTCAAGGCGCGGATCTGGGCCGTGGTCAGGGCGCGGATCTGGGCTGTGTCCAGCTTCACCAAATCAGCGGTTTGCATCACCGCCACTTGGGCCGTGGTCAAGGCCGCCACTTGGGACGTTTTGAGTCCCGCCACTTGCGCTGTGGTCAAGCCCACAATTTGTCCATCATCACCCGTGGTCAAGGCGCGGATTTGATCCGTGCCCATCGCAGCCACTGCTGCAGTGCTCAGCGCCGTCACATCGGCCACATCCATCGCCGCGATCGCAGCGGTGGTCAGGGCTGCCGCTTGCGTGGTGCCCAGATTGGCCGCTTGCAGCGTTGTCAAGGCCACCACTTGCGCCGTGGTCAATTTGGCCACCTGTGCGGTGGTCATGGCGTTCAGTTGGGTCGAGGTGAGCGCAGCAAACTGCGTATCAGCCGAGATGGCATTGACTTGCGTTGTGGTCAAAGCTTGAACCTGGCTGGTGGTCAATTTGACCAAGTCGTCGGTGGCCAAAGCGGCCACTTGGGCCGTGGTCAATGCCGCCACTTGCGAGGTCTTCAATGCCAACACTTGATCGGTGGTTAACGCGGCCACTTGGCCGTCGTCGCCGGTGGTCAAGGCGCGAATTTGTGCTGTGGTCAAAGCGGCGACGGCAGCGGTGTTGAGCTTGGCCAAATCGTCCGAAGCCATCGCAGCAATACCCGCTGTGGTGAGCGAAGTCGCTTGCAAAGTGGCCAAGTTGGCCGCTTGCAAGGTGGTCAAGGCCACCACCTGATCGGTGGTGAGCTTGGCCACTTGGGCTGATGTGAGTGCATTGACTTGGTTGGTCTGCAGTGCCGCCACTTGGCCGGTGCCCAAAGCTTGGATTTGCGCAGTGGTCATGCTCGACAGCGCAGCAGTGGTCAGTTTCGCCACATCTGCGTTTTGCATGGCGGCAATTTGCGCGGTTTTCAAGCTTGCCACTTGGGCGCTGCTCAGCACAGCGGCCTGGGTGGTGCTGATGGCCACGATTTGGTCAGTGGACAAAGCCGTGATTTGCGAGGTTTTGATCGCCGCAATTTGTTGCGTGGCCAATGCGCCAATTTGGTCAGTGGTCAAAGCGTTGATAGACGCGGTGCTCAAACCTGCAATGGCAGCGGTGCTGAGCACATTCAAGTCCGAGCTGGACAGACCCACAATTTGCGCCGTGGTCATGCCTGCAGCTTGCGAGCTGCCCAATGCGGCCACTTGGGTGCTGGTGAGGGCGTCAATTTGGGCCGAGGTCAAACCGGCCATTTGGCCCGTTTTCATGGATGACAGCTGGGACGTGGTGATCTTCTCCACCTGTGCCGTTGTCAGCACCGTGATTTGCGCAGACGACAGGGCGCCAAAGGCGTCACCACTCAAGTTTTTAACCGCATCGGCGCTCAAAGCCACCACTTGGTCGGTGGTCAATGCAGCCACTTGTGTGTTGCTCAAAATGGCCGCCTGAGCTGTGGTCAAGGCCTTGGCTTGACCGGTGGTCAGGTTGGCCACCTGACTCGTCTTCAATGCGGTGATTTGGCTGGTGAGCAAGGTTTGCAAATCCGTCGTGGTGATGGCCTGCAATTGGGTGGTGGACAAATTACCCACTTGGGTCTGCGACAGTTGTTGCAGTTGCGCCGTGGTCAGGGCATCCACTTGTGCAGTGGTCAAAGTCCGCAGTTGGCCGCTGCTGAGTGCGTTCAGCGCAGCTGAACTGAGTTTGGCCACATCGTCATTTTCAAGGGCCACCAATTGGCTGGTGGTCATGCCGGTCAACACCGCTGCGCTCAAACCTGCAGCTTGGGTGGTGGACAACTTTGTCACTTGTGCAGTGCTCAGAGATTTGACCTGCAGCTCACTCATGGCATTGATGGCGGCAGTGGACAACACCGCCAAGTCGTCGGTGGCCAAGGCGGCCACTTGGGCCGTGGTCATGCTGGCCACCTGCGCGGCGCCAAGCGCTGCGGCTTGTGCGGTGGTCATGGCCACGATGGCAGCGGTGGACAAGGCCTTGACTTGGAATTCTGTCAAGGCATTGAGTTGAGCTGTGTCCAAGTTGGCCATTTGCAAGGTGGTCAGGCCATTCAACGCGGTGTTGCTCAACGCCCTGATTTGACCCGAGTCCAGCTTGGCCAGATCGCGGGTCTCCATGGCGGCCATTTGGCCCGAAGACAAGGCGGCCAATTGCGTTTGGCCAATGGCGGCGGCTTGTGTGGTGGTGAGGCCCGCCACTTGCGCTGTGGTCAGCGCTTTGACTTGCACCGCGCTCATCGCATTGATGGCTGATGTTGACAGTACCGCCACGTCCTCGGCCTGCATGGCCGTCAATTGGGTGGCCACCATGCCGGCGACTTGCGAAGATGTCAGTGCGCCTGCTTGTGCGGTGGTCAATGCCACAACCTGATTGGTCGACAAGGCATTGAGCTGATCGGCCGTCAAGGCAGCCACTTGGTTGGTAGCCAGGTTCACCACTTGCGTGGTGGTCAAACCCGCCACACCCAGATTGCTGAGCGCGCCAATTTGCGCACTGTTCAACTGCGCCAAATCCACGGTGTCCATAACCGCCACTTGGGCAGATGTCAAAGCCCCCAGCTGCGCTTGGGTCAGCACCTTGGCTTGGGTGCTGGTCAGGGCTTGGATGTTGGCCGTGCTCAATTGCTTGATCTGCACATCGGTCAAAGCCGCCACTTGGGTCGTGCCCAAATTGGCCACTTGCGATGTGGTCAGACCTTCTAAGGCGGAGTTGCTTAAATTTTGCAACGCCGAGGTACTCAGCTTGGCCAGGTCGCCGGTTTCCATGGCTTTGAGTTGGGCCGAAGACAAGGCGGCGGCAAAGTCTTTGCTCAAGCCACCGGCTTGGGTGGTGGTCAAACCCACCACTTGCGCCGTGGTCAAGGCCTTGACTTGGGCGGCGTTCAGCGCATTCATTGCACCGTTACCCAAGGCGGCCACATCTTGGGTGTCCATGGCCGCGATTTGGGTCGGCGACAAACCTGCCACTTGGGCAGAGGTCAAGGCCGCAGCCTGAGCCGTGCTCAAAGCCACCACTTGGTTGGTCGACAAAACCTTGAGTTGGTCGGCCGTCAATGCCGCCACTTGGTTGGTACCCAGGTTATTCACTTGTGCAGTGGTCAATCCGGCCAGTGCGGAATTGCCCAATGTGCGGATTTGTCCGGTGGTCAATTGGGCCACGTCCAAGGTGTCCATGGCAGCTACTTGTGCGGAGGTCATCGCGCCCAATTGGGCACCCGTGAGGGCCTTGGCTTGATCGCTGGTGAGGGCCTGGATGTTGGCTGTGCTCAGCTGCTTGATCTGTACATCGGTCAAGGCCGCTACTTGGGCGGTACCCATGTTGGCCACTTGCGTTGTGGTCAAACCGGCAAGGGCGGTGTTGCTCAGAGCCTGCAAGGCCGAGGTGGTTAGCTTGGCCAGGTCGCCGGTTTCCATGGCTTTGAGTTGTGCAGATGTCAAGGCGGCGGCAAAGTCTTTGCTGAGGCCACCGGCTTGGGTGGTGCTCAAACCCACTATTTGCGCGGTGGTCAAGGATTTCACTTGAGATGCGTTAAGCGCATTCAAGGCGCTGTTGGCCAATGCCGCCACGTCTTCGGTTTGCATGGCCGTGACTTGGTCGGGCGTGAGGCCGGCCACTTGCACAGATGTCAACACCGCTGCTTGGGCGGTGCTCAAGGCCACCACTTGGCTGGTGGACAAGACTTTGAGTTGATCGGCTGTCAAGGCCGCCACTTGGGCCGTGGTCAGGTTATTGACTTGGGCCGTGGTCAAACCGGTCAATGCGGCATTGCCCAGTGAGCGAATTTGCCCGCTGGTCAACTGCGCTACGTCCAGCGTGTCCAGGGCAGCCACTTGGGAAGATGTCAATGCGCCCAATTGGGCTTGGGTCAGCACCTTGGCTTGTGCGCTGGTGAGGGCTTGAATGTTGGCCGAGCTCAGTTGCTTGATTTGCACATCGCTGAGTGCTGCCACCTGGGCCGTGCCCATGTTGGCCACTTGCGTTGTGGTCAAACCGGCAAGGGCGTTGTTACTCAGGGCTTGCAGAGCAGAAGTGGTCAGCCTGGCGAGGTCTGCCGTTTCCATGGCTTTGAGTTGCGCGGACGTCAATGCCCCAGCTTGGGCAGCGCCCAAACCTGCGGCTTGCGCCGTGCTCAGGCCTGCCACTTGGGCCGTGGTCAAGCCTTGAACCTGGGCTGCACTCATGGCGCCAATGGCCGCATTGGTCAATGCGGCCACGTCTTCGGTTTGCATCGCCGTGATTTGGTCAGGGGTAAGACCTGCCATTTGTGTGGACGTCAGGGTTGCCGCTTGGGCTGTGTTCAAGGCCACCAGCTGGTTGCTGGACAAGACTTTCAACTGATCGGCACTCAGGGCAGCCACCTGTTGGGTGCCCATGTTGTTGACCTGCGCAGTGGTCAAACCAGACAAGCCCCCATTGCTCAAGGCACGGATTTGGCCGGTGCTCAACTGGGCCAGGTCAACCGTGTCCAAAGCGGCCACTTGGGCCGATGACAAAGACTGGATAGCGGCCACGCTCAAGGCTTTGACTTGGGCGCTGGTCATGGCCTGGATGTTGGCGGTGCTCAACTGCTTGACTTGCAAACCACCCAAGGCCGCAATTTGGGCGGTGCCCATGTTGGCCACTTGGGCCGTGCCCATGCCACCAAAAATATTTTGATTCAAGTACCCCAACTGGGATGTGCCCAATTGCTTGAGGTCTTCGGTCTGCATCGCCGCCAATTGGGCGGAAGACAAGGCGGCCAATTGGGTGGCAGCCATTTTGGACACCTGGGTGCTGCTCAAGCCCTCAATTTGGGCTGTGGTCATGCCCTGCACTTGGGCTGCGTTCAGGTTGCTGATGACAGCAGTGGACAAAGCCGCCACATCTGCGGTTTGCATGGCCGCGATTTGGGTGGCTGAGATACCTGCCATTTGCGTAGATGTCAGCACGGCTGCTTGCGCCGTGGTAATGGCCACCATTTGCGCGGTGGACAGGGTTTTGAGTTGATCAGCGCTCAAAGCACCGACTTGATCGGTGCTCAAGTTGGAAATTTGCGCCGTGGTCATGCCCGCCACTGTCGCCGCAGTCATGGCCCTGATTTGGGCCGTGCCCAATTGGGCGATGTCGGCGGTGTCCATGCCAGAGACTTGTCCCGAAGACAAAGACTGCAATTGGGCCGTGGTCAACACCGCCGCTTGGGCGGTGGTCAGCGCTTGCAGTTGGGTAGAAGACAAGGCCTTCATTTGCAAGGCCGACAGGGCCGTCACCTGCGTGGTGGTCATGCCCGCCACTTGGGCGGTGGTCAAGCCGGACAGGGATGTGTTGCTCAATGCCTGCACTTGGGCGGTGCTCAACTGGGCCACGTCAACCGTGTCCAAAGCCGCCACTTGACTCGAGCTCAAACCCACCAATTGCGCCGTGGTCAAGGCCACCACTTGGTCGGATGACAGGGCCTTCATTTGGCTGCTGGTCAGGCCTTTGACAGCCAAGGCACTCAAGGCCTGCAAATCGGCGGTTTCCAAAGCGCCCAATTGGGTGGTGCTCAAGCCCGACACTTGGGTGGCGCTCAACACCTTGGCTTGCAAAGTGGTCAGGGCTTCGACCTGCGCCGTGGTCAACATGCCCATCTGGCCCGAGCTCAATGCCTTGACCTGCGTATCGCCCAAATTGGCAAATTGACTGGTCGGGTCAAAGGCTTTGATTTGCGCCTCGATCAAGGCCAGCATTTGATCGGCGGTCAGGCCCTTCAGGGCGGTGCTGTCGATGGCCGCTATCGCACTGGTGGTGATGGCCGCCACCTGGGTGGCCGACAGCAACTTGATTTGCGCCGAGGAGATGTCCGCTATTTCAGCGCTGGTCACCGTCGAAAAATCATACGACTTAATCGTGGTTGATGTTGTAGATGTAGATTTGAAATCAATCGTTGCCATGACAAAGCTCCTGCCACCCTGAGAAAAATAGAGTGAAGCACTGGTAGATCGACACCAAAGCTGGTGCCTTTAGCGATCTTATTGAAAAAAAACTATAAAAACCATTTAAATGGTAATAAAGCCATGAATTTATTGGATTTTTTGGCGCTGAAAAATATTTGCGGAACGGCCCATTCAGGCATGAATCCGCTTTTCGCACCCTCAAATCAACACTTATGAACTCATTGCATGGCAACTTGTCACATTGGGACAAGGCGCTTTTGTGGCATTGAGTGGATCGACAGTTCTGCATGATTCTTTAATTTATTTCAAAAAATCATCAGCTTGAGCGGCAATCGGCCTGGTGCGCTGGGTGTTTGAGGGCATCGACTTGGATGACATGGGTACTTAAGCATCGTCTTTGAGCAAAGCCCAGGTCAGGGGCGTTCCCTTGGCGGCGTTTTGGGTCAGGCGCATGCCCAGGACCACGTCCATGAATTGCGGCGCCAAGCCCGAGCCTGGGCGAATGGCGCGCAGGTTGGCAGCAGTCAGGCGCTCGCCCTGTTGCATATCGGCCACGATGTACAAAGAGCGGCGGCGGGTGCGGGCATGGGCTTCGGACTCGGTGTGGCCATAGTGCACTTGGCCCATGGCTTGCCAAGCGCGCTCGGTCTCGATGACCAAGCTGCGCAGTTCTTCGGGCTCCAGCGAAAACGCCGCGTCCACGCCGCCATCGGCGCGGCGCAGGGTGAAGTGTTTTTCAATCACCACCGCGCCCAAGGCGGTGGCGGCGACTGCCGCGCCAATGCCCATGGTGTGGTCTGACAAACCCACCGGGCAATGGAACAAATCGCGCATGTGTGGGATGGTGCGCAAATGGGTGTTCTCGGGCGAGGCCGGGTAGCTGGTGGTGCACTTGAGCAAGACCAACTCTTTGCAGCCGTGGGCCCGGGCGGTGTCCACGGCTTGGGCGATTTCAGCCACCGAAGCCATGCCGGTGGAGATGATCATCGGCTTGCCGGTTTGGGCCACGCGCCGGATCAAGGGCAAGTCGATGCATTCAAAGGATGCAATTTTGTAGGCCGGCACGCCCAGGGTTTCCAAAAAATCCACCGCCGTGACATCGAACGGCGAGCTGAAGCACACCAGGCCTTTGGCTTTGGCCCGCTGCATGATGGGTGCATGCCAGTCCCAGGGCGTGTGCGCCATTTGGTAGAGCTTGTGCAGCGACTGGCCTTGCCACAAAGACGATTTGTTTTGGATGGTGAACTCGGGGTTCGCGCTGTCCAAGGTCATGGTGTCGGCGGTGAAGGTTTGCAACTTGATCGCATCCGCACCCGCCTGGGCCGCCGCATCCACCAAGGCCAGTGCGCGCTCGAGCGACTGGTTGTGGTTGCCCGACATCTCGGCAATGATGAAAGGGCGACGGTGGTCGCCAATGTGCAAATGGTCCAGTTCAATCATGGCTGTGGCTCAGACGCATGCAGCCGTGGCCGCATCAAATTCAAATTGCATTTCTTGCACAGCGGCCCAACTGCGCTCGCCAGCTTGGGCCGACGTGTCAGCAAATGCCAGCACCGCACCAAAACGACCGCCCGAATGGGCCAAGGCTGGCACGCGCTCCCCGGGCTTGAGGTGGCAGCGCACCCAGGCCACACCGGGCATGTCGGCGGCGGCTGTCAAGCCATCGATGGATGTGATCGGGTGTTCGGTGTCGGGCACATCCAAGCTGGTGACAAAGCGCACCGACAAGGCCTTTTGCTGCGGGTGACGGTGACACGCGCCCAAGGGGTCGGGCGCGCCCAAGGCTTGCCGAATGGTGAACTCCACCATGTCGATGCCGCTGGTGTGCATGGCCACATCGGCCATTTGCCCACCGGGGATGCGCACCGCAATCTCCAACACCTTGGGGCCTTCAGACGTCCACAACACTTGCGGATAGGCAATGCCGTCGCGCAAACCCACTGCCCGAATGGCGCGCTCAGAGGCTTGGCGAATGGCTGCTTCGGCATCTGCGCCCACCTTGGAGGGCATGCGGTGCTCTAAAGCGATGCCAAAGTGCGGCGGGGCTGCGGTGATGCGGTCCGACAAGGACAGCCAATGGATGGCCCCGTTTTGAACCGCTGCGGTGACATTGATTTCGGGGCCCACATGGAAGACTTCCACAATGGCTTGGCCATCGCCAGAATACTTGAGCGCGTCTTGCAATGCGCCGCCCAGGTCGGCCAGCTGGTCGACGCGGTGGGTACCGCGCTGCCCTGAGCAGTCGCTGGGCTTGACCACGATGGGGCAAGGGTGTGCCTGGGCAAAGTCCTGGGCCTGGGCCAAGGTGGATACCTTTTGAGAAGCGGGTGTGGGCACGCCAAACAAGGCAAAGCGTTCGCGCATGGCGTTTTTATTGGTGGCCCAATAAGCGGTATCCGGGCCATAACCGGGCAAACCCAACGTTTGGACAATCTGCGCCACCACCGGCACAGCGGTTTCTGAGCTGAGGGTGATCACGCCATCAATCTGGAAGGCTTTGGCCACTTGCAAATTGCCCGCCGCGTTGTCGGTGCTGACCACCCGCGCGTGGTGGGCCACGGTCATGCCGGGCGCACACGGGTTGATATCGGTGGCAATCACTTCCACACCCATGTCGCGGGCCATGCGAATGGCGCCCAGTTGCTCATGTCCCGCACCAATGACAAGCAAGCGCTTCATGCTGCGGCCCTCATGAATTGAATGTGGGTGAGCTTGTGGCCATCAAACACCGGCACCACGCTGCTCACATCTTTTTGCGCGCAATAAAGCACATCGTCGCGGTGGCCCAACTGCACCAAGTTCACGCCGCTTTCGCTGTCCAAAAAGTCGTTGGCGTGGTTGTCGCTGAAATGCGGCTCCAAAGTGCCCCGCGCCGACACCACCCCCATGCACTGCATGATTTGGGTGACCGCGCTGCGGTCTTCAATGGCGGGCAGGTTGTTGCGCCCAGCCGCCACCAAGCTGATGCCGCACCCTTGGGACGTGGCCCAGGCGACGGCCGCTTGGGCCACAGCGGAGGCATTGGTCATGCCGCCCACCAACACCATGTTGTGTTCCCCTTTTGCCGCTTGGATGCATTCGGTGCCATTGGTGGTGGTGATCACCACCGACTTGCCACGGATGACCGCGGCATTCAAACCCACCGGGCTGTTGTCAAAATCAGCAAACGGCAGCTTGCTACCGCCGCGTTCACCAATGGTGACTTCGCCGCGCAACTCACCGGCGCTGACCACCGGGATCACCTCGCGGGCACCCAACTCCAAGCAGCGAATGATGGTGGTACTGGCGCGGATGGCGTCAACCACCACCACCAAGTCACCACGTTGGCGCGCCCGCATGGCACCGGCCACACCCAGCTCCAGGTAAACACGGCGTGTGCCCTTGCAATGGTCGCGGAAGGTGTCGCCGCGCAAACCATGGCGCATGGATTCCAAGCTGATCACATCGTGTGGAGCCACATTGCCAATCGACACATGGGCACCCAATTGTTTGAGCATCCAGGCTTGTTGGTTTTTGTCGGGCGCTTCCCAGATCAACAAATCGGGGTCGACGTTTTGAAACAATTCATAGGCCAACTCGGCATTGATGTCGCCGTTGGCGCGGAAAATACCGACGGTGCCAGACTCGCGTGCTTCAATGATGACTTTTTGTGCACCCGCAGCCAGGTCTTCTTTGATCTCTTGGATGCGGCGGCGGTTGTCAATGCTCAAATCTTCTTGGGCGAGTTTTTTGCCGACCTCAGAAACCACCTCAAAACCCTTGGCCACAGCCACTTCGATCATGTGCAGCTTTTCAGCCCGGGTCATGGTGGGGTGGATGCCATCGGACACCTCAATCGCATTGAAGCCGGTGTCGCGCAGCAAGTCGAGCATGGAGGGCAAATCGACACGGTCGTGGGCAAACTCTAAAAATGTGCCGCCCGCGCAAACCCGAATGCCGTGCTCCCGAAATATTTGGATCTTGCGCTCCAGCAGGGTTTGTGGATACAAGGCGCTGGAGCCCCAGCCGAGCTTGACCACATCAATGTAGTGGCCAGCGGTGTCCACCAAGTCTTGGGCGCCATGCAGCCCCAAAGACTTGTCGAGCACCATGGTCCAACCCGTGGCGCGGGGCTTGGCTGGGCGCGCTTGCAATTGCAAGCGGTTGAATAAATGGTTCATAGATCCCCCGATGAAGATGGACGGTGGTGGCTGTCCCGAACTTGATACACGCCCATGATTTGCCGACCCACGCCCAGCTTGGCCATGGCTGCGTACATGTCCAGGGTGGCTTGTGGGTTTTGGGCGTGCATGAGGTTTTCTATTTCGATGCGCGCTTGGTGACAGCCTTTTCCGGCAGTGGCATCGGTGACGTAATTGGTTTTGTCGTTGAACAAAAACAAATCAATGGGGAAGTCGGCCAGCATGGTTTGCAAAGCAAAGCCATGGTGATTCAACAAAGCATTCAGGCCATCGGCGTTGAAATACGAGATGTGGTCAGGGCTGGCCACCCAAAATGGCCGGGGAATGCGGCCTTCGGCCAACAAATGGTTTTGCACCATGGAAAAGTCGTTGGGCACCTCGATGATCAACACACCATCAGGCCGAAGCAGTTGCGCGACACAGGCCAACAGTTGACCAGGCTCCAGCAAATGCTCTAACACGTTGTCCAAAATCACCAGGTCAAATTCAGCCTGAGATGCCACCGCTTGTTGGACCAACTCCTCAATGTCGCCACAAATCAAGCGGTCGCGCAAGTGGGGGTGATGGTTGTTGCAGCCATGGTCGCTGAAGTCCATGCCCTGCACGGCATAGCCTGCTCGGGCAAAGTGATCCATCACAAAACCTTCGCCGGCGCCCACGTCGAGCAAGCTGGGCTTGACAGGTCTGTGGGGGCCCCAAATGTTTTCCACCAGCATCCGCTTTTGGATGCATTTGTTTTCCCGGTAGAGCAGCTCTTGTGGGCTGTAACTCGGCCGATGGGTGCGCACGCTGTTTTGGTAATAACGCTGCTCGTAATAGGCTTTCAAGTCGGGCTTGGCCGGCTTGTCTTTGAGCTCGTGGTAACCAAAGGGATGGCTTTGAATGTCGGTAGAAAAGCCCTTATGCATGAATGGCTCCGTGGGTATGTTGGCGTGTGAACAGGGTTTTAAGGGCTTGCGCCACACGGGCTGCGCCTTGACCATCAACCATGGTTGGCGTGCTGCGGTGTCCGCCACGCAAGTCTTGTAGACATTGCGTGACCGTTTGAAACAAGGTGAGGGCCGCGACCGATTCCCATGGACCCAAATACTGGCCCTGCTGGGCTGTGGCCCAAGACTGTCCGGGGGCGTGCTGGTTGTCGACCAAAGACACCAGCACCATCGGCAATTGGCAGCAATTGGCTTCGTGGGCTGTGGTGCCGCTGGCCATCACGGCCAAATGACACTGCGCCATGATGGCCCACGGCGCATCCGGTTGGATGGCATAGTCAATCCACGCGCTGTGGCTGGCAGGGATCTGGGCCAGGTTGCTCGCGTTGCGGGGGTTGGCCTGGCCACTGATGATTTTCAAATGGGTGTGCTCACCAAGCAAGGGCAACAGTGCTTTGATGCACCACGCCATGGCACCCCTGTCGTCACCACCGCCGAAAGTCACCAAAATATTCAAAGGGTTTTCGTTTTTGACTGCACCACGAACCGCCTCAAATTCGGGTCGCAGCACGGCATATGACGGGCCCAGCAACAAGCTGGCTTCAGGGTTGCGCAGGACCTTGGCATATTCGATGGCGTTGGCATTGGGCAATGCATTCAACACCCAGTTGGCCCATAAGGGTTTTTTGGCTGTGCCATCAAACTGCAGCCATTTCAATCCGGCTTTGAACAATGTTTGTTGATACACCTCGCCCAGGCGAGGGTCATCCAAAATCAATCCAGTGGCATCCCATTTTTCGGCCAAGGCCATCAGCTGATTCGCCCCCAAGGATTGGGCTTCGTGCCAAGCCATCGGTTGCCAGTGTTCAAACAATGCCTTATCGCTGGCCAGCGCATACGTCAGCTCTGGACCGACCATGGCGACTGGCATGCCAAGATGATGCAAGGCCATGGCCAATGCACGGCATCGGGTCAAATGGCCCATGCCCCATTGCGGGTTGGCATCGCAACGCACGATCATCATGCCGCGCACCTCAACACTTTGGGCTTGGCTAGCCACAGGGCCAATGCCACTTGCCAGTCTTCTTCGGTATCCAGGTCTCTGACCCGGTGCCCTGGCAAGACATGCGCTTTGGCGCATTCTGAAAACATGTGATCACCCCGCACAAACGCATCCCGGCAACCCCAGTAAAACTGGGCTGCATCGTGGTAGGTGGGCTCCAAGTCTTGCGAGCGGGTGAAGCGGTGCTCGGGCTCGATCATGGTGGGTTGTTGCGCACCATTCAAGCGAAATGCACGCTGGATCGGGAATTCAAAAGCCACCGCCGAAAACACAAACTGGGCATTGCCTTGTTCCAAGGCTTTGTGTGACGTGATCAGGTCTTCGGTCTCGATCAAGGGTGCCGTGGCATAAATGCAGCAGACCTGATCAAACCGGCCCCAAACGACTTCGCAAGCTTCAATCGCATGGTTGACCACTTGCCGGGTCGGTGTGAAGTCATCGGCCAATTCGATCGGCCGCATGAATGGCACCACAGCCCCAGACTTGCGCGCCACAGCGGCGATTTCCTCATCATCGGTGCTCACCACCACCTGGTCAAACAAGCCACACGAAATGGCGGTTGAAATGGGCCAATGGATCACCGGCGCACCACCAAAATCACGGATGTTTTTGCGGGGGATGCGTCGGCTGCCCCCTCTGGCTGGAATGATGGCAAGTCGCTTCATGGCTCACTTCCGCTTGAACAATTGCAGCTCAGAATGAAAGCCATCGACGGTTTCGTACCCAAACGGATGCACATTGCGCGCCACCAATTGGTAGTTGGGCAGCATGTGGACATAGTCGTCTGAGCGGATGGGTGTTTTCACACCCACATGCCCGTCTTTTTGTATTTGCTTGCCTTCGCGCATATTGCGCAGCAAGACCCAGCGCGATTGGAGGCGATCCACATGATGCAAATAGTTGGCCACCACATCGGGCTCCATCTCTTGAAACGAAATGAAGTTGACAAACAAATCCACCTTGCCTTGCAATTGCTCGATCTGCCAAGAGCACAGCACAGATGCTGGCCGCAATTGGTCGATGGAAATGTCTTGCGCTTCGGGTACGTCATCAAAGCCGGTGACTTGGTCACGGCCCAAAACGGCTTTGAGGTAGTGATCGGCCACACATTGGGTGGGCGGAATATCAATGTCAATGTATTTCCAACCAGGGATGTTGGATTGGGCCCATATCTCACCCAAAGTTCCAAACCCACCACCAATCTCCAGCACCGTGCGGGGAACATCCTGCCCCAAATGTGCTTTTAAAAAGCACAGGCCCAACAAGTAATTCAGCGATGAGCGGCTGTAGCGCTGCCCATTCCAAACAAATTGCTCTATCGGTTGGCCCACTTCACTTTCGCTGAAATCTTGCAAATGTGGCAGTTGTTCGACCCGGTCTCCAGAAAGCAGCACCCGGTAGTCGGCCAATGCGGCTTGTTGGCCCGATACAAAGTGTTGCCATGCTTGGTGGGCTTTGGATGATTGCGGATGGCTTTCGTGAAGTGTTTTGGTCAACAAGTCGGCTTGCGCAGGGCTCAAACCACTGGCAGGGCCGCTGTACTTGGGCACAAAGTAGCTGGTGATGGTGGGTATGCGGCGAAATTGGGCCGAGCCCTCACCGGTCAATTCTTGGGCAATCCGCTCGCTGGCTACAGCCCAAAATGCGGTGGGCTGGTAAATGGGTTTTTGGGCCTTCATTTTGGCCAAGGCCAAATCAAGCATTGCTGTCGTTTTCATGTCTTTTGCAAAGTGGATTGTTTTTCTTGGGCTGGGGTGTTGACGTCCGCGTCCTTCATTTTTTATGCATGGGTCATGCGGCCAAAGCCAGTTTTTCAAACACCCGATTCAGTTGCACGCACACTTTTTCTTGCTGCTTGAGCGTCATGCCGGCATACATGGGGATGCTGATGACCTCTTTGAAATACGCTTCCGCCTGCGGGCAATACCCACGCTTGAAACCCTTGGCGGCATAGAAGGGTTGCAGATACACAGGGATGTAATGCAGGTTGACCTTGATGTTGGCCAAATGCATGGCCCGGTAAACCTCTTTCTGACCCAGTCCATGATCACCGGCGGTGATCCTCAAGGGATAGAGGTGAAAACTGGACTCGCAATCCGGGTGTTGCCATGGCGTGACCAGGGGCAGGTCACACAAGGTGTTGTCGTAAATTTCGGCATAAGCCTGTCTGCGGCTCACAAATGCGTCAATTTGTTGCAACTGGCTCAAGCCCAAGGCGGCCTGCAGCTCTGTCATGCGGTAGTTGAAGCCCAAATCAAGCTGCTGGTAATTCCATATTTCGTCGTTGGGGTGCGCGAGCATCTCTGCCGGATCGCTGGTGATGCCATGGCTGCGCAGGCGCATCATGGTTTTGGCCCATTCAATGTTGTTGGTCAAAGCCATGCCGCCCTCCCCGCTGGTGATGATCTTCACCGGGTGAAAGCTGAAGATAGTGATGTCGCTGTAGGGGCCATTACCGACCGGTTGGCCCTGGTAGCGAGCGCCGATGGCGTGGGAGGCGTCTTCAATCAGCTTGAAGCCATATTTTTGCGACAAGGCATGGATGGCTTGCATGTCACACGACTGACCACACATGTGAACCGCCACCACCACTTTGGGCAGTTGGCCGTGCTTGTCTGCTTCAACCAGTTTGGCCTCCAAGGCCATGGGGCACAAGTTATAAGAGCGCGGATCGATGTCCACAAAATCCACTTCGGCACCGCAATACAAAGCGCAGTTGGCCGAAGCCACAAAGGTGATGGGGCTGGTCCACAAGCGGTCACCGGGGCCCAAGCCCAAGGCCAAGCAAGCCAAATGCAAAGCCGAGGTGGCATTGGTGGTGGCCACCGCATGTTGCGCTTGGCAATATCTTGCCACTGCCGCCTCAAAGTTCGGAACCACCGGCCCCTGTGTCAAAAAATCGGAGCGCAGCACCTTGACCACGGCCTTGATGTCAGCTTCGCTGATGCTTTGGCGGCCATAGGGTATGGAATTCGACATCATGATTAACACCTCACTTGCGAAAAAAATGGGTTGAATTGAATTCATTGATATTCATTTTTCAAACCCTTTCTGCTCAGGCTCTCTCAGCCACTGAATGGATTTGGGCTGCACGAACATCACTGAAGCAATAAGCAAGCCAAGCGCAATGTCCTGTGGCGCGCTCCTTGCTTGTGTGTTGGTCATGAACCAACCATGGGTCTTTTGATGGCCGCCACCCCATCCTCTTGCGCACAGGTCATGACAGAACCTGGGCTTTGGGCCGCCGCTCTGGAAGAGGCGGGCTTGGTGGTCACACGGCTCCAAGCGACGCACCCCAGCATCGCCATCAACGGCATCCGCATGGCCAGCCCCTACGCCCCCTGGCGCGATGCCCAATTGGCCTTGCCAGGCTTGCTCAACCACCGGGTGGTGCACTTGTATGGCTGCGCCTTGGGTCATGTGCCCACCCTCTTGCTGCAAACTTCTGAATGGATAGAGGTGCTGCATGTTCGTATATTGAACGCCAAAGCATTCGAAATTCAACGCGCTCATATGGCGCACACCGACTGGTTGCATGACCCGCGGGTGCAGTTGCGCCTGGCCCAGGCCAGCGATAAGCCGGATCGCCAGGCGGCGCAACACATTTCCTTGCCCGATTTGCAACTGATTGCACCCGGCTTGTGGCGTCTGCGCGACCGTCTTCACGCCCACATCAACCAAGGTTTTGTGGACAGCGCCTTCAAAGCCCATGACCCGCAATTACAAAACTTGATGCAAGCCAATGCATCGCTGTTGGGCACCGACTTGCCCGTGAACGCCTTGTTTGGTCGCCGGGTGCCCCCAACAGCACACATCATCGGTTCGGGCCCGAGCTTGGAGCACCACATCGAGCGGCTTCGTGGCCAGGTCAATGGCCCGCAAGCGCCTTGGGTGATTGCCGTCGACACCGCTTTTGCAGCGCTGCAAAAAGCCGGCATCCCGGTCAACTGCGTGGTCAGCATCGAAAAAAAGATCCATACCCGATGGCTGCCCACCGAGCACAGCGAGGGTGTGGCCTTGGTCTATTCACCGGTGGTGCCCAACGATGTTTTGTTGGCCTGGAAAGGGCCACGCTACGCGTCCTTCACCCAAACGGCATTGCACCGCAGTGCGCCCCACTTCGACGCCAAGGCCTGTTTGTTTTGTGGCGGCAGCGTGGTGCACACAGCCACCGATTTGGCCGTTCGCATGGGCTTTGCAAACATTTGCTTTTGGGGTGTTGATCTGTCCTACCCCGGTGGCAAGACCCATGCGCATTGGCCCAGTGGCGAATTGGGTGGCCACCCCACACGCAGTGGACATTGGGTGATCGACGGGCTTGGGCAACAAGTGCCCACTTCGCCGAGTTTTGCCAACTACTTGGTGGAATTGGAAGACCAAATTGCCCGCCATCCTGAGATTCGATTTTTCAATTCAAGTCAACATGGTGCGGCCATCGCTGGCACCCAATACCTACCGGAGTGAAACCCATGAACCCAGACCATCATTTGCATCAATCCCTGCTTTCCATGGCCAATGGCTTTCGCTGTGGCCAGCATGTCGCCTTGGGCACTGAATTGCCCGAACTGTTGACCCAAATCGTCGAGCAAACCGTGAATGTGGCTGAAACATCGCCGATTCACGTACACGGCCTGATCGCCCAATGTTTACAAGCATTCGAGTTGGGCGATTGGCTGGGTTTGGCGGACATCTTGGAGTATGAGATCGCCCCCCTGCCCTTGGAGAAAGCCAGCCTGATGGAATGACCCAGCCCAGCGGCAAAGGTTTGCCGCTGAGGGCGTGAGGCCTTATAAAAAGGCCGAAACTTGAGCCACCCGTCATGGCCCCAGTGTCAAAAAACCCAACGCTATGTCGTGGCATGCAACTTGCAACGAGACCACCATTCATTTACCAACAGGGCCGTTGAAGCGGTCACAAAATGCCATGAAGAAAAATGCCAATGTGTGCGATCAATCGATTCTGATCACCGGCGGTACCGGTTCGTTTGGCAGGTCTTTTGTCAGAACCGTTTTGGACCACTGCCCCAAAATCAAGCGCTTGGTCGTGTACAGCCGCGATGAGCTCAAACAGTACGAAATGGCCCAAGAGTTTCCTGAGTCCAAGTACCCCCAGTTGCGTTTTTTCTTGGGCGATGTGCGCGATGCCGCACGCTTGAACCGCGCTTTAGAGGGCATTGACTCTGTGGTGCATGCGGCCGCCTTAAAGCAAGTACCTGCCGCCGAATACAACCCGTTTGAGTTCATCAAAACCAACATTTTGGGGGCGCAAAACTTGATTGACGCCTGTTTGGACAGCCAGGTCAAGCGGGTGGTGGCTTTGTCCACGGACAAAGCGGCGGCCCCCATCAACCTGTACGGCGCGACCAAGCTGTGCAGCGACAAACTGTTTGTCGCTGCCAACAACTTCAAGGGTTCTCGCGACCTGCGCTTTTCTGTCGTTCGCTATGGCAATGTCATGGGCTCGCGCGGATCGGTCATCCCCTTCTTTTTGAACAAGGCCAAAGCCGGCGTATTGCCCATCACCGACCCTTTGATGACACGCTTCAATATTTCATTGGACGAAGGCGTGGAGATGGTGTGTTGGGCGCTGGAGCATGCCCTGGGCGGCGAAATATTGGTGCCCAAGATTCCCTCTTACCGCATCAGCGATGTGGCCGAAGCGATTGGCCCCAACTGCAAGAAAGAAATCATTGGCATTCGCCCGGGTGAAAAGCTGCATGAGGAAATGATCACCAGCAGCGACAGCCCCAACACCTTGGACTTGGGCCAGTACTATGCCATTTTGGGCAGCGGCACGGTGGCGCAGCGCCAACGCTACATGGCCAAACTCAAGGCCCAACAAGTGGATCATGACTTTTCTTACGACTCTTCCAACAACCCCGAGTACTTGAGCGTGGCGCAAATCCGCGAATTGATCAAATTGCACATCAACCCAGAATTTGAACCTGCTTAAAGAGCCGACGCCATGAACCCCACCGTTTTTCAACGCAACATCACCGCTTTGATGGGCAAATGCCCAGAGCTGAGCATGGACAGCATCGAAGCTTGTTTGCAGCAGCCAAGCCATGCCACCCTGGTCAATCAGCCCAGCGACTTTCCCAATGTCCGCTTTGACCACAACGGACAAGTGGTTCATTTGTACGATGGCGTGGATCCGCTACAAAACATACAGGCCTTGGTTGGCAAACAACTTCAAGGCGGGCCGGTGAGCCATATATTGACCATCGGTTTGGGTTTGGGTCTGTTACACCATGAATTGTTGGCGCGCAAAAGTGAGGGCGCCAAAGTATTTATTGTCGAGCCCAACTTGCGCTTGTTGCTGTTGGTTTGCAGTTGCGTGGACGTGTCCGACATCTTGGAGCACCCAGATGTGGTGGTTTTGCTGCAATCTGATGCAACAGCGGCATCCAGAAAAATGGGCAGCTTGATCAACATCACCGATGGTGCCTTCAAAGGCTGGCGCTTCGCGGTGAGCACGCCCACACTGGCTTTGTACAAAGACTTTTCCGCGCAATTTGTGCATGTATTTGGTTCGGTCATGACCAACCAAAAAATGCAAATCAACACCCTGGATTTGCACGGCGAAATGACCTTGAAAAACAGCTTGCTGAACCTCAAGCAGATCAATGGCAATTCATATCTATCATCGTATAAAGATCTGTTCAAAGGCAAGCCAGCCATTTTGATTGCGGCCGGCCCCTCTTTGAAAAAGCAATTGCCCATGATCAAACAGGTGCAAGACAATTTCATTTTGATCGCCGCTGGTCAAACCATCAAAACCTTGCATGCCCACGGTATCCACCCGCATTTTGTGGTGGCCGCCGACCCCCAAGATGCGCTGCAAAAATATTTTGACAGTGATCAATTCACCCGGGAAATATTGCTCTGTCTGACCGTGTGCAGCTCTGAAGTGGTTAAACGCTTCCCTGGCCACAAAGTTTTTTTCCAGTACACCCCCAAAATTGACCAAGCCTTGAGCGACACCATTGGCACCATGGGCACCGTCAGTTTGGGCGGATCGGTGGCCAATGTGTCTTACTCGCTGGCCAGGTATTTCGGCATTGAGGACATCGCCTTGGTCGGTCAAGACTTGGCTTTCACCAATGGGGAATCGCACACCGATGGTTATGTGAACAAGAAAATTTTGGCCGAAAACGACATGGCCACCAACACCCGCTACCGAAAAGTGCCTGGCTACTATGGCGACATGGTGTACACCAATCGCCAAATGGACACCTACCGCAACTGGTTTGAGCTGGTGTTGGAGAAAGACAAGCAAGTCAAACTCTACAACTGCACAGAGGGCGGTGCCAAGATCAGTGGCGCATTGCAAATGCCTTTTGCCGACTTTTTGAACCAACAAATCCAAACCGAGGACCTCAGCATACCCACCCACCCGGTGCAGGTCGATCCACAACAGCTGAGCCAGTTGTTCCAAAAAGACTTGCAGGCGATTCTAAAAATAAACACCTTGGCCAGCGATGGATGCCAAGCTTGCCTGACAGGCATAAAAAACACCAACAGCACAAAAGCCATTTCTCGTGCGCGCAAATCCTTGGTCAAGCTGCGCTCCATGCTGACCAAAGCAGAGGCCGAATTCAACCCCTACTTGTTCTTTCTATGGAACAAAGCCATGATGGACATGGGGAAAATTGATGTCGATCAAAACACCAGCACCGCCGACATTTTGCGGCCCTATGTGGCCTACTTTAAAAACTTGATCAATGCTTGCGACAAGAGCAAAAACTTGCTTCAAATGGCGATCACGCATTGAAAAAGCGGCCACAAGGGCCGCTTTTCTTACAGGTCATTCAGACCCTTTTACTTCAACAGCGAGAGCACCATTTGCGGCTGCTGGTTGGCCTGCGCCAAGATCGCCGTGGCCGCTTGCTGAATGATCTGCGTGCGCGCCAACTCACTGGTAGCCGTCGCATAGTCCGTGTCCGTCACCCGGCTCCTG
>Ga0114968_10001155_pt1 | contig 20103 bp, 16 predicted proteins | sample M_130807_EF_Meta_FD_87020 | JGI IMG/M metagenome (GOLD analysis project Ga0114968, IMG submission 87020) | Freshwater microbial communities from Lake Montjoie, Canada to study carbon cycling - M_130807_EF_MetaG | ecosystem: Environmental > Aquatic > Freshwater > Lake | place: Lake Montjoie...
ACCGTGACCAAGGACGGTGTGTCCGTGGCCAAGGAAATCGAACTCAAAGACAAGCTGCAAAACATGGGCGCGCAGATGGTCAAGGAAGTTGCTTCCAAGACCTCTGACAACGCTGGCGACGGCACCACCACTGCAACCGTGCTGGCCCAGGCCATCGTGCACGAAGGCATGAAGTACGTGGCCGCTGGCATGAACCCCATGGACCTGAAGCGCGGCATCGACAAGGCAGTCCACGCCCTGATCGACGAGCTGAAAAAAGCTTCCAAGCCCACCACCACGACCAAAGAAATCGCCCAAGTCGGTTCGATCTCGGCCAACAGCGACTCCAGCATTGGTGACATAATCGCCAAAGCCATGGACAAAGTCGGCAAAGAAGGCGTCATCACCGTGGAAGACGGCAAGTCGCTGGACAACGAACTCGACATCGTCGAAGGCATGCAGTTTGACCGCGGCTACCTGTCGCCCTACTTCATCAACAACCCAGAAAAGCAAGCCGCTTTGCTGGACAACCCCTTTGTGCTGCTGTTCGACAAGAAGATCAGCAACATCCGTGACCTGCTTCCCACACTGGAACAAGTCGCCAAAGCCGGTCGTCCTCTGTTGATCATTGCTGAAGATGTCGAAGGCGAAGCCTTGGCAACTTTGGTGGTCAACACCATCCGTGGCATCCTGAAAGTGGTTGCCGTCAAAGCTCCTGGCTTTGGTGACCGTCGCAAGGCCATGCTGGAAGACATCGCCATCCTGACCGGCGGCAAGGTGATCGCCGAAGAAATCGGCCTGACCCTGGAAAAAGTGACTTTGGCCGACCTCGGCTCCGCCAAGCGCGTCGAAGTGGGCAAAGAAAACACCATCATCATCGACGGTGCCGGTGCCGCTGCTGACATCGAAGCCCGCGTCAAACAAGTGCGCGTGCAAATCGAAGAAGCGACCAGCGACTACGACCGCGAAAAACTGCAAGAGCGCGTGGCCAAATTGGCTGGCGGTGTTGCCGTGATCAAGGTGGGCGCTGCCACCGAAGTCGAAATGAAAGAGAAAAAAGCCCGGGTGGAAGACGCTCTGCACGCCACTCGCGCTGCCGTGGAAGAAGGCATCGTGGCGGGTGGCGGCGTGGCTCTGCTGCGCGCCAAGCAAGCTGCTGGCACCATCAAGGGTGACAACGCTGACCAAGACGCCGGCATCAAGCTGGTGTTGAAGGCCATCGAAGCGCCTCTGCGCGAGATTGTGTACAACGCAGGCGGCGAAGCCTCGGTGGTGGTGAACGCGGTGATGGCCGGTAAGGGCAACTACGGCTTCAACGCTGCCAACGACACCTATGGCGACATGATCGAAATGGGTATCCTGGACCCCACCAAAGTGACCCGCACGGCACTGCAAAACGCTGCCTCCGTGGCCGCGTTGATGCTGACGACCGAGTGCATGATCGCTGAAGCCCCCAAAGATGACGCTCCTGGCGGCATGGGTGGCATGGGCGGCGGTGACATGGGCGGCATGGGTGGAATGGGCGGCATGGGCATGTAAGCCCACGCTGTCCGGGCAAGACCGCAAGGTCTTGCGCGCCGACACAAAAACCCCGCAGGGCTCACGCCTTGCGGGGTTTTTTTACTTTTTGCGGGTGGGGCTTGCCCACCGGGTCGCCGTGCGGCTTAGCGTGCCAGCGACTTGAGGGCCAGCTTGATGCCGTCGCTCACACCGACATCGTTTGGCAAGGCTTTGAGTGCCAGCGCAGCCTCTTTGTCGTTGTAGCCGAGCGCCAGCAGTGCCTGCAAGATATCCGACTGCGCCCCATCGGCAGCGCCCAAAGGTGCGCCGAGATCAGCGCCGAGTTTGCCTTTGAGCTCCAACAGCAAACGCTGGGCGGTTTTGGCTCCGATGCCAGGCACTTTGGTCAAGCGCCCAGGCTCCTGCAGGGTAATGGCCTGCGCCAAATCGGCCACGCTCATGCCCGAGAGCACCGACAAGGCCGTACGGGGTCCCACGCCTGAGATTTTGATCAGTTCCCGAAAAGCAGCGCGTTCTTGGGTCAAGCCAAAACCATACAAAATTTGGGCGTCTTCGCGTACCACGAAATGCGTCAGCAACGATACTTTTTCGCCCAGCGCGGGGAGGTTGTAAAAGGTGCTCATCGGCACTTGCACCTCATAGCCCACGCCACCACAGTCCACCATGACCTGCGGGGGGTTTTTGTCACTCAAGATTCCTGTGAGTTTGCCAATCATCCGGTGCCTTTTATTTAATGCCTATCATCGGGGCCGCGTGGCGCGCCGCTGCGTTCACGCCCTCAGTCCCCCAAGCCCGGAATTATCAACTTGATTCTCAGACACCTTTTCTCGCCGCTTAACAATACCCGCCTGTCCAATCTGTGCGGCCCGACCGACGAACACCTGCGTACGATTGAGCTCGCGCTGGACGTACGTATCGCCCACCGACACGAGCAGTTCAAGGTTGACGGCCCCAAGGTCAAGGCCCAACGCGCGATGGATGTGCTGCAGGCCCTGTACGAAATGGCCGCGCGCCCGATACCGGCGGCCACGGTCCAGCTCATGCTGTCCGGCGATGGATCAACCGAACTCAGCGAGGGCCCCACGCTCTCCACCCGCCGTGCAGACCTGAAGCCACGCAGCACCAACCAGGCGCTCTACCTGGACAACATTGCCAGCCACGACATCACTATGGGTATTGGCCCGGCCGGCACCGGCAAGACGTATTTGGCGGTGGCGGCCGCCGTGGACGCCCTGCAGCGCAGCGCGGTGCAGCGCATCGTTCTGACGCGCCCTGCGGTCGAGGCCGGCGAGCGGCTGGGCTTTTTACCGGGCGACCTGAACCAAAAGGTCGATCCCTATTTGCGCCCCTTGTATGACGCGCTCTATGACCTGATGGGTTTTGAGCAAGTTCAAAAGGCGTTTGAGCGCCAGGCGCTCGAAATTGCACCGTTGGCCTTTATGCGCGGGCGCACCCTCAACAACGCTTTTGTGATCTTGGACGAAGCCCAAAACACCACGCCCGAGCAGATGAAGATGTTCCTGACCCGCATCGGATTTGGCACCAAAACCGTGATTACCGGCGACGTCAGTCAGATTGACCTGCCCAAAACTCAGCTCAGCGGACTGATTGACGCTGAGCGCACGCTGCGCCGGGTCGACGGTATTGCCATCACCCGCTTGACCAGCATCGACATCGTTCGCCACCCGCTGGTGGCGCGCATTGTGGACGCCTACGACGCCGCCCGCGTCCAGGAAGAAATGGCCTTGGCGCTGGGCCAGACTGCGGCGCTCCCCGAACCCGAACAGCCAGCGCCCCGCACCGGACTGCCCAAGACCCGGGCACCGCGCAGCAAGACCACGCTCTAAAAACGCCCTTTTCATTACTGCCCTGCCCATGCTGCACGCCCTGACCCTGTCCCTCCAATTTGGCAAGCTCCCCGATGCCGACCTCCACCGCGCCGCCCTGCCCCGCCACAAAGTGGCGCGCTGGTTACGCCACGCTTTGGCCAGTGACGCAGCAATCGCGGTGCGCATCGTTGACGCGCCAGAGGGACAGGAATTGAACCGCGACTACCGAAAAAAAGACTACGCCACCAACGTGCTGACCTTCGACTACACCCTGGAGCCGGTGGTGACTGCCGACCTGGTGTTGTGCGCGCCAGTGGTGGCCCAAGAGGCCAAAGACCAGGGCAAAACCCTTCAGGCCCACTACGCCCACCTGATCGTCCACGGCGCCCTGCACGCCCAAGGCTGGGACCACGAACTCGACGAAGACGCGCAGGTGATGGAGTTGCGCGAAACCGAGATCATGGCGCGCTTGGGCCTTGAAAATCCGTATTGAGGGGCATCAACGACGCAAGGTCGGCGCAGTGTGAGTACAAGTTGGCGTCCGCCGCTGCCCCCCCATACGCGCCGGATGCTTGCGCTATATTGAACGCAGATTGTTCATTTTGCAATTCGGAGGTGCTTAGTGGCAGACAGCGGAAACCCAGATTTTTCAAAGGGCTGCGCTTTTGTGCGCGGTCAGTATGTGCCTATTGCAGAAGCCAGTATTCCGATGACCGACTTGGGTTTCTTGCATTCGGACGCGACCTACGACGTGGTCACCGTCTGGGACGGGTCGTTTTTCAGGTTAGACGCGCACTTGCAGCGGTTTAAACGGAGTTGTGAACACTGGAGACTAGACCCTGGAGTGACGGATCCGGAGATTACGGCAATCCTGAGCCAATGTGTTCGACTGAGCGGCTTGCGGCACTCTTATGTTGAGATGATTTGCACACGCGGGCAGACGCCGTGGGGGTCGCGTGATCCACGACAGGCCGTCAACCAGTTCTATGCCTTTGCGGTTCCGTTTGTTTGGCTCGCAAATGAACAGCAGCGTGCAAACGGACTCCATCTGAAAATCAGCGGCGTCCAGCGCATTCCTGCATCATCCGTGGATCCCACGATCAAAAACTACCACTGGAATGATCTCACCATGGGCCTTCTAGGTGCCCTAGATGAAGGCGCCGACAGTGTGGTTCTGGTCAACGAGCAAGGGCATATCGTAGAGGGGCCTGGATTCAATGTGTTTTGCGTGCAAGACGGAGCCGTGACCACTCCAGTCCATGGAATGCTCGAAGGAGTTACGCGGAAGACTGTTCTTGAAATTGCCCAGTCACTTGGTATGCCGGTACGGGTACGAGCGGTACTAGCGGAAGAGTTCAAGTCGGCCGATGAGGTCTTTATCTCGTCCTCGGGTGGAGGTGTTTTGCCGGTAACCCGTGTAGACGGCAATGCCATTGGCAAGGGCGAAATCGGCGCCGTGACCCGCAAACTAGCGGATGCCTATTGGGTCTTGCATCAAGAACCTTCCTTTAACCTGCCCATCAGTTACTCGCCAACCGTCGGCGCGCAGCCCGTGAATAAATAATCAGCGTTCATCTTTTACTTTGTTGCGCCAACAGACCCACGCTTCTCCCACTGTGCCTGCCATCGATGCGGCACAACGCCGCCTGGTACAGGTGCTTTTTGTTGGTGTCTTCATGGCAGCCCTCGATTCCGCCATCGTGGGCCCGGTCCTGCCCGCATTGCGTGCCGCCTTTGGCGTCGACAACCGTACCGCCGGACTGCTATCCACCGTTTTTGCCCTGAGTTCGATGTGCAGCACTGCGCTGATGGCTTACTTGAGCGACCGCCATGGGCGTCGTCCGGTGTATTTGGTCAGTGTGGCGCTTTTCGCCGCCGGCTCACTGTGCATCGCCGCCGCACCCCGGTTTGATCTGCTGCTGGTCAGCCGTGCCATCCAGGGCATCGGCGCTGGGGGCATTGCGCCCGTGGCCAGTGCCGTGATTGGCGATGTCTTCACCGCCGAGCGGCGGGGCCGTGTTTTGGGACTGCTTGGCGCCACCCACGGCATGGCCTTTGTGCTCGGGCCGGCACTGGCGACGGTGCTCACATCCACACTGGGCTGGCGCTGGCTGTTCCTGGTGAATATTCCCGTCGCGCTAGTCGTGCTGTGGTTGGGTGCGCGAAGCTTGCCGGGTCAGCGGACCGATGCGGTCCCGGGGCCCGTCGACACCGCCGGTATTGCCGTGACTTTTTTGTTCCTGCTCTGTCTGGTGTTTGGGATTTCGCGCCTGCCGGACTCGGCAACCGGGTTGCTGCTGTGGCCCTGGTTTCTGGCGGCCAGTGGCGTACTGTTGGCCGCTTTGGTGGCGATTGAGAAGCGACAAAGGCACGCCTTGATTCCGATTGAATTGTTTGCAAACCGGCAACTGGCTTATACCTATTTGCTCACGCTGGGCGTAGGGTTCTCGATGGGTGGCATCGTATTTTTGACCACCATTGCCACGCTGGCGTATGGGGTCAGTGTCGAGCACGCAGGTCTGGCGCTGCTGCCTCTGGTCTTGTGCTCCATGGTGGGCTCAATGGCTGCGGGTCGGCTGCTCAACCGCTTAGGTGCCCGAAACATGGTCATCTTTGGTTTTGCAGTGTTGTCCCTGGGCTACCTGCAAAGCGCAGTGCCACAGACTGGTCTTGCCGCGTTCGTGGTGGCGTCCGTGCTGGTGGGGATTGGCGTAGGGGTGGTGGTCAGCGGCGCGTTACGCTCTATTGCGATTGACGAGGCGCCGCCGGCGCTGCGCGGCACCGCGCAGGGGTTGATCAATATTTTTAACGCGGTGGGGACGCTGATCGCTGTGACCTGCATCAGCGCCATCGCTGATTTCGAGGGCGGCGATCTGACCGGTTTTAGCCACGCCTATCTGGCCACGGGTTCGAGCATGATCGTGATGCTTTTTATTGCGTTCGGGCTGAGGAAGAGGTCTGTCACGACTGGGGCAGGGCCTAGCGCTTAAGTTGGCACGTAAGGCACGGTCTTGTACTTCGCACAGGCATCAGTCAAAGGGCGAGGAACCCGCGACCCCGAATCTCAGAGTTAGTGCAGCTTCTGGTGGTTTGCTTTAGAAGCTTCACGTCGTACTGTTGAAATCTCAAGATGAGGTCGCTGCGTTCGAGTGTCTGAATCGCAACCGTTCAACTTCTGGAGGCCAGTGCACTGAATATCTTCGGGAAGATGGCTGTTAAGACTTAAATTGAGGTCAGAGGTCTTTTGCCAAGGTCCCTTGGCGCAGGCTGTTCGGATCCTCCAACCCAGAACACCTCGTAGACAGCAAATGCCTACGTCTCTTTTTGAGCGGTGTACTGCGCAATCAACGCACTCTGCACGCTGTTCAAAGCGCCGAGTGCCATTCACCTTTGTTTAGCGCATTAATCGACTTACGACGCGGTAGCGGTTGCGCCAAGCCATGCAGGCCCTATCAAGCTTAGTTCGGTATTCAAACACCTCATGTCTGAGGCTTAGATCACGCTCTTAGTGCAAACCCTAATTGTGAACATATTGCAATTACGAAATACATATGTATCATTAAGACCGAATTCGGAACGCAAAGCTCAGTAGCCACAAAAACTCAGGCAGCGTGTTTTAAACGAATGGGCCTCGGCGCACAAGAGTAATGGCAAGTAACGACGAACTTTGAAAGGAAGAGAAATGGCAGAGATGTACGACCACGCTGGTCACGCTGTAACGCACGGCCGCGCCCGCGTCAACGGAATACGCATGCACTACGTAACCGCAGGACAGGGTGAACCTTTGCTGCTGCTACACGGTACTCCCAAGACCAACTTTTACTGGCATAAGCTGATTCCGCTGCTCACACCCTATTTCACAGTGGTAGCACCGGACTTGCGCGGCTTTGGCTATACCGACAAGCCACCAGCGGAAGAAGGTTACGACTCACTCACCAATGCGCAAGACGTAAGCGAGCTGATGACCCAACTGGGTCACCATACGTTCCATGTGCATGGTGAAGACCGTGGCGCTGAATTTGCCTACGCATTGGCCGCTTCACAGCGCGAGCGCGTGAAAACGCTCTCGTTTTGCGAGATGCTGCTGTCCGGAGCAGGCTTGGAGAAGTGGTCCAACTTCACCACTGAAAACATCTCGGCGCAGTTTCGCCAAAAGGGCGTATGGGTATGGCACATCCCGTTCTTCTGGATACCGCATTTGCCGGAGATGTTGATTACTGGGCACGAGCGCGAGTTCTGGGAGTTCTGGATTAAGGCCGAAACCTGGAATCCCAATGCCATTTCAGAGGAAGCATTGGCCGAATGGATCGCCTGCCTTCGTGCTCCGGGCGGCCTGCGGGGCTGCCTAGAAACCTACCGCGCAGGTCTGAAAAATGCCCGTATCAACGAGGAGCTGTCTGCCACCAAACTTACGCTGCCCATCATGACCATCGGTGCTCCAGAGTTCTTCGGCCCGCTCGTGGAGCAGCAAATGCGCGATGTATCCCATGGTGTGAAGCGCGCAGAAGTTTTTGAAGCCTGTGGCCACAGCCTCGCACTGGAAGCCGAAACACGGCTAGCCACAATGTTGCGCGAATTCATGCTCGGCACCTGACCGTTTCGCCCGAACAGGTGCCCTGCGTAGGCAGCGCCTGTTGTGGGTCTCCGTTAGTGCCTCGCAAATTTTTTTAATCTCATCCAATCAGGAAAAACTCATGAAAAAACGTACCCTCATCCAGTTAGCGTTGACCGCTGTGGCTGCCGCCGCTCTTCCAATGGGCGCCTTCGCCACTATTGGCAACGTACAGCACCCACTTTGGTACAAAGCCCCCACCCCCAAAACACTGGAACTAGCCAAGATCGATGACCTTTCCAAAACCGTGGTCAGCGATGGCCAGCGTGGCGAAAAAGGCGTTCTGGCTTCATCCTTGAAAATCACACCGGATCAAGAGGCCAAGATCAAGGCAGGAAACTTCACGGTGGCCATTTCTATGGGTTGGCTGGGCGATGACTGGGCCTCAGAACAACTCAAGGGCTTGAAAGAGACTTTTGCCAAACTGAATATTAAAGTCGTCGCGGAAACCAATGCGGACTGGGACGATGCCAAGCAAATCGCTGACCTGAACGCCATTTCGGTCCTCAAGCCCAGTTTGTTGGTATCGATTCCACTTAACGGTAAAACGACTGCCAGCGCCTACAAGAAAGTGCAAGCAGGAGGCGCCAAAGTGGTTTTCATCGACCAGGCTGTGGAAGGCATGGACCCCGGCAAGGATTACGCGTCTATCATTTCTTCTGACAACCTCGCTTTGGGCATGTATGTAGCCGATCTGCTGGCCGAATCGGTCGGCGGCAAAGGTGACGTGGGAGCCATGTTCTATGCTGCTGATTTCTATGTGACCAATTTGCGCTACGAGGGTTTCGTGGCTCGCATCATGGCCAAATACCCTAACATCAATCTGGTGGCGGTAGCAGGTCATGACAACCCCAACAAAGGCCAGGAAGTGGCGCAAGCCTTGATGGCTCGCTACCCCAACCTCAAAGGCCTGTATGGCTCATGGTCGATTCCTGCCATGGGTGCAGCCGCTGCGGCCAACGTCGCAGGCAAGAACGGCAGCAACTTCAAGATCGTGTGCGAGAACTTCGACCAGATCGTGGCAGGCAATGTTGCCAAAAACGGACTGATTGCTGGCATCTCATCACAGCGTCCTTATGACCAGGGCGTGGCTGAAGCCACCATCGGTGCGTTGGCTTTGATCGGTGCGCCAACACCTCCCTATGTGGTGGTTCCCCCGTTGGCCGTGAAGCGCAGCAACTTGCCAGCGTCCTATAAGACTATCTACCGCACAGAACTACCTGCAGCCATGGCCGCAGACCTGAAAAAGTAGTAAAAACGGCACAAGGTCTTCATGCCCATTTCGGGCATGAAGACCTTGGTCAGATCAGATCAAAAGGCGATTCACAGACATGGTGGAACCACAAACGATGCTGGAAATGCGAGGAATTGAAAAACAATTCAACAGCAATCCAGTCCTCAAAAAAGCCTCCTTCTCCCTGCACAAAGGAGAGGTGCATGCCCTCATGGGTGGCAATGGGGCGGGCAAATCCACCTTGATGAAAATTCTGACCGGTGTCTACGCCTCAGACGGGGGCCAAATTGATATTGATGGCCAACCCGTAACGATAAATACCCCCAACGCGGCGCAAGATCTGGGTGTCGCCATGATCTTCCAGGAATTCAGCCTCGTGCCCACTTTGAGCGTGGCGCAAAATATTTTCCTCAATCGGGAGCCGCGACGCGCAGGTGGGCTGCTGATCGATGACGCCGAACTCATTCGGCGCGCCCAAGTCATTTTGAATGAGTTGGGTGAACAGATTGACCCCAACATGCCGGTGGCCAAACTCAGCGTAGGGATGTGCCAGATTGTGGAAATCGCAAAGGCACTTTCCAAGAACGCACGCATCCTGATCATGGATGAACCCACCTCGTCCCTCTCGGAAGCCGAGGTAGTACGCTTATTTAACTTTGTGCGAAAGCTGAAGTCGAGCGGAATTTCCATTGTTTATATTTCGCACCGCATGTCTGAAATTTTCAGCCTATGCGACCGCGTGACCGTCATGCGCGACGGCGAAAATGTTCTCACTGAATCCTGCAAGCATCTCACGATGGAGGCCTTGATCGATGCAATGTTGGGAAACTCCGTTGGCACGTCCATGCACTGGCAAGCCCGCGATCACACGCTCGGACAGGTCCCCGCACTTGAGCTGAACAGGTTGTCGCGCGGAGCACATTTCTCGGACATTAACCTTCAGCTTTATCCGGGTGAAATTGTGGGTCTGGCTGGCCTGATGGGTTCAGGTCGCACCGAAATCATGGAAACCGTTTTCGGCTTGCACGCGGCCAGCGAAGGCGAGATTGTGGTCAATGGCCAACGCGTTCAAAGTACGGCCCAAGCCGTCGCGGCTGGGATGGCGCTGGTGCCAGAAAACCGCCGCACGCAAGGTCTTGTGCTCTCACATTCGGTGCTCGACAACTTCACGCTGCCCAACCTGAGACTTTTCAAGCGTTGGGGCAAAGTGAACTTGGCCGGCGCACTGAGTGCTGTGAATGCCCTCATCAAAAACCTGAGTATCAAAACCGAGCACCCGCGCAAAGTCGTCGGCCTGCTGTCAGGGGGTAATCAGCAAAAAGTGGTGTTGGCCAAGTGGTTGGCAAGAGCACCGCGCGTGCTCTTGCTTGATGAACCCACCATCGGTGTGGACATCGGCGCCAAGTCAGATATCGTGCAACTGGTCAGACAACTGGCAAGTCAAGGCGCCGCTATTTTGGTAGTTTCGTCTGAATTCGAAGAACTGCTGGCGATGAGTGACCGCCTATTGGTGCTGAACAAGGGTCGCGTCATGCGCGTGATGGACCGGCAAGAGATCGATTCCGAAGAAATGCTGCACCGCGCCGTGCAAGCTTAGTCAAACTTTTCAAACTCCTTGAGGCATATGCAAAAACTGCTCAACTCCACAGACGGCTGGCGAGACTATGTGGTCTACATTTTCTTTGCGTTGGTCCTTGCATTTTTTGCAATCACGATCGGTGAAAATGGCTTTCTGACATTGAACAATCTGTTCAACATCACGCGAACTACCTCCATGATTGTGGTCATAGCTGTGGCCATGACCTTTGTCATCTCAGCTGGCGAGCTCGATCTTTCGGTGGGCTCTACCGCCGCATTGGCTGCGCTGTTGGCAGGCCTGACCATGGAAGCTGGACACGGCTGGATCGCAGGCGTGGCTGTAGGGCTGCTATGTGGTCTGGTGGTGGGATCGTTGAACGGTTTTTTTGTCACTTACGTGAACATCCCGTCCTTTCTTGTGACGCTGGGCATGATGCAGTTAATCCGTGGCCTGGACATGCGGGTGACGTACACCAAGCCCGTTGCGGTTAATGATGATTTTTTCAACCAACTGTTCGGCCAGGGCAGTCTGGGTATCATTCCTTCGCTGCTGATCTGGTCACTTTTGGCCACCGCTGTTGGCCATTTGGTGCTCAAATACACCCCGTTTGGGCGAGAAATTCTTGCGACCGGTGGCAACCGCGTGGCCGCCAGCTACTCAGGTATCAACACCTCACGCATCAAGTTCTATAGTTTTTTAATCACCGGATGTGCCGCCGCTCTGGCAGGCATGCTTTACACCGGCATGATGCAAACGGCGCGTTACACCTTTGGCACCGGGGCTGAACTGGCGGCGATTGCTGCGGTAATTCTGGGTGGCACCAGCCTCTACGGAGGAAAAGGCTCCGTCATTGGGACTTTCGTCGGTGCTCTGCTAATCGGCACCATCAATAATGGCTTGATCATCATGGGCTTGGATGTCAGCGAGCAATATATGGTAGCCGGCGCCATCATCATTCTGGCGGTCGCCTTTGGCAAGCGCCCCGCTGTCTAAAGGACGAATCATGCAGTGCGACTACACCACGATCGGATTTATCACGTTTGACTGCCTGGGCTGGCCTTTCGTTCAAATGCCTGAGGGCGGTGGTACAGCCTTCGTCGAAGACTTTGCGCTCGCCGTCTCCGGTGCCGCTGGCACCGCTGCAATAGCGGCCGCAAAAATGGGATTGTCGGTTCAGGCCGTCGGCGGCGTGGGCACCGACCTCATGGGCGATTGGGTGCGAAGTCGCCTGGGTCACTTTTCAGTGAACACGGACCTTCTGCAAAGCATTGCCGGAGGGCGCACTTCTTCGTCTATCGTGACAACCCGTGCCGACGGTTCACGCCCAGTGCTGCACCTCAAAGGTGCAACCGGTGACTTCTATGTGGACGACTCCGAATTTGACCGCATCGCTTCATCTCATGTAGTGCACTTCGGTGGGGTTGGTCTGATGACCCGTATGGACCAAGGACAAAACGCCCGCTTGGCCCAACATGCGAAGAATATGGGTGCAATTACTACCGTTGACGTGTTCGCAACCTCACCGCAGCAAATGCAAGCTGTAGATCAGATACTGCCGTATACAGACTACTTCATGCCCTCCATAGAGGAAGCCCAGGCATTGACCGGCTGCAACGACCTTGACGGCACGGTCCAATTTTTTCTCGACAGGGGTGTGGGCTGTTGTGTGCTGACATTGGGCGCCCAAGGCGCTTACTACCATGATCAATCCGGATATAAATTCCACGTGCCCGCGTTTGATGTGGACGTCCGATGTACCTGTGGTTGTGGTGATGCGTTTAACGCTGGCTTCGCTGTAGCGTTAAAGAAGGGCCTGGATCCGGAGCAGTCTGTGCGCTTTGCGCAAGCCACCTCGGCGCTCAACGCAACTGGCTTGGGTTCGCAAGCCGGTGTGGTGGACTTTGAGGGTACTTGGAATTTCATGAACAACACACCCGCTCGTTCCTAGGCGCAGCGGGTCGAAACTCCAGAGTCGACGGTCAAGGTCGTTAAAAATTTCTACCAGGTTTCTGTTAACGGCCATCCGACCTCGAACAAGCTGATTCGAACATCCTGCAGACCATCTGATACAGACGATTAGTGCGTCGCGTAGTTCTGCGAAAAGAAGTGTCTTTCGATCAGCTCTATGAGAATGTGCAACACCTTGATATGGAGTTCCTGCACGCGATCGGCAAACTTTCCACCAGGCGTGCACACGTACACATCGCTCAGCGCCTCTAGTTCAGGATTGCGCCTACCTGTCAGAGAAATAACTTTCATGTTCAATGCCTTGGCTGATTTGACGGCCCTGACAACGTTCTTGCTAGTGCCGCTGGTTGTAATCGCAAGCAGACAGTCACCCGAGCGCCCATGCGCCTCAATGTATCGTGAGAAAACTTGCTCATAGCCTAAATCATTACCAACACAACTCATGTGGCTGGCGTCGCTGATGGCTAAAGCAGGAAGCGCCGGTCTGTCTAGTCGGTAGCGGCCCGTTAATTCTTCGGCAAAGTGCATCGCATCACACATAGAGCCCCCGTTTCCGCAAGAAAAGACGCGAGACTCGCCTTGGAACGCATGGATGATGAGTCCCGCTGCTTTTGCAATGTCTTGCATGGTTTCTTGGTTTTGTACCAAATTTTCCAAGGCCACTTGGGCCTCTTTCAAGCTAGATTCGATGTAATTGATCATTTCGGCCATGTAATGCTAGAGGTAAATTTGGACCATTGTTGACAGGGAGGATGCTTTATTGGGCTTTAGGCAGTCAGTTATGTTGTCAAACATTGGGCGTGCTTGTGCAGCGAGCAAACTCAATAAACACCGAAGCATGCACTAGGGCCTTGCCCTCGCGGCCCCTCTACGAACTCGCTGATTGCATAAACGGCAATCGACAGCACGATGAGCGCCGGCAAAAAAATGCCGCCTGTAAGACCCAAAAAGTTAAATATTTGAGTTGACTGGACCACTATCTGTTTTTCCAACACATAAAACGTTAAACCTTACCACTTCTGATTCTCCTCAGTCTGCTCGCGTTCGCCATGGGCGCTCTGCCATTGAGTACTGAATCATTGTTCGACGAAAAATGATACATTTGTTTTCTAAAATTTAGATATGTACATCAACTGACTGACCAATAGGTTGGTCAAAAATCATAGAATTCGTTAGGAGCAAACACATGGTCGAATCGGATCTGGCTAAAAAATGGGCATCGCTTCCAGACTATCCCAACCGACTTGTTAGTTGGACTTGGTTCAAAAGTGCGGTGAGCGAATGCTTAATGTGCAGTGCACAGCGCCTGAATTTCCAATGCGAATTGCGCAGCGGTGACTTGGCTGACGCGTTCTTCGATTGGGTCGGTTACGCCGACAACACGCAAAGTTTTTCAAAAGTTGATCCAGTGGATTACTCGCACTTTGCTTGTGGCTTATTGCTCAAAAGTCTCATGCGAACACACCCCATTACCGTGACCAGCACGAGAGATTCTGCCAACGCGAGCGAGATGTCGTTGTTCGAGGTGATGAACTGGCCGGAAGATCTGGTCTTGCTATGCTTGACGCTCACGTTCCTTGAAGGCTGGAGACTCCATTTAGGTGCAGAACCCCAGCGGGTTAATGAAGAGCTGATAAAGAGCCACTGGAATAGCTTTCACGAGAATGCTAAGGAAGATACTTTTTCACCAATCGCTTTTTTTGATCTGTTTCTTGGTCTACAGCCGGTCTGGGAAAGTCCCATGACCGCAGGCAATCGGCCTGCGATGCGTACTGCTTTCGAGCGACGCAGCGCTATCAGTCCCTTAAGCACATAAAAATATACATAACTCACGACTGAGCAGAAAAAACGATCGGGGAAAGGCGTTAGCGCATTTGCTCCATTACCAAGGTGGCTATTAAGTCGCTAGCTTCGATGTAAGAAAGGTGTCCCACATTTTTAAGTACATGCAAGGCCACGCGTCCTGGCAAGCCTTGCGCGTGTTTTACTGGAATGATTTTGTCGTCCGTACCCCATATGACTTTAGTAGGCACGTTCAGGCCATTGAGTTCACCTCGCTTTGATGTTGCTTGTGTCCCATCGGGCATCAGTGCCTGTGCCATAGCCCTAAGGCCTTCGCGCCTCTGAGGTGAAGCAAGCTGTTTAAACGCGCTTGCTACAAACGAATTGGTAAGCAGACTTTCATCATGAAAAAGTTCCGCTAACCAAGGCTTTAAACTGGCTTCGCTGTTAGCGCGGCACAGTCCGTCAATAAAGCCGCCATGAATATCCGTTCCCAGACCCGCGGGTGCTAGCAAGGTCAACGACTTCAACCTATTGGCGACTTTAGCAATCATCGCCAGTGCGGTTGCTCCGCCCATGGAGTGTCCTAAGAGGTGAAAATCATGCACACCTTCTTGGTCCAAACGTGCAACGACAGCTGCGGCGACGTCGTCAAATGAATGCGTGGTCCTGGTTGGAGATTTTCCGTGATTGGGTAAATCGATTCCTAGGATGGGGACACCCTTGATTTGTACCGCCAAATTGCGCCAAACGCCTTGCTCAGCGCCAAATCCGTGCAGTAAAACTAAGGGAATGCCTTCTGCTCTGTTAATCCAATTTAAAAAGAGTGCATCCGAAGCCTCGCCTTGCACAGGCGCTGTCGCTGTCGCTGTCGCTGCAGCCTGCACCACATCGGCACCCTGTACACGCCCATTTGGACCGCTTCCCACAATGGACGAGAGATCAGCTCCCTGACTATGCGCCAGACTCCTTGCCAAAGGAGTCGCACGCAATGACGATTTCTCCACCGCAGTTACTTCATCTTGCTTACCTGAAGCGGCAACGCTCAAAGACTCGGCGGTAAGCAATTGGCCATCTGGCTCAGCGTAACTCGGCGTCTCGGTAGTGACTAATTTCTGCGTAGAAAGTGTCTCGCCCGCAGCCAGTATCCAGCCTAAAGTTGTTCCAACTAAAACCGACTGGCCGATCTCACCTTGAATGCCATCAATGATTCCAGCGACGGGGGCATCCACCTCCATAGTGGCCTTGTCAGTTTCAATTTCAAAGATGACCTGCCCTTTTGTGACCGCATCGCCATTTTTTACATACCAGAAGGCGATTTTTCCCTCGGTCATGTCCATGTCGACCTTCGGCATGATGACTTCAGTAGCCATGTTTAGACCCTCCCTTGCACACTGCGGCGTATTGCGTCCACGATATCGGGGACTTGCGGTACCGCCGCTTTTTCCAACTCCGGGTTGTAGGGTAAGGGACAATCTGCGCCCCCCAAACGAATGATGGGTGCATCCAGGCGATCAAACGCGGCGCTCTCCACAATGGCCGCAGCCACTTCCGTACCAATGCCAAACTGTTTGGTCCCTTCATACACACAGATCAGGCGGGTGGTCTTGAACACGCTGTCGATGAGGGTGGAGTAATCCATAGGACGCAGAGACCGCAGATCGATGACCTCCGCCGAAATGCCGTCTTTTTCCACCGTGGCGGCTGCTTCCAAGGCCTTGTGCACCATGATGGCCGAGGCAACAATGGTCACATCACTACCGGCGCGGCGAATCTTGCACTGGTTCAGCGGCTCGGTGTAATAGCCCTCTGGAACATGTCCCTTCATTTTGTAGAGCAACTTATGCTCGAAAAACATCACGGGATCTGGATCTTCAATGGCTGCCAGCAGCATGCCCTTGGCATCTGCAGGCGTAGACGGTTGAACTACCTTTAGACCAGGGACGTGTGCAAACCAAGACTCCAAGCTTTGACTGTGCTGAGCCGCTGCGCCTGTGCCGGAACCGCAGGGAAAACGCATGACCAGGGGGACAGAAGTTTTGCCACCCAACATAAATCGAATCTTGGCGGCCTGATTAACGATCTGCTCCATGGCAAGTGCTGCGAAGTCAGAGAATTGGAATTCATATACTGGACGGCGATTCAACAGGGCGGCACCCACTGCCACGCCAGCACCCGCAAGTTCAGAAATTGGGGTATCCATGACACGGTCCTCGCCAAAGCGATGTACCAGATCCCCAGTCACTTGAAAGGCACCACCGTAAACACCAATGTCTTCTCCCATCAAAAACACCCGTTCATCGCGTTCCATGGCCAAACCCAGGGCCTCCTGAATGGCTTGGGCATAGCTAAGTTCACGCAGTTCGTTGGACATTGCTGGTCTCCGAAGTAGTGTTGGTATAAACAAATGAGGTCAAGTCTTCGACTTTTGGGTCCGGACTGTCTTTTGCAAAGCTGACACTCGCTTCAATTTCAATTTCAACGCTCTTCACAATCTCTGCTACCTCCGCCTCCCCAATCAGGTCGAGCGCAAGCAGGTCGGCCTGGAAAAGTTCAATAGGGTCGCGCGCGATCCAACTGTCGATTTCCTCCTTGGTGCGATACCGATTACGGTCGCTCTTAGAGTGCCCACGATGACGATAGGTCAAGCTCTCAAGCAGCGTAGGGCCTTCACCTCGACGTGCACGCTCAATCGCCTGACTTGCGGCAGTTGCAACCTCGGCGAAATCGTTTCCGTTCACAGTGGCACCCGGAAAATCGTATGCCTGGGCACGTTGCGAAATTTTTTTAACTGCTGTAGAGCGTTCGATGGAGGTGGACATGCCGTACTTGTTGTTTTCACAAACAAAAACCACCGGTAATTTCCAAATGGCTGCCATATTCAGGCTCTCGTGAAAAGCGCCCTCGTTGTTAGCGCCGTCGCCGAAGAAGCAGATCACTACGTTCGGGCTTTTGGTCTGTTTGAGTGCCAGCGCTGCTCCAACCGCAATCGGCAGACCCCCACCCACTATGCCGTTGGCACCCAGATTGCCGCTGGCTACATCAGCAATGTGCATCGAGCCTCCACGGCCCCGGCAGTAGCCGTTGTCCTTACCGAAAAATTCAGCAAACATGAACTTCGGGTCAGCCCCCTTAGCAATGCAGTGCCCATGTCCACGATGGGTTGAGGTGATGAAATCGCCAGGCTCCAACATGATGCCCACCCCAACAGCACTGGCTTCCTGACCAATAGACAAGTGCATCGTCCCATGCACCAATCCACGCATATAGGCTTGCTCAGCACCCTCTTCAAACTGTCTAATCAAATGCATCTGGCGCAATGCCTTGTGCAACTTCTCCTTGCCTAACTTTTCATAAATGGCAGGTTGTACCTGGTTGATACGATCGTTCATTTTGATCTCCTATCAGTTGCCGTAGACCAGTGCATCCTGGCGCTTGCGGAACTCGACGATTTTTGAAGTTGTGTCCACGGCGGTGTTGGCATAGGTCAGCAATTCACCTTTTTTGATGGCTTGGGTGACAGTGCCTTTTTCTAACAAGCCACAGGGGACAGCCTTGTGTTCAAAGGCTTCGGTCGCTGCCATGGCCCATGCACGGTAGGTGTACTCGCCTATCGCGTCCAGGCGCTCACCAGGCTGCAAGTCGCGCTTAGCGACCGCGGTTACTTCGGCTGTGGGCACGGGGATCGGGGCCATGTCTGCACGGCCGTAAAGTACTGCCCGAGCGCAGGTCAGAGGAACTTCCAGACTACACAAGTGGTACGGGCGGTAGAACGTGTAATAAGGACCTGTGCCAAGTTTCAGATAGTCCATGCGATCGCGTAGCCGGGGATGAGCCATTTCGGCGACGACAAAAACCCCTGGAGCAACTCCCTTGCCAATGGTGTAATCCACTACTCCTTTGCGAGTGAGAAGGCCCCCATCAGCGATTGGACACAGGACTTTGTGCAAATCCTCCAATGAAGCTGCTGGTCCGTGCATGCCGGCAACGTCCGGTACGAGGCCGGTAGCGTTGGCGATCGCTGACATTTCCACTGCGGTCTTGGATCCATCGACAAATTCCACCAGCATGCGAGGATTCAGTGCCTTACTCAGTGCTTCGGCCGCATAGTCATTGGGCGTTGCATCAATGTTCAATGGGTTGTTTTTGCCTTTTCCGGCGGCAATAACGGGGTAGCCCAAGGCAGTTACAAATTGAATCAGTTCAATGGTGGCGCTGGGCTCGTCGCCCGCGCCCAGCGAATACACGACCCCAAGCTTGTCCGCTTCGTACTTGAGATAGGAGCCGATCGTCACATCGGCCTCGACATTCATCATCACCAGGTGCTTGCCGTGCTGCATGGCCGTAAGCCCAATTTCTGCACCGACAGCCGGTTTGCCCGTTGCATCCACAACAACATCGACTAGGCCGCTTTTGCAAACAAATTCTGAGTTCTGGGTGATGGCCATCTTTCCAGATTCAACGCACTGGTCAAAGCTGCTTTGGCTATCGACTAGACGATGTGCATCGCCGCTATGACCTGCCGCGCCCAAGGCCGCAACCGCTGCATTCACGTTGATGTCTGCAATTGCGGCTACCACAATGCCTTGCATTTGTAGCACTTGGGTGACTATGTCTGTTCCCATCATTCCTGAACCGATCAGCCCGATACGAATGGGTTTCCCGGTCAGAGAACGGGCTTGCAGATCCGCGGCCAAGCCGCTCAGATGGATTTTTGACATGTTGTTTCTCAAAAGGTTGGGAGTGAAAGTGGAATAGGCAATCTGCACATTTGTATTGCATTGTGACATAAAGTACATGCATATGGCAAGTGCCTCGTTCGGAAAAAGTGGTTTAAACATTCAAGCGCAACCGCCAAAATCCACTTTTTCTGGCGCGCACTGCAATTTTTAAGCGCGCCTTCGTATCCCCCGCAACGCGATTGGCGTGCAGACGCAAGTCCTTGAGGCCTTAGCCTGTAGATTGATAAGTGGGGCCGAAACCTTGGCGGGTTGACGGCCTGATAGGCTCGTGCCAGCGACCCTCAAGAGGGCCGCGACAGAATCAAGCAGATTGCTTTGCGAGTTCCAAAATGCGCCTGGCGGCGAATTCGTCGGTAACCAGGACCGTTGGCTTTACCATGCGGATTGCTCCAAGCAACGCCTCCGCCTTACGAAGGCCGCCTGAGGCAATGATCCTCTTAGGCGTATTCACGATGGTCTTCAAGGGAACCGTCATCACACAGCCAACAATGGAGCTGTTGACCGGCGTCCCCTTGGCATCGAAGTAGTTGAACAGTGTCTCGCCAACAGCACCTTGCGCGACCATAGAACTACGTACAGACTCAGACACAAAGCCATTGCGATAGGGCGTGCCCTCAACGTCCAAGTCACCAACGCTGAGCAACACGGCGTCAAGCGATTGCGCGCGCTCGAATACTTCGCCCAAGCCACAGTAGTCAATCAGGGCTTTTTTGGTGGCTGGTGAATCCACGATAGCGGGGGCCGTCATGAGGTAGCATTCAGCCTGGAAAAGATTAGAAAATCGCCAAGCAAATTCAGAGGGATTGAACTGCTTGACTTTGGTAATTCCGCCAAGCAAAGAGACCACCGACATGTCT
>Ga0114968_10001158_pt1 | contig 20080 bp, 19 predicted proteins | sample M_130807_EF_Meta_FD_87020 | JGI IMG/M metagenome (GOLD analysis project Ga0114968, IMG submission 87020) | Freshwater microbial communities from Lake Montjoie, Canada to study carbon cycling - M_130807_EF_MetaG | ecosystem: Environmental > Aquatic > Freshwater > Lake | place: Lake Montjoie...
TTCTTCCTATAGAGCCGTCGTAGACTACGACGTTGATAGGACGGGTGTGGAAGCGTGGTAACACGTTAAGCTTACCGTTACTAATAGCTCAATTGGCTTGATTTATGCACTGAAAAACTTTTTTGATACAAATTACATGTTAAGAAAATATACCAAACATCAGATTGAATCTTTACCAAATAAATATAGCAAAAATATAAATTATATATTTAAATTATAATTAGATTAGTTTTGTGAAAATTAATTATCGCCCAGAAATTGACGGGTTACGAGCAATCTCGGTATTTGCCGTTATCTTATACCACGCGAATTTTATTTTATTCGGTGATAATTATAAATATTTTCTATTTAAAGGTGGATTTATAGGTGTTGATATTTTTTTTGTTATATCAGGTTATTTAATTACAACTTTAATTTTAAAAGAGATACTTAAAACCAATAAATTCTCATTTAAAAAATTCTATGAGCGAAGGGTTAGACGAGTTCTTCCCGCTTTATTATTTTGCTGCATTATAACATCGATTGTAGGATATTTTATTCTATTACCTCCGTCATTAATAGATTTTGGAAAATCAATTTTAAGTATTATTTTTTTTAGTTCAAATATTTATTTTTGGATAACAGGAAATAGATATGGCGAAGAAAGTGAATTATTAAAACCTTTACTTCATAGCTCGTCACTGTCTGTTGAAGAACAATTTTATATTTTATTTCCTATATTCTTAATAATTGTAATTAAGTTTTTTAAAAAAAATTTTTTTTGGATTTTGCTAGTTTTTTTTTCTTCTAGTTTAGCATTTTCTGAGTGGGCCGTTACTACAAATATAAAAATAAACTATATTTTTTTTAGATGGGATATTGTTTTTTTTGAAAAGTTTAATTTTTATTTTCTTCTATCACGGGTATTCGAATTACTTGCTGGCTCTTTTATTGCATATTTTGAATTAAACAATTTTTTTAGACTTCGCAAACCTTATCTTATCTTAAATAAAATATGTCCAATTCTTGGAATAGTTTTAATTTTTTATTCATTTATATTGTTTGATTATAGTAAGATTTCTCATCCAGGATTTGCAACTTTAATCCCACTGATTGGAGCCTCGCTAATTATATGCTTTGCTAAAAAAGGAGGATTAATTGCAAAAATACTATCAAATAAGATTTTTGCATTCTTGGGTGTTATTTCATATTCATTATATCTTTGGCATTATCCAATCTTCGCATATTTAAGATATGTAGATATATTTAATAACTCTGTTCAGATTAAATTATTAGCAATTCTATTAACAATTATACTTTCAATACTTTCTTATTATTTTATTGAAAGAACTTTTCGTAATAAAAATATCATCTCAGTAAAGATATTAAATACATATATTTTTATAAGTGTAGTTATTTTATTAAGTTATAGTTTTTATATTCAAAAAACAGATGGAATTAAAAATAGATTTCCAAATATTATTTCTGAAAAATTAAATGAAGATATTAAGGAGCATCAATATAGCAAAGGTAATAAGGGAAGCATTTTTCTAATTGGCGATTCTCATTCCAACTCATTAAAATATCATTTAAATAATGAGTTAAAAAAAAATTATTACAGCTTATTTAGTGAAAAGAATTGTTGTGATTTTTTTTATTTACCCAACTTTAATATTGTAGATAGAAAAACAAAATATATTTATAAAAATAACTTAGAGAACACTATAAATATAGACAAGTTTCTTAAAAATAATAAAAATTTAATTGTGGTGTGGCACCAAAGATGGTCTTCACTATTGACGGAGACTAATTTTGATAATGAGGAAGGATATAAAGATTATGATAAAGAGAAAGATAGAATTTCGCTTAGGTATTTTGAACCTATAAACATTACGACTTCATCTTCAGAAGAGAGGCAAAAATATATATCCGAAGGTTTAAAATCATCAATTAATAACATTTTAAAACAGGGTCATATTTTAATATTAGTTTATCCAGTTCCCGAAATGGGCTTTCATGTTCCTAGATTAGCTTTAAAAAAATACTCAACTGTTTTAGATAAATTATCAATAAAAAATAAAAATATAGACGTTCCAATACTGACTGGCAATTACGATGTTTATAAAAAAAGAAATAAGATGATATTTGAAATTTTAGATAGCATTACAAGCCCTCATGTTTACCGAGTATATCCAGACAAATCCTTTTGCAATACTATAATTGTTAATCGTTGCGTCGCAAATAGCAAAGAACATTTATTTTATTATGACAATAACCACTTATCGCTGGAAGGTTCAAAATATGTTGTAAATGACATTATAAAAATTATTAAAAAGGTTGAGGTAAGTAAAAAAAATTAAAACTATTATAATTAGAACTGTAATTTTTTATGAAACTTATAAAAACTTTTTTTCAACTTTATTAAAAAACTTTAAAAATAATCTGAAGCCAAAAGTTGATACGCATATTCACTCTAATTGAACTGATGTGCAACACTCCTTTTTCAAGATGCAAAAAGAAGCATGTAAAAAAAATCACAAACATTTTTTTTGTGAAGATTCTAGAAAAAGTTCTGGAAAATAGTTTTTAAAGTTTGCAAATGAAGTTCGGAATTTTAAAAAAAAATTTTTAAAAATTTTGGATACGAATTGCAATGTTAAATTTTACTTTTTATAAGTATTTAATAAAATCAGAGGAGTCTCTTCTTGCTATCTCTAATTCTGAGTTATTAATTTTTTTCATATTTCGATTTTTTTCAATATGAAGAAACTGTTTAAACCCTAAAGTTATTTTTAATTTTTTTAATACCGTTAATGTTGCACTGTTGTAGCTACCACAAGGATGAGACATTGATTTAATTTCTTTTTTAGTTATTTTCGAAAGAATTAGTTTATTCTTTTTATATTCGTTTTCTTGTTTTTTTTTAGAAAAAGCTTCGATTTTTGTTGGGTGGGTATGCGTATGTAACCCTATTGAGTGCCCAAGATTACTAATTTCTAATAAATTTTCTTTGCTTATGTATATTTTTTTAAAAATTTTTTCTGGTAAAAATTTTTTTTCAGAGAACATTTCATGCATAATGCTTTGATAGATATTATCATCAATTAAATCATCTCTTATAATTCTAAATTTAATATCATTAATTGAGTAATAAGGGAAAAGTAGTTTCATTTTTTTAATCTGAGATAATTTTTTTTTAAAAAAATTTTCTAAATCAATTTTTATTTTCTTAAAAAAATAAAAATAAAATTGATCAATATTTTTATAGCACGAGTGTCTAAAAAATCTATAAACCTCAAGAAAATCAGGATTATTTTCAAATATTGATGTGTATATAAAAAAGAAGGATTTTATTTTATGCTTTTCAAGCACTGGTAAGGCTATATCATATTGTCCTTTTATTCCGTCATCAAAAGTTAAACAGGTTTCATTATTTTTTAATTTATTTTTTAGAAACTTTTGTTGAAATACGTCAGCATTTAAAATGTTTTTTCTTCCAATTATTTTTATTATTTTATCCAGATGATCTGAGCTTAGCGATCCCTGACTTTTTAAATGTCGCTTCCCATCATGAAAATGGTGAAACATTACTCCGTAAGGAAAATTTATCTTCATTATAATTAGCTTAGTATATTACTATGTATCTTTATGTAAAAGACTTAGTATTCATTGTAATTTAATTTATGTTACTCGAGTATATAAGGATCTTTTAATAATGATAAATCGAATTTTTTGCTATTAATATCTACTTTAGTTTTTAAAAATTTTTCTACAACGTTCTCATTAAAATCTGAACTTTTTGTATATTTAATCTCTTTGCTCCTGTCTTGTTTTTGAGTTTTAATTTTAAAAATAGTTTTATCTTTGATTCTTTGGACTAGAGATAAAAAAGCTGATTTAACCGTTGACATTGTGTACTCAAAAGGATTTTTTTTTATATCAGATATAGCGTGATACAATATTTCTCCAGAATCAATTCCTTTTGAAAGCAAATGGATTGTTGCCCCAACCAAATGAGGGTTATTGTCGTAAAGTGCCCAAAAATTGCAGTCCGTTCCTCTGTAATAGGGGGAGATGCCCATGTGGATATTTATTGCTTTGTAATTGATAAGAAAGTTTATCAAATCACCCTTGATGTAACTAGAACCAAAAACTATATAAATATCACTTTTTAGAAACGAAGATATACTTTTAAGCTCTATATTATTTAAGTCTTTATTTGCTATAGGTAGTAAATTAATATTTTTATTTTTTCCGAATATATAAGCATCTTCAAAAATATTTATTTCTGCCTTAATAACATTTTTGAAATAATTTTCTATAGTTTCTGATTTTAAATAATGCCCCTCAAATATCCCAGGAAATATAGTTCGATTTTCTTGGATTACGTAAAGCTCGTCACATATACTTGAAAGTTGGTTAATAAAAAAATTATGCCTTCTTTGGTTTGCAGTAAATAAAGTAATTTTCATTAATTTCAATAAATAATTATATAAATAATTAATTATATTTATATATAATCAATTTTAATTATTAGCATAATTTTTTATGAAACGTATCAAAGAATTTTTTCCAATTCTGTTAAAAGATATAAAAAATAATCTTAAACCTAAAGTTGATATGCATTTACATACTAATTGGACTGATGGTCAAGATTCAGCTTTCAGGATGTACAAAGAAGCATGTAAAAAAAAGATTACCCATATTTTTTTTTGTGAACATTCTAGAAAAAGCTCAGGAAAGTGGTTTTTAAAATTCGTAAATGAAGTCCGAAATTTAAAAAAAATAAATTGCGTAGCGTTTGTAGGAACGGAGGTTAAAGTTCTAGATTTTAGAGGAAAACTTGATTTGTCTAATCGCATTTACAAACTTAGTGATTTTATAATGGCTAGCGTGCATAGATTTCCAGGAGAAATTGGTGATATGTTGATGACTAAAAAAAATTTTACCAAAAAAAAAGCAATAAATATTGAGTATAAGCTAATGTGCGCAGCAATAAAGAATCCAAAAACAGATATTTTAGGACACCCATTTGGAATGTCCATTAAACGTTTTGACGCCACCCCATCAAAAAAATTATTTATAAATATAATTAAATTATGTAAAAAAAATAACGTAGCGTTTGAGATTAATTCGGCTTATCATAAAAAAAATTTACACTGGCTACTAAAAGAGTGCGTTAAATATAATGCAACAGTTTCTTTAGGCTCTAATGCGCATAAAGTTTCGGAAATAGGAAGTATTATAAAAAAGATTTATTAATAATGAAAAGCAAACAGATTAATGTCTTTGTAACAGGCGCTGGATCAGCAGTAGGGCAATCAATAATTAAATCATTAAGCCTATCCAAGCTTAATATTAAAATTTTAACTGGTGATATCTCAAAACTATGCTCAGGATTGTACGCAAGGGAAGGGTATATTATTCCCGAAGTTGAAAAAAAAAATTCCTTAAAATGGTTCGTTAATTTTTTTAGAAAAAAAAAAATTGATGTATTATTTATAGGCTCTGAATACGAAATAGAATTTTTTTCAAAATATAAAAAGTTAATTGAAAATAAAAGCAAAACAATAGTTTGTGTATCTGATTATGATGTTATTAAAATTTTTAATAATAAGTTTTCAACTATAGAATTTTTAAAAAAAAATAAATTTTATTATCCAAAAACTTATAAAATTAAAAATGAAAATTTAACTAAAGATAGAATAAAATTAAAATATCCCTTTTTTTTAAAAAATATACACGGCACTTCTTCGAAAAGTGTTTTTTTAATAAATTCTTTCAAACAGTTAGTTGACAAGTCCAAATCTCTAAAAAATCCAATTATACAAGAACACTTGGGCCGGAAATATAATGCGCGCAATTTTCATGATGAATATACTTGTAGCTTATTCTACACTAAAGAAGGTACTGTTATAGGTCCTTTTATGTCTGAACGAATCCTAAAGCACGGGACATCTTGGATTGTTAAAAGTATAAATAATGTGAATCTTAAAAAAACTATATTAAGAATAAGCAATAAAATTAAAGGAGTCGGTTCGTTGAATTTTCAAATGAAGAAACATAAAAATAAATTTTATATTTTTGAAATCAATCCAAGGTTTTCTGGAACAACTTCAATAAGAGCATTTTTTGGTTTTAATGAGCCGGAAATGTTTATTAAAAATTTTTTTTTAAAAAAAGAAATTAGAAATTATAAATATAAAATTGGAATGGCCTACCGGTATTTTGAAGATATTTTTGTGCAAGGGTGTGTAAAAGAATATAAGAAACAAAAAGGAAGAATTTTAAAATGGCTTTAAATAAGCAAATAGAACAAAAAGTTTTTTTAAAATATAAAAAATATAATTAAAAAACTTTCTTTGAAAAAAAAAATTGGAATAATCGGCGGCTCAAGTTTTTTAGGTAATTCTTTAATTAATGAATTACACAAAAATAATTTTAAAATAATTCAAACATTTAATAAAAAAAAAAAATATTACGATTTTTGTCAAAATAAGCATTTAAATCTAAATGACAAAATAATATCAAAAAAATTAGATAAGTATTTTGCTACAGTAAATTGCCTTATATACCTTTCGGCAGTTTATCCAGTTACTAGAGTAAATTTTGATTCTTTAAATGTTAATTATTTATCAGTAAAAAAAATAGCAGACTGGTGTTTTAAAAAAAAAATTAAATTCATTTTTTTATCAACTTTTTCAGTTTATCAACTTAATAAGAAAAAAAAACAATCAGAAAAAGATATAATAAAAAAAGACTTAGCAGGAGGACTTTACGCTTTTCAAAAATATCTATCAGAAAAATATATTTTAAAACTAGGAAGAAAAGGTTTAAAATTCTTAATTCTTAGGCCATCTTCAATTTATGGACCTAATCAAAAATCAGATACTTTAATATCTCGTATTTTTAGTAATATAAAAAAAAATAAGAATGTGCTTATTTATGAGCCTTTAAGTGTAAAATTTAATATAATTCATGTTCACGATGTTTCTAGAGCAGTCATTCATCTGTTGAATATGAAATTACACGGAATATATAATATTGGTAATTATAAGTCAGTTTCTTTGGAAGATATGTATATAATTATGAAAAAATTAAAGATTAATACAATAGTAAAAAAGAGTAAAAAAAATAATTCAGAATTTATAAGAAATTTTATAAATATAGATTTAAGCAAGTTAAAAAAAACTAAATTTAAACCAAATTTTTCCGTACGAAGACACATTGCAAAGATCATAAATCCAAATGAAAAGTAAAAGATTTAAAGTTATTTTTATAGCTGAAGCTGGAGTAAATCATAACGGCAAAATTAAAAATGCTCTAAAGTTAGTTGATCAGGCAGCAAATGCTGGGGCGGATTATATTAAATTTCAAATAGTTGACTCATCTATGGTTTCAGAATTTGCTCCAAAAGCTGATTATCAAAAGACTGCAAGCAATGAAACTCAAAAGCAAATGTTAGAAAGATATCAGTTTGACTGGGGTGTTTTTCACAAAAAAATTATTAGCAGGTGTAAGAAAAAAAAGATAAAATTTTTAACAAGCGCTTTTACTATAGAAGGATTGAAAATTATAAAAAAATTAAAATTATCATTAGTAAAAATTCCTTCTGGGGAAATAACCAATTTACCTTATTTAGAATTTGCAGGAAGTTTAAAAAAAAAATATTTACTTTCCACTGGAATGTCTAATATTTCTGATATTAATAGAGCATTAAAAACATTAGTTAAATTTGGCGCTAAAAAGAAAAACATTATTATATTGCATTGTAATACTGCCTATCCAACTCCTTACAAAGATGCAAATTTATTAAGTTTGTTATATTTAAAAAAATATTTTAATCTTTCTGTTGGATATTCGGATCATACTTTAGGTATCGAAGCCAGTGTAGCAGCTACAGCTCTTGGGGCAGAAGTAATTGAAAAACATTTTACTTTAAATAAAAAATCATTTGGACCGGACCATAAATCCAGTTTGAACTTTAAAGAATTAAAATATTTGATCCAGTCAATTAGAAATATTGAAATTTCTTTGGGTTCTAGAAAAAAATCAGTAAGTCAAAGTGAAAAAAAAAATATGATTGCAGCAAGAAAATCTATTGTTGCGGTTAAAGAAATTAAAAAAGGTGATTTATTTAGTAAAGAAAATATTGGAATTAAAAGGCCCGGCTCAGGAATATCTCCTATTTATTGGAAAAAGGTTTTAGGAAGAAAAGCAATAAAAAAATTTAATGCAGATCAACTAATCAAGATTTAAATGAAAAGAAAAATTTGCATTATAACTTCAAATAGAGCTGAATTTGGACAGTTAAAAAAATTGGTACAATTAATTAAAAGAAGTAAAAAAAGTCAGTTGCAATTAGTAGTAACAGGTTCTCATTTAGAAAAAAAATATGGTTATACAATAAAAGAAATTGAAAATAATAATATTAAAATAACTAGTAAAATAAAATTAAATTTCAAAAATAAAAATAAATTTTATCAAATTAGATTGTTTAATGATTTTTTCAGAAAAATTACTCAAGTGTTAATAAAATTAAAACCAAATATTGTTTTAGTTTTGGGTGACAGATTCGAAATTTTAAGTGTTGCGCAAAGTTGTTTTTTTCTAGAAATACCCCTGGCACATTTGCATGGTGGCGAAATCACAGAGGGAGTAATTGATGATACTATAAGGCACTTAGTTACCAAAATGGCAGACCTACATTTTGTTGCCAATCGTATTTTTAGAAATAGGGTTTTGAGATTAGGCGAAGCTTCTGAAAACGTTTATAATTTTGGCTCCTTAACGGCTGAGCAAGCTTATAATTTAATTTTATTTAAAAAAGAATACTTAGAAAATAGATTTAAATTTAAATTTAGAAAGAGAAATATTCTGATTTGTTTACATCCAGTTAGAAGTTTACCTGAAAATAAAAGAATAATTAATAGCGTTAAGAAAATATTAGAAAAATTTAATGATGTTTTTTTTATTTTTACTAGCCCAAATTTTGATGAGCATGCAGAATTGTTCCAAAATTTTATAAAAAACAGTTTGAAAAAAAATAAAAATTGCCACTATGTAAAAAGTTTTGGTTATGAAAATTTCTTATCAACATTAAAACATGTCGATTGTATTATGGGAAATTCATCTAGTGGTATTACAGAGGCCCCCATACTTAAAGTACCCACAATAAATATAGGAAATAGACAAGCAGGAAGACCTTTTTCTAAATCAATTATTAATGCTAATAGTAATTACGAAAGTATACTTTCTGCGGTCAATAAAATATACAGTAAAAATAAAAATAAAAATTTTAAGAGTTATTACTATAAAAAAAATACTTCTAAAAATATTCTCCAAATTTTAGAGAATAAAAATTTAAAAAATATTAAAAATAAATTTTTTAATGATTTTGCACGATGACCAATTATAATAAATTACTCCAAAAATATATTCCTGGTGGAGCTCATACATACTCGAGAGGATTTGATCAATTTCCTTCTAACGCACCACAAATTCTTTTAAAAGGCAAGGGTGCTTATATTTGGGATAATAATGGAAAGAAATATTTAGATTACGGAATGGGTTTAAGAGGAGTGACCTTGGGCTACTCCAATAAAAATGTGAATCGTGCTGCATATAAAGAAATATTAAAAGGAAATAGTCTCACTAGACCATCTCTAACTGAATTTAAAGCAGCAAAGGAAATTGTTGATTTAATACCTTCGGCTGAGATGGTTAAATTTACCAAAAACGGTTCTTCAGCTACTACTGCGGCAGTAAAAATAGCGAGAGCATATACTGGAAAAGATTTTATTTGCGTTGCAAAAGAACATCCTTTTTTTTCATACGACGACTGGTTTATATCATCTACAGTCATGAATAAAGGAACAACAAAAATGTCAAAAAAATTAACTTTGAGTTTTAACTATGGTGATATCAAGTCCTTAGATATTTTATTTAAAAAATATAAAAATAAAATTGCAGCTGTAATTTTAGAGCCAGCAACAACAGTGACACCCTGCTTAAATGGAAATTTATGTGAAAGTTATTCAAATGATAAAATTTGCGCTAAATGCCCGAATAATAAGAATAATTTTCTTCATCAGGTTCAAAAAATTTGCCAAAAACAAAAATCATTATTAATTTTAGATGAAATGATCACTGGATTTAGATGGCATTTAAAAGGAGCTCAATTTTTTTTTAATATTAAACCTGACCTTAGTACTTTCGGTAAAGCAATGGCAAATGGTTTCTCAGTTGCAGCTGTTGTTGGAAAAAAAAAATTTATGTCAGTAGGTTCAATTAACAAAAAAGGAAAAGAAAGAAGCTTTATTCTTTCGACTACGAATGGAGCCGAAATGTCCGGATTAGGAGCATTCTTAGAGACGGTAAAATTTTATAAACAAAAAAAAGTCATCAATCATTTGTGGAATTTTGGAAAAAAATTAAAAGAAAAAATGAGAGATATTATTAGAAAACATAATTTACAGGATTTTTTTTTGTTAGACGGCGAGGATGTATATTTTAACTATATTACTAAGAATGAAAAATACGAAAACTGTTTAAAAATGAGAACTTTATTTAATCAAGAAATGATAAAAAATGGAGTTCTAATACCATGGATTTCTCCAAGCTTTTCGCATGGAGACAAAGAAATTAGTATTACAATCAAAGCCATGGATGAAGCGTTACAGATTTACAAATTAGCTTTAATTGGAAATAAGAATAAATATATTCAAGGTCACATTATAAGACCAGTTTTTCGTAAATATAACTAAAACTATGTCAGATAAAAAATTACTTAAATACTGCATCAAATGCTTAATGCCAAATACTAGACCCAGGATATCTTTTGATTTAAATGGAATTTGTAACGCATGCTCTTTTAATGAGCGAAAAAAAAATAAAATAATTAATTGGGAAGAAAGATGGTCACAATTAGAACAGTTATGTCATAAATTTAAAGCTCGAAATAAAGATAGACACAATGTTTTAGTTCCTTATAGCGGAGGTAAAGACGGAGCTTACATTGCTTACATGCTGAAGCATAAACTTGGAATGAAACCATTGTGCGTTACAATTAGACCTCCACTGGAAGAGCCTGTGGGTATTCAAAATATTTATAATTTTATGGACAGGGGTTATGATCATATTTTTATAACTCCAAATAGAGTTATTGAAAGGGAGATAGATAAAGATAATTTTAAAGAAAAAGGAATTCCAATGCATGCTTTTATGATCTTAGTCCAAACAGCAATAGCTAGAGCCTCAGTCACTTTTGACATACCATTTGTTATGTTTGCCGAGGAAGGCGAGAGTGAATATGGAGGATCGACTAAATTAGAAAATCAATACTATTATGAATTTGACGATGGCATAAATTTTTATTTAAGTGGCGTAAATCCTGAAAAATATTTGAAAAATTATTCAAAGGAAGATTTATATTGGTTTACTTATCCCTCAGAGCAAGAAATGAGCAAAACTTGCAAACCTCTTCTTTGTCATTGGTCATACTTTAAAGATTTTGTTAATTATGAACATTATGTTTTAGCGAAAGAGAAATTAGGTTTATTAGAAAAGCCAGATAGAAATACTGGTGGTATAGAGAATTTTTCAACTACAGACACATATTTAATAAGATTATATTTTTATTTAATGTATTTAAAATTTGGTTTTGGAAGAGTATCCACAGAGGTTTCCAACGAAATAAGAAGAGGATCAATGACAAGAGATCAAGCCATAAATATTGCAAAAGTATTTGATGGCGAAAAACCTGATGAAGAGCATATAAAAAAATATTTATCTTATTATCAAATTAGCATTAATGAATTTAATTCAATAATCGATTTACATGTAAATAAGAATCTTTTTTATAAAAATAATAAAAACGAATGGTCAAAAAAATTTGAAATATATTAAAAGAAGTATTTAAATTTTATGATCTTAAGCATTTTAGATATTGGTTGCGGCAATATTGGTTCTTTACAGAACGCATTAGATTTTTTAAATATTGAAAATAAAATTATAAAAAATGCAAGTGAAATCCAAGAAGCAGAATCTTTAATTTTGCCCGGAGATGGATCTTTTAAGATTTTAAGATCAATTTACGACAAAGGTTTTTTTGAACCTTTAAACTATCATATAAAAAAAAATAAACCATTGCTGGGAATTTGTTTAGGCATGCAACTATTTGCAAACCAAAGCGAAGAGGATACTGGTATTGAGGGATTTGGCTGGGTACCAGGAAAGGTTAAAAAGATTAAATCTACAATAGATAATAAAGTACCCCATATAGGATATAATTCAATTATTATAAAACAGTCACATGAAACTTTATTAGGAATAAAAAATAACTCTGATTTTTATTTTGTCCATTCATATTTTTATGAACCTGATTTTAATGAACATATTTTAGCTTTAACAGATTATTCAATAAAATTTTGTTCTATTGTTGGTTATAAAAATGTAATTGGCACGCAATTTCATCCCGAAAAAAGTCAAGAAAATGGACTCTTATTCTTAAAAAATTTTTACAATTTTTCAAAAAAAATTTATTAATGATAAAAAAAAGAATTTGTTTTGTTTTGTTATATTTTGAGAATAATTTTTGTGTAAGCAGAAATTTTAATCTTCAAAAAGTTGGTAATATAGAATGGCTTCTAGAAAATTATGATTTTGAAAAAATTTTAAAAGCAATAGATGAATTAATTATTTTAAATATTAATAAAAATAGTACATCGAATGTTTATAATGATATTTTTTTTGATAGCATAAAAAAAATATTAAAAAAATCTTTTTTGCCAGTATCTATAGGGGGTGGTATAAATAATTTTGAATCAGTAGTTAAATTATTTGAAAAAGGAGCTGACAAAATAATTATTAATACAGCTTTTTATAAAGAAACTGACCTCATAAAAAATATTGTTGATGTATATGGATCGCAATCATTAATTGCTTCAATAGATTACAAAGGTTCAGGCTTAGAAAATAGTGAAGTTTTTATAAATAACGGTTCAACTAAAATTGATCTTAGAATTAACGATTGTGTTGATAAATTCGAAAAACTAGGAGCGGGAGAACTATTTATTAATTCTATAGACAGAGATGGATTAGGCTATGGTTATGATTTTAAAACATTGGAAGAAATATATTTGATTAGTAAAATTCCTATTATTTGTGGAGGTGGAGCAGATAATTATATTGAGTTATTGAATGGTGTTAATAGCAGATTTACTAATGGCGTTTCGACTTCTCATTTATTTAATTTTATCGGAGACGGTCTGTCTAGAGCAAGAGTTCAAATGATAAATAATAAAGCTGATATTCCAATAAGATAATTCTTATGTATCTATGAAAATTATTTTTAATATAAATTTTTTTTTAAGAAGTTTGCTTGCTATTTTTTTATTTAGATATTTAGTTGGCTTAGTTAGATTTCAGTACTTCAAAATATTTAGAGGTATAAAAAAATATTATAGCCCATATATGAAACCAGATACAATCACTCATAATTCTGAGATATTTAAACATATTAGAACTGACTTTAGAATGAATAGAATTAAATATTTATATGGACCACTTTCCGCAATTGAAAAAATTAATATTAATTCAAGAATACTATTAGTAGGATCAAGAACAGAGAATGAAATATTGTACCTCAATGCTTTTGGTCATCATAATATTAAAGCTGTGGATTTAATTTCTTACTCTCCTTTGATTGAAATACAGGATATACATAATTTAAATTTTAATGACAGTGAATTTGATCTAGTAATCTTGGGATGGACTATGCATTATAGTCACAATATAGAAAAATGTGTGCAGGAAATAATCAGAGTTTTAAAAGATAATGGATTAGTTGCAATAGGCCATGATAAAGGCGTAGTTACAGAAAGAATTAACACATTAAAAGATATTCATGATTTATTTAGTGTTAATTTTAATAAAAGTTATTTTAATTATGATGCTGAGCTGTCTTCATTATCAAGTAATGAAATATATAACATAACTGGCTTTTCTTTTTCTCATATACTTACGGTATTTAGTATTAAAAAGTAATTTTTTATTTTTCTTTAAAGTGATAAACTTTTATATTTATAATACACATATGCATTCTAATAATGTTTAAAAAGTTAATAAATATTTTATATTTTCCACTTCAAGCCTCCATATTTTTAATCGATTTAATAAAATACAAAATATTTAAGATAAAAAATTTTGAAACTTCCCATCAGTTTATGGTTAAATTATTTTGTTTAACGGGTGGTTTTTCCAATACTATTATTAGCAAATTTTTATCTTTAGATAAAATCCCTATGAATTTTTTTCATTCTTATTCTAAAGATATTCCAAAATTAGATGAATTAGACATAAAAAAAGCACAAGAAGAATTAAATGACCGTGGTTTTTATTTAAAAGAAAATTTTTTAGATGATCAAAGTATTAATGATATAAAAAATTTTTTATTTAAATTAAAAGGAAATTATATTTCAGATCAGTTTTCAGATACTAATAAATATGAACTTAATTTGACCAATCCCAAAGGAGTCCAGTTTCGGTACGATCCTTCGGAAATACTAGAATGTCATTTGGTGCAAAACATTTTGACAAATAGAAGAATTTTAGAGATCGCTAATAATTATCTCAATGCCCTTCCTTTAATGGACGATGTTTATTGTTGGTGGAGTTTTAAAAGTGAAAAAGCAGATTCTGCAAGCGCCCAAATGTGGCATTTTGATATGGACAGGCCAAAATGGATTAAGGTTTTTATTTTTTTAACAGATTGCACAGATACTTCTGGACCCCATTCATTTATTGCAAAGACACATAAAAATGGTTCCTTACCAAAAGTTATTAGAAACCAAGGATATTCAAGATTAAATAATGATTTGATAAAGAGTAATTTTTGCAAAGAAGACGTAATTAGATTTGTAACTAAAAAAGGGTCAATTTTATTCGAAGACACAAGAGGGGTTCACAAAGGAGAGCAGGTACTTTCTGGAAATAGATTAATATTGCAGTTTCAATTTTCTTCAGCAATATTTGGTTCAAAAACACCCAAAATAAATTTTCCTAAGAATAAGAGTCAGCAATTTACAAGCCTAAAAAAAAATTATCCTAATTTATTTATAAATTTCAGATAATATAAAGTAATATGAAAATACTAGTAACTGGATCAGATGGGTTTATAGGATCTCACTTAGTTGAGGCTTTAATTAACAAAGGTTTAAATGTTAGAGCTTTTACTTTTTACAACTCTCAAAATAACAGAGGTTGTTTAGAATATTTAGATTCTAAAGTTTTAAAAAAAATAGATATTATTAGTGGAGATATTAGAGACCCTTTTGAAGTAGATAAGGCAGTTAAAGGTTGTGATTATGTTCTGAATCTAGCAGCATTAATAGGAATACCATATTCTTATGTAGCGCCTAAAAACTACTTAGATACTAATGTGGCTGGAACATTAAATATTTTAGAAGCTTCAAAAAGATATCAAGTTAAAAGAGTTATTCTGACTTCCACGAGTGAAGTTTACGGAACAGCGCAAACAATTCCTATAAATGAAAATCATCCGCTTAATGCGCAATCCCCATATGCCGCATCTAAGACTGCGGCCGATCAATTAGGAATTTCTTATTTTAAATCATTTAATTTGCCAGTTACAATTGTCAGGCCATTTAATACCTTTGGGCCAAGACAATCAGGCAGGGCTATTATTCCAACTATATTATTGCAAATTTTTTATGGATCTAAATTTATAAAAATCGGTAACTTAAAACCAACAAGAGATTTTAATTTTATCAACGATACAGTAGCAGGATTTGTTATGGCTTTGAATAATAAAAAAATAATTTCTGGAGAAGTTATAAATATTGGTTCTGGATTTGAAATTAGTATTTATGAGTTATTTTTACTGATTAAAAAATTAGTTAATAAAGATGTTTATCTTAAGCAAAGCAATTTAAGAAAAAGACATTTTAATACAGAAGTTGAACGCTTAATAGCAGACAATACTAAAGCAAAAAAAATTTTAAAATGGAGACCTTCTTACCTCGGTCGCAAAGGTTTAATCAACGGTTTAATAGAGACTATCGAATGGTTTAAGAAGACTGAAAATTTAGAAAAATATAAAGATATATATAACATATAAAAAAAGGGTTTGTGATTAATCATATAAATTATATTAAAAAAATTTTTAAAAAGAAATACATTTCGTTGAGCGAACCTGCCATATCAAATAAGGATATTAAAATTTTAAATGGCTATATTAGAAATAATCATGTCTCTACATATGGCGTAGCAACTAAAGATTTAGAAAAAAAAATATCAAGATATACAGGAAGTAAATATGTAATATGCACTAACAATGGAACTGCCGCGCTACATATGGCTCTAGCTGTTATTGATGTTAATTTTAATGATGAAGTTTTAATGCCTTCATTTAGTTTCATTTCTCCAGCTAATGCAATTAAATATTGTAACGCTACACCTCATTTTGTTGATAGTGAAATTGATAATCTTGGAGTTGATCCATATAAGCTTGATAAATATTTAAAAAAAAATTTTTTTTTAAAAAATAAAAATCTTATTAATAAAAAAACTAAAAAAAAAGTTAAAGCTTTAATATTAGTTCATGCCTATGGCCATCCTGCAAAAGTTGAAGATTTAAAAAAAATTTGCAAGAAATATAATATAAAATTAATAGAAGATGCCGCTGAAGCCGCGGGTAGTTTTTATAAGGAGAAACATGTTGGTACCTTCGGGGATATAGGTGTTTTAAGTTTTAATGGAAATAAAATTATTACGACGGGGGGTGGTGGTGCTTTATTAACAAATTCAAAAAAAATATATAAAAAAATGTTATCATTAGTTACGTTATCAAGAAAAGAAAATGATTTTTTTGATTATAAAAAAGTGGGATATAATTATAGAATGCCAAGTATAAATGCTGCATTGGGAATTGGTCAGATTGATGAATTAGAAAATTTCATTAAATCTAGACGTTATTTACATAAAATTTACAAAAAATTATTTAAAGAATCGGACATTAAAATATTTAAAGAGCCTAAATATTGTAGAAGCAATTATTGGTTACAAGTAATTTTCATTAAAAAAAATTATGCAAAATCTAGAAGAAAAATTATAAATTTTTATAAAAAAAATAATATTGAATTAAGACCTGGATGGAAACTGATAAGTGATATAAAACACTTCAAAAACTGTCAGAAGTCCGATCTTTCAAATGCGATGTATTTGTCAAAACATATTATTAATTTACCTAGCGTGTTGTAGATTTTATTAAATGCGATTTGTTAAATTAAAATCTTGGAAAAAATATTGCATCAATTATGACGCCACCATATTAGATGCTACAAAAAAATTAAATCAATTAGATCAAAAAACCCTATTTATTTATAAAAATAACTTTCATTTAATAGGTACGGTAACTGACGGCGATCTTAGACGCTCTATAATCAATGGATTTAACGCTCAAAATAAGGTTTCGTTAATTTCTAACAAAAATCCAATTACTATTGAAAAATACGAAGATATTAATTCCTTAAAAAAAAAAATAATTTCATATGATGTTAAACTGCTACCAAAGATTAGTCGTGATAAAAATAATACTATTGAGGATGTTTATGTATTAAGTGAAGAAAAAATTTTTTTTAGAGATGATAATTATCAAAATCCCATTATTATTATGGCAGGAGGACAAGGACAAAGACTAGGATCTATTACAAAAAATATACCCAAACCTCTTTTAAAGATTAACAATTCATCACCATTAGAAAAAATAATTGATAATTTGATTGATCAGAAATTTGCAAACATTTCTATTTCAATCCAACATATGGCAGAAAAAATTGTTAAACAACTAATACCATATAAGAAAAAGATAGAATTGAATTTTATTAAAGAAATTAAACCATTAGGAACATTGGGGTCTATTAAATTAATTGATAAAAAACTTAATAAGAATAAATTGCCAGTAGTCGTTATTAATTCTGACATAATTTCAAATATAGACATTAATAGAATTATTCAGTTCCATAAATCCACTAAATCTGACATTACAGTAGTTTCGACAAAATATTTAATGAAGAATCCTTATGGAGTATTAAGTTTAAATAATAAGAATCTTTTAAATGATATTATTGAGAAACCCACAATTGAAACTTTAATTAATGCTGGTGTTTACATTATTAATTATCAATTAATAAATTTTATAAAAAAAAATCGTTTTTTAAATGTCGATATCTTTTTAAAAAAAATGATTCTAAAGAAAAAAATAATATCAGTTTATAAGCTAGAAGATTATTGGTATGAAATTGGAAACTCCAAAGAATACCAATTCGTTAAAGAGTTAATAAAATAATGAAAAAAAGATTTTTGGCGATTATTCCAGCAAGATCTGGGTCTAAAGGTTTAAAAAATAAAAATATATTGAATTTTTGCAAGAAACCTTTGATTTACTGGACTATTAGAGTTGCGCAAAATTGCAAACTACTAGATGAAGTAGTTGTCTCAACAGATTCAAAAAAAATAAAAAGTATTGCAGAAAAATTTGATGCGAAAGTACCCTTTTTAAGACCAAAAAGAATATCACAAGATAATAGTCCTAGTTACTCGTTGGTTAAACATTGCATTGATTTTTTTAAGAAAAAAAAAATTTACTTTGATTTTATTGTTTTGTTAGAACCAACTTCTCCTATAAGAAAAAAAAATGATATAGAAAATTCAATAAAAAAGTTTCTTGTAAATAAACTTGACTCTTTAATTAGTTTAGGAAAAGTGTTTGAGCATCCTTATGTTATTAAGAAAATTTCAGGGAATAAAGCTCTAAATTTTTTAAATACAAAAAATAAATATATAAATCGTCAAACCCTTCCCGATTTATATTTTCCTTATGGTGTTATTTACATTAGTAAAACCGACAGTTATTTAAAAAATAAAACTTTTTATTCTAAAAAAACAGGATATTATTTATTAGAAGATTATCAGAATTTAGAGATAGACAATGTTTATGATTTTTATTCAGCGGAAGCTATTTTTAAAAAATTAAAATTAGATTATAAATTATGAAGTTTTTAGTCATAGGTCTAGGTTCGATGGGAAAAAGAAGAATCAGATGTTTGCAAACATTGAAACATAGAGAGATAATTGGATTTGATATTAACCCTTCAAGAGTTGCTGAAGTTAAAAAGAAATATAGAATAGAAGCACATCATAATTTTCTAGAGGCAATATCTGAAAAAAATATTGACGCAATTGTTATTTCAACTTCTCCCGATTATCATATGAAATATGCTTTTGAAGCATACAATAGAAATATACCATGTTTTATAGAGGCATCAGTTACAAATGCTGATAAAATTAAAAAATTAAATAAATTATGTTTAAAAAATAACAGGATGGTTTTTCCATCTTGCACAATGTTATTTAATGATGGAATTCAAAAAATAAAAGAAATATTAGATAAGAATATTATAGGAAAAGTACATTTCATTAAATATCACGTTGGACAATATTTGCCTGATTGGCACCCATGGGAAAACATCAATGATTTTTATGTAGGTCAAAAAGAAACTAACGGCTGTAAAGAATTGGTGCCCTTTGAATTAACATGGCTTAATAATTTTTTTGGAAAACCTCAAGCATTAAAAACTTTTAAAAATAAGTTTTCCAATCTTAAAATAAATTTTTATGATTATGTTGATTTTAGAATAAAATATAAAAAAAATATTTTTCTTAATTTGACAATTGAAATTTTATCAAGACCAGTGGCTACAAGAGAATTGATAATTATAGGATCTTTGGGAAAACTTATTTTAAGTTTTGATCAAAAATGCGTAAAATATAAGAATATTAAAATGAATAAATTTAAATTATTTCCTTTTAACTCTGGCAAAGTAGTCAAAGGTTATATTAATTCTGAAAAGCCTTATATTTATGAGATAAAAACCTTTATTAATGCTGTTAAAAAGAAGAAAAAAAATATTTTTCCAAATAATCTGTCTAAGGATTATAAAGTTTTGAAATTTACCTCAAAACTTCTTAGCAATTAATAAAATTATTTAGACTTTATATCTTTGTATAATGAAAAAAAAAA
>Ga0114968_10001160_pt1 | contig 20072 bp, 15 predicted proteins | sample M_130807_EF_Meta_FD_87020 | JGI IMG/M metagenome (GOLD analysis project Ga0114968, IMG submission 87020) | Freshwater microbial communities from Lake Montjoie, Canada to study carbon cycling - M_130807_EF_MetaG | ecosystem: Environmental > Aquatic > Freshwater > Lake | place: Lake Montjoie...
CCTCCGACAAGGGTCGTGGGCGCTCGTCGACAACGACGAGGGGATCGCCATGTCGAAGGTCAGCGCCTTCGCCCTCGGTGAGCCTATCCGCGCGGCGATGCGGAGGTACTGGATCCCCATCGAGGACTTCGCCCCGCTTCGCATGGGGGACGTTGCCAAGTACCCGAACCACGCCCTGCTCGCCTCGGTCTACAAAGCGGAGCGAAGGATCCCCTGATGCGTCGCAACCCCATCGTCTTCGACAACCGCATCCCTCTCACGCCGGAACTTCGTGAGAGCATCCGCGCCGCGAGGTCGCGCGTGGTTGCCTCGGTCTTGTCCCCCGCAAAGCACCGCGCCATCGAGGAGGCGACCGCAAACTCTCCGCACAACTTCCGTGTCGTGGTCGAGCCCCGCTACCGGACGCGCGATAATGATCTGCGGCGGGCGAACAGAGATTTGTGGTTGGCGAACAGAGAGCGATTTTGGCGGGACGTAGTGCGTCCCAACGCGGTTACCCTTGTGTCCGAGTGGGACGCGCAGGATCTTCGTGCAGAAGGAGAGCAGCCGTTCAATCGCAGGGAGAAGGCCCAGCAGGGAGGGATCTACACGGCGTTTACCTACCTGCACAGGCTCGGAGACCACATCGCTACGTGGTTGTTTCTGCCTTGGGTGTTCAACAAAGATAGTCTCCTATCGACGCTGGCTCGGGGCTACTCGCCAGACGACACCGACGCGCTAGAGGTCGCTGCGCAGCGGGCCGATGTTGCGAGGGTCGTCGAGATGACACGTGAAAACAACGCGCTCCTTCATCGCACGGCTGCGGACATCGCGCGCTACGATCCAAGAGGAAGTTACACCCTTATGCGGTATGTCGAGACGCACGTGAACTCGAAGATGGTGCGAGAGGGGTACTCCTCCGACATCAACCAGTCTCTTTCCGACCTCTTCCCGCTCTGCGAGTTGACGCCTCCGAGCCGCCCGCTGTTCCTCCCCTTCGACGAGGCGAGCATGGCGATGGCCCATCCACGGCCGTACAGGGACTGGGATAAGGCCTACCCCGCAGAGGTCGCCGAGGCCTGCAGCGCGTACGGAGAAGAGATGAACGTGCGCTTCCGCGACCTCTACAACACTCTCATCCCGGTGCTCTACGGCACCGTGTGGTTCATCTAGGAGACACGATGCGTCGCAACCCCCTCATCTTCGACAACCGCTTCGCCCCCGAGCCGATGAAGCGCTACCCGCGCTCGCGCGTCGTGGCGAGCATCGTAGCCCCTCCGCGCCAACGAGCACAGGTCGAGCGCCTCGCGGACAGCCCCCACACCTTCCGCGTGATCGTGGTCGATACCGTGGCAGGACTTGACTTCGCGTCCCTGTCGCAGCCGGGCTGCATCACTCTCCTGCTCCCTCTGGCGAAGGCAGTGGAGAACGAACTTTTACGAGCAGGCACAAAGAAGGAGCACGAACGCTTTAGCCTTTACTCCGCTTTTACCCTTCTTCATCGCGTGGGGGATGCTCTTGACGCGGTAGTGTTTGAAGCCGCTATGCCTCCAGACCTAGACTACGACTATATTCGGAGGTCGTATAAGCCTACTGCTCCCAAAGAAGCCTCTGTTCGCAGACAGTTTGACTTCTTGAAGACGCAGTTTGCCCAGTTTAGCAGAGGCTACCTTCCTGTGGCGGGCCTGTCTGTGACGACGATGGACTTGGTGAAGAGGATGGGGGCTGCCATGCCTGTACCCGTGAGCAGCGGCGCGACGGGCCGAGTCCTAAAGCACATCGTCAAGAACACAAACTCCGACATGTCAAGACGCGGAGTTTGGCTAAACCCCTCGGACGTTGAGTACCTTGAGGGCGCGTACCAATGCGTCGCAGACTGGGTGGCCCTCTCGGAACTTCCTGCGGCGCGGGCTCGGCCCGGTCGCGGCGAGCCGTGGCTCCTCTTCCCGCCCAAGCCGGGGGAACACTCTTCCGAGATCGAGCAGATGCTCGTGCAGTACACCGAGGTCATCAACACCTACTTCCCGGCGTTCGTGCAGTCTCTTCTTGACGACCTCGACGGCGCGGTCATCCGCGTCTAGGAGCCTGTGATGCATCGTAACCCCCTCGTCTTCGACAACCGCTTCGACCCCGAGGGCGCTCGGCGGTCGCGCTCGCGTGTCGTCGCGAGCCTCACGACACCTCCGGCACAACGTGCGCAGGTCGTGCGACTCGCGGACAGCCCGCACACCTTTGTCGTGATCCTGCTCGACGAAGCAAGTGAATACTACGACGGAGAAGCACTCGAACCTTTGTCGCAGTCGGGATGCATCACACTGGTCTTGTCGCTTTCGGAGATGAAGCGGCTGGACTTTCGTTCTCTGAACAGGTCTCTTCCCAAATCGGCGGGGTTGTCGCGCTTCTCCGCGTTTGTCCTCCTCCACCGGATGGGCGACGTCCTCTACCCCGGCATCCGGGGGACGGTCTTCTACCCCCACGAGGACTTGAACATCCTGAAGGACGAGTGGAACGGCCCCGCTGCCACGCGGCTCTACTTTCCGGGCGAGGTTTCGGACGAGACGCGCTATCTTGCCAGCAGGGTGTCCGAGGCGAGCCGAGTGGCCGAGGTGAAGCGCCGCGCAAACGGGGGTACGAGCCTCGCTTCGTACATCGTCGCGGCCACGAACTCCCAGATGGCGCGGGAGGGCTTGCACGACCCGACGGTTAGCGACGACTGGGATCGCGTCGATCAGTACATCGCGGACTGGGTCGCGCTCTCCGAGATGCCGTCGGCGCGGGCGCGGCCCGGTCGCGGCGAGCCGTGGCTCCTCTTCCCGCCCAAGCCGGGAGAGTATGCGCCCGAGGACGAGGAGCGTCTGCGCCAGTTCTCCGAGGCCATCAACGCCGACTTCCCTCCCTTCATCCAGTCGCTCCTCGACGACCTCGACGGCGCGGTCATGCGCCTGTAGGAGCCTTCGTGCGCCGCAACCCCATCACCTTCGACAACCGTTTCGCCCCCGCGCCACTAAAGCGCTACCCGCGCTCGCGCGCCGTGGCGAGCATCGTCGCAGCCCCGCGTCAGCGTGCGCAGGTCGAGCGTCTTGCGGAGAGCCCGCACACCTTCCGTGTGATCGTGCTCGACGAGCCCCTATTCGGGCTGGGAGCGGCTATGGACAACGCGAAGCCGGGAAGCATTACGTTGCCCATCTCGCTAAAAAGCGTAGAAGAGGCAGAAGAAGACGCAAGGGTCGAGGGCGTGCCCTCTGGAAAGGTGGGGCTCTTCTCGGCGTTCACGTTTCTACACCGAGTCGGAGATGCGCTCTTCCCCGTCATCTACAACGTCATCGAGAAGGGAGACGTACGCGGGCTCGTGGACGGAACGTGGGAGGACGACATCAGCGGGGCCTACTTCCTTCCCGAGAGTCACAGCATCTCCAAGAGGACGCTCGCTCTCGCTCGGAAGGTCGCCAAGGCGGCGGCTGTGCCTATCGACGACTCGTACCTGACGTACGAGTACGTCGCCACACACACCAACTCGCACATCTCTCGGTCGGGCTTCCTTGAGAGAGGATGGGGAGACAACCCCGAAAACTTTCTCGACGACGACTTTTCTCAATGCGTCGCGGACTGGGTCGCGCTCTCCGAGATGCCTTCAGCGCGTGCGCGCCCCGGTCGCGGCGAACCTTGGCTTCTTTTCCCTCCCCAAGACAGTACCCATCCCGACGCCAAGTTGCTCCGGCGCTACGCGGACATCATCAACAAGCACTTCCCGCCCTTCATCCAGTCGCTCCTCGACGACCTCGAAGGCGCGGTCTTTTTGATCTAGGAGCCGCCGTGCGTCACCCTCGTCGTACTCGCCCGAACCCCCTCGTCTTCGACAACCGTTTCGAGGTCACTCCCGAGGTGCGCGAGCGCATCCGCGTCGACAAGGATCGCGCGAAGGCCTCCATCTTGTCTCCGGCAAAGCAGCGGGCCATCGAACAGGCGACGATCAACTCTCCGCACAACTTTCGCGTGTTGCTCGGCGGCTGGCGAAAAGAAACTTACGCTCCGGGCATGGTGACGCTCCACGTGGCACCACCCTCTCTCGGGGGTGCGGTTAGTTTCGATGGCGCAAAAAAGAGCGAGTCGGTCAGCATCTTCACGGCGTTCACCTATATCCACAGGTTTGGGGATCGCGTAGTCAGCGAACTGTCGATTAGTTACGGAGGGACAAATCCTTACTACCTAGAAGAGGAGGTCTTTCGCTTCCTTCGGATCGTTTTTTACGGAGATCCGAGCAGCCTCGGGCAGGCTGTAGGCAAGGCAGCGAACCTCGCGCGGTTGTTGAAGGCCTGCCGCGATGTCCACGCGGAAGCCAAAGAAGCCCTCCAGCAGCAAGGGTATACACGAAGCACAGCCGCCGAGTTGGTAGACTGCTACGTCAACACGCACGTCAACTCGAAGATGGTACGAGAGGGCTACTCCCGCGACCATTCGCAGGCGCTTGCTGACCTCTTCCCGCTCTGCGAGTTGACGCCTCCGATCCGTCCGCTCTTCTTGCCGTTCGACGAGCGCCGCATGGAGAGGGAGACGCTTCATCGACTCTCCGCGCAACAAGCGGAGATCCTCACCACCTACGGTGAGCAGATGAACGTGCGCTTCCGCGTGTTCTACAACGCCCTCGTCCCCGCGCTCTATGGTGGCGTGGTGGAGATCCTCTGATGCCCAACGCCTTCGGCCCCCGCAAGCCCCTCTTCGGCCCGTACACCTACCGGGCGAAGCAGAACTCCAACGGAGACACGCTCATCGCCGTCTACGTCGGCCCCAAGCGCATCGCGCACATGGATGCCTACTGGGCCTACTCCATGCGCTCCATCGAGGATCGCGAGGAGGAGGTCAAGCAGCGGGGCCGGGGGCGCTCCTGTGCAACCGACCTGCGCGCGCTCGGCGCGGAGGGGAAGTACCCCAACGTCCTCGGCGTGAGCCATGCCTTCGTCACGGACGAGGAGCACAAGGGCAAGGGCGTCGGGCGGGCGATGTACGAGGCGATGATGGCGGAGGGCTTCGCGGTGCGGGAGAGCCGCATCGGCGGCAAGCCCGGCCCGATGTTCTTCATCCCCGACGAGTGCTCCGGCGCGGGGAATACGAGCGCGGAAGCCCGCCGCGTGTGGGCGTCGCTGGTGCGCGACTACCCCTCGCAAGGGACGAGCATCCGCGTGGATGCGCCTCCGGTCATCGGGTCGAAGATGCGGACGAACCCGCGTCGGAACCCGCGACTTCCGACAGGTGCCTACTCCTATGAGGGCAGCGAGCGCGGAAACGGAGAGGAGATCGTGGGCTCCCTCAACGCGGGCCGCGCCGACGAGACACCCGTCGGATCCATCGACGTCTACGCCTCCGCCGCCGCCTTGAACAAGATGTGCAAGGAGGAAGGCTTCGAGACGTTTCGTGGACTCCCTCGCGGAAAAGTCGGCTACCTCGGGGGCATCGAACTCCCCGAGCGAAACCGGAACAAGGGTTACGGAGCACAGATCGTCAACGCGATGCTCGCCGAGGCCAAGACTCTCGATGTGCGCGCCGTGACGCTTCACGCGGACAGCGCCGTCTCCGCTCGGTTCTGGCAGCGCATGGGCTTTGAGGAACAGGCGACGACCTCGCGGCGGTTGAAGCCGATGGTACGGAGGCTTTGATGCATCGCAACCCCGACATCGACCCTCGCCTGCTTGCGGCGGACGGCGCGCGGTACTTCTCCCCCGAGGCGCTTGAGGAGGCGGACGAGGAAGGCTCGGGCTACAAGTCGCGCGTCGCCCTCGTCCTCATGCACCCGCAGGACTTTCTCGACATGGCCGAGCCGGGCAAGCGCGAGGAGGCGCAGGCATCGCTGGAGCGCGTAATCGGCGCGGGCATCGGGTTCGCGGGCGTTCCCCGCCTCTTTGTGGACGTAGACGGAGACGACCCACGCATCGCGCATGTGACGGGACATGAGGGGCGGCACCGTTCCCGCTCGCTCCTTGCGCGCGGAGTGACGCAGATGCCCGTCCGCATCCACCAGCAAACCATCCGCTGGAGCGAGCAAAGCGACCCGAAGGCGCGGTACTACAAGGCGCAACTCCCCGAGAGGCTTTTCGGAGAGGGCGCGAACCGCCGGAACGTCCTCCCCATGCCCGTTCCGCTCCACTATCCCGAACTCGCCCCGCGCATGCGCGCGGCGGCGCGGGTGAACTCCCGACGTCGCCGGAACCCCGAAGGCGACAACCGCATGGAGCACCAACCCGACCCCGAGGGCGCGCTCGCGCACGAGTTGTGGCGCGAGGGCCCACCCGACGTGATGACGCACCCGGAGTGGTACACCGGGTTCCCCGAGTACCTGCGCGGGTTCTGGCCCTTCCTGCGCCTCGCACAGAAGCGCCCGACAACCATGCTCCGCATCTACCGCGCCCTTCCTACTGCCCACACGACCTTTCGCGAGGGGGACTGGGTGACGCTCTCGCGGGAGTACGCGCAGGAGCACCTTGATGGGCCGCTTGATGGCAAGGGGCACATCCTCGTAGCGGAGGTTCCTGCCGACACTCTGCGCTTTGCGGGGGACGACCTGATGGAGTGGGGCTACTGGGGGCCGAGCATCAAGGGCACTCCGGTGCGCCGTCCCGCGCGACGCCGGAACCCCGACGTGGAGGTCTGGTATCACGGACGGAAAGCCCGCTCCCGAAAGTTCGACCTGCAGTTCGTCGGGGGGCGGGAGGCCACGAATCAGGAAGGCCCCGGTTTCTACTTCACTACGTCGCCCGAAGAGGCAACCGCATATACGTACCCGAACGGTGTCGTGCTCCGGGCCACCTTCAACGTCCCGAAGTGGGTGTCCCGCACGAAGCGCCCCGTTCGATCCGAGATCGAGCGCCTAATGCGCGCCTCCCCCAACTACGAAGACGCTCTTACAGACTGGGACGAGTCTCCGTACCGCGCGCACGCCAAGGCGCTCGCAGTGATCATGCAGAAGCCGAACCAACACGAAGCGTTCCTGACGACGTGGGCGGAGTTCTACCGTCGGTCGGGGCACAGTGCCGACTACCTGCGGGAACTCGCGAGCATGGGCTACGGGGGGGTGAAGGCAGACCGGGGCGAGAGCCAGCACGCGGTCGTGTTCTCTCCCGCGTTCGTCGAGAACGTCGAGGTGTACGAGGACACGGGGACGGGGCCGATAGAGAACCCCCGCCGTCGTCGGAACCCCGCGCCGACCTCGGACGCATCAGCAAGGGCTGACGCCTTCCGAGAGTGGTTCCGCAACTCGAAGATCGTGGACGAGAACGGCGAGCCGCTCGTCGTGTACCACGGAGGCTTCGACGTCCTCAACAGCCGCAACGGCACCTTCCGCAAGAGCAAGACGGGCACGCTCGGCTCGGGCATCTACTTCACGCCCAACCGGAGCATCGCGGAGAACTACGTGGGCTACCGAGGGGGCTACGAAGCCGTCGAGGGCGGCGTCCTCACGGAAGTCTACCTCTCCATCCAGAACCCCCTCATCGTGCGCACGGCGGACGACGACCAAGGAGGCGGCTTGGATCCCGCCGCCGAGGCGCTCATCCTTCTCGGTGAGACACCGGAGCGCGCCTACGACAAGACCGAGCGCATCCGCGAGCGCCTCGGGGGCATCGGGGCGACGCTCCCGAACGCCGCCCGCGCGGCGGGCTACGATGGCATCATCCGCTACGACAGCCGAGGCGGACACCGACACGAGATCTACGAGATCGTCGCCTTCGAGCCGTGGCAGGTGAAGTCCGCGACGCGGAACGCGGGCACCTACTACCCGTACGGGAGCGACATCCGCACGAACCCCACGCGCAGTTCGAGTGCTCGCGAGGGTCGCACGCCGATGGGGGTGCGGTAGAAGGGCAGGGAGGCTTCTCCATGCTCCGACGCAACACCTCCGCATCCGCCATGCGCGCCTTCCAAGAGGCGCTCGCCGCGACCGCCGTCCGCAACCCGCGACGGAACCCGGAGAGCGCACGACCCGCGCCCGTCGCGGCGGACTGGCTTCCCGAAGCGCTGCGCGACATGGCGCGGAAGTTCCTGCTCGTGGACGCGCGGGACGTTTGGGACGAGTCTCTTGTTGCCGTGCTCCTCGCGGGGTCGGTCGAGGGAAGCCCGGAGGAGGCGGCACGCGGGCTCCTCGCGGATGTACAGGGGAACCTCGCCCGCGTGGCGCGCGCGGAGGGCTTTGCAAACCGCAAGGGGTTCAGCGTTCTCGCGCAGGCGCGTATGGTCGCAGCCGCCGAACTCATCAAGCGCGCGGAGCGTCGCGCCGCCGTCGAGGGCAAGGGCGGGCAGATCATCGATCCTGACGCTGCCGAGCGCATCGCCCGTGCCTACATCGGAGGCCCGCGCGAGCAGGTCGGAGCGCTGTTCTTCGACAACCAGATGCGCCTCCTCGGCTTCCGTATCTTGAGCATGGGCGGCCAAAACATGACCGTCGCCGACCCGCGCGAGGTCGTCATCGCGGCCTTGGAAATGCGGGCCAACTCTGTGATCCTCGTTCACAATCACCCCTCCGGTGTCGCGAAGCCGTCCTCCGAGGACGACGTCACGACGGCGCGGCTCAAGGAGATCCTCCGGCTTCTCGGGATGCAGTTGTCCGACCACATCATCCTCGGGAAGGACGTGGACACGTACTCCTACGCGATGGTCGCGCGGCTGAACCCCCGCCACAACCCCGCCGCGTCCGAGAACGGGCGCTACCGCTTCGTCACCAACTGCATCAGTTCCACCTACGAGGACATCTCCGCGCTCAAAGAGAGCGGCGAGGATGTCTCGCGCACGGCCTTCGCGCGGGCGCTCGGCCCCGCCGAGTGGAAGGCGATCCAAAAGGAACTCGGCTACGACCGCGACTTCCCCATCTCGGGGGACTGGCACGTTGACTACCGCAAGGGCACGTACCGTGGCGTCCCCGCGTACTACCTCGTGTGGAGCGGGATCGAGTACATCTTCACGCTCGACGGGAAGCAGGGCGCGAGCCTTGCGCGGAGCCGTCGATGAGGCTCCGCCACAACCCCGACACGACTGGCCGGACGCCGCCCAAGGGGCTCGTCGTTTGGACGTACTACTCCGAGGACGGCGACGCGAGGATGGACAGGTGGGCCGAGAAGGCGTGGAAGATCGCCCTCGCCTCGCCCATCCGCATCCTCTCGAACCGCGAACTCTCCGCCATCGCCGTGATCGGGAACAAGGTCGTGGGCGGCGGGTGGAGCGCCGTCGAGCACCCCTTCTCCGATGACGTCGAGGGCACGTTCACCTTCGACATCGTGGTCGACCCGAAGGCGCAGGGGAAGGGCGTCGGCGACGCGCTCGTCGAGGAGATGCTCGACCAGTTTCGCAGCGTGCGCGACATGGGCGGAGCGGAGTACGTCCTCGACGTCGAGGTCGTGAACCCCGCGATGGAGCGCATCCTCGCCCGCCGAGGGTTCGTGCTCCGCGACGAGGAAGACCCCCTCGCCGTGCGAGGCAAGACGATGATGACGCGCCGGAACCGTCGGAACGGCGGGCGTGCTCTTCGCCGGAACCGTCGAAACCCGGAGATGTCCGTACACGAGATCGAGCGGGAACTCGTGACTACGGGGCGCCCGTTCGCCCCCACCTACGACAAAGACGCCTACGCTAGCGCGCTCGCAGGGGTCAAGCGTCTCGTAGATGCCAACCTCGCGGGAGCCGACCTTCGAGGAGCCGACCTTCGGGGCGCTTACCTCTTGGGCGCGGATCTGCGCTTCGCCGACCTCACCGGGGCAAACCTTGACGGGGCCACCCTTGAATACGCGACACTCGAAGGCACAGACTTCACGGGCGCGAGCCTCAAGGGCGCAACCCTCGAAGACGCAAAGGCGTACGAGGCCATCTTCTCGGAGGCAAACCTCGAAGGGGCTGCGCTCATCCGCACGCGTCTCGGGAACGCGACCTTCCGAGGTGCGAACTTGAGGAAGGCGAACCTTCACGGTGCGCTCATGGGGGAGACCGTCTTCGCGGGAGCCGACCTCGAAGGCGCGAACCTGTCTCGCGCTCACTTGACGGGCGCGGACTTTCGTGGCGCACGGCTCCGCGACGCGACGCTGGCGCAACTGCGAGGAGAGATCGAAGAGAGTGGGGATTTTGGAGGGCTCTCGGCGGGGTTTCAGAGCGCTGACCTCCGAGGGGCCGACCTGCAAGAGAGTCGCTTCACCGACGCAGACTTCGAGAACGCAGACCTTTGGGGAGCGAATCTCCCGAACGTGACGTTCACGCGGACAAGGCTCGTCGACGTTGACCTCACCCGCGCCAACCTGCGAGGCACACGGTTCGTCGAGTGCATAATGGAGGGAGCCGTCGGAACCCCGGCAGAGCGTGTTCGCGACCCGGACGCCAACCTCGTGGCCCTCGACTTCTCGAACGCGATCCTGACGGGGGTAAACTTCTCCGGCCGCGACTTGCGGAACGCGACGTTCTCGAACGCGCTGCTCGACGGCGCTTCTTTTGCCCGCTGCGAAATGCCGATGTGCGACTTTTCCAAGGCGGACATGGACAACGCGGACTTCACGCGCGTCTACGCAACAGGGGCGAACTTTGCAGGCGCGTCTGCCCGTGGTGCAAACTTCACGAAGGCGACGCTGAACGGAACCGACTTCCAGCGGGCAGACCTGCACAAGGCAGACTTCTCCGAAGCCGTCCTCGCGCACGCGAACTTGAGCAACGCGACCGCATACCAAGCAAACTTCTCCCGTACGGACATGGAAGGAGTGAAGGCAGCCCAAGCCCGCTTCTCGCACGCAAGTTTCAGCGGCGCGGATCTGCACGGCGTGAACTTCAGCGGCTCTGTGTTCATGGGGGCAGACTTCTCCCGTGCCGACCTGCGAGGCGTGAGTTTCGACGGGGCCGACCTCACCGGGGGCTCTCTTGAAAACGCAGCCCACCTAGCCGTCTCCGTGTCCGGTGCCACGATGGACAGCGCTACGCGTGCTCTGCTCTTTGCGCCCCGTTCTGCCTACGGAAAGATGTCCGGGCCCATCCTCAAGATGGACAAGCCCGACGCGCCGACGAAGGCAGCGGAGTTCAAGAAGACGTACCCGCGCGAGTTCGAGCGCCTCAAGGGAGACACGGGCGGGAAGGACTTCCTGCCTGCCATCAAGGACGCCATCCGCACGAAGTACCGGAGTGTTCGCCCGTGGGTGGTCACGCGAGGCACCTACACGAGCAACGCGCAGCGCCTCTGCCATGACGCTAACCGCGTCTTGAAGTTCAACATCGACCTCACCGACGGGAGTTTCACGCCCGCCCAGCAGGACGGCCTTCGCAAGTTGGCGGAGACCTCACGACAGAGCGGGCACCCCTACGAGAAGGGCGACCTCTTCACCGTCGGCTGGGTGCGCTACTGCGAGAACGCCACCAAGAAGACGTGGCTCGTCGAGGAAGTCCAAAGCGACGTGAGCGTAGTGCGTGAGCAGTTGAAGAAACACGACTTCCCCGAAGACTTCCGCGACACCGTGGAGATCCTCGCGCCTGTTGCGGAGCGCTTCTACTACGACGCGCTCGGCGTCGTCTTCGAGATGGCCGCCGAGAAGGGGTACGCCGTCGAGATGCTCGACTACCCCGCGAAGGCGGAGTTCAAGTCGCCTCGTAGCGTCTACACCGACCTCCCACGCGAGATGGGGATGCAGAAGCAGCCGACGTCCGCGCTCGAAGGCGGGGGTGTCTCCGGTGTTGGCGGGGTGTGGTACTACAAGCCGAATCCGCGCAGGATGCGGGCTTTCTCCCGCAGGATGCGGGCTTTCTCCCGCAGGATGCGGGCTTTCTCCCGCAAGAAGAGGTCGTGAACATGCGTCGTCGCAACCCCGAAGACTATCTCTTCCCCGGCGGCACGCTGATCGCGTACCACGGCGGCCACTTGCTCACCGGAGGCAAGTTCGACCTCTCCTACGTCGGCAGGGGCGAGGGCTCGTCCTTTCCGGGCATCTTCTTCACGAACAGCAAGGACAACGCGGAGGGCTACGCCAAGAACGCACCGCTCGGGGAGAACTACGTCTACACGGTGCGTCTCGACGCACGCGGCTTCTACGACGACCAGCCCCAACGCCTCACAGATCGGCTTGCGCAACTCCGCAAGGACATCGGCGCGGACAAGTTGCCTACTATGTATGGGATCACGAACCGCTACGGCTACGGGTACATCGGGGACATCATTCGGAAACTCGGCCCCGTGGAAGGCCCGAAGGCTCTCATCGACATCGGTGTCACGGGACAGGTGCGCTACTGGTCACGGGCAACCAAGGTCGGCAACATCTCCTCCAATGACCTCTTCGAGGTTGCCGTCCTCGACCCCTCCGTGATCACGATCTTGTCCGTCGAGAAGGTGTCGGTTCCCTACAGCCTCTACGACTTGAGGAAAGGGAGGAAGTCGGAGATGCACACCCACTCCTACGACCCGCTTTTCGACGAGGGCCCTCCTCCGCTTTCCCCAATGGCGCAGGCGCTCGACAGCATGGTCACCCAGATCGAGGAACTCGGGTTTCGCGTCCCGGCCCACGCGAAGGATTCCCCCGAAGGATTCGTCGCATGGGCGGAGACGGTCAACGTACCTCCGGGCAAGCGGCGGGAGGACGTTCCCGAGTACCTTCGTCTGCTCGAAGAGGCTGACGCCTACTTCGAGGCCTCCCTCGAAGGCGACGACACCTACTACCGCTTGATGGATCAGGCCAAGGCTCTCGCCCTCCGAGAAGGCATCTACGAGAAGCGGTACATCGAAGAGACGTTGCGGTGGCGCCGCGAGTTGATTGCGTCTGCGATACGGAGGAAAGAGCCCCGCGAAATCCCCGTCTTCCGCAACCCTCGCAAGCGGGCACCCGCCACGCGGGCGCGCCGCAACCCGCCCGCCTACCGCGAGCACATGCGGCTCTCCGCGCCTTCCAGCGACGCTTTCCAGCAGTGGTTCGGGAAGAGCAAGGTCAAGGACGAGACGGGCCGACCTGTCGTCGTCTACCACGGCACCCTCAACGGAGGGTTCACCGTCTTCGACCCCGCGAAGATGGGCGACAGCCAAGCAGGCTTCTACTTCACGCCACGCTTTGACGGCGCAGCGGCGTACGCGGAGCCTCCGATCTTCTCGTTCACGCCCGTCGAGGCAGCCCCCTACCCCACGGACGCAAACGGGGAAGCACGCATCCCCGACCCCGTGCAGGGGAACAAGCGGGGCGTCTACCGGGTCTACCTGAAGATCGAGAACCCCTTCGTCTACGAGGGCCGAGGGCGACAATGGGACGCGCTGTTTGTGCCGGAGTTCCCCGAAGCGCGGCGCACCTACGAGGTTGTCGCGCTCGCGCGCGCGGCGGGCCACGACGGTGTCATCTTCAAGGAGATCGTTGACCCCGGAGGCGAGTTCTATGAGCCCATCGACGTCTACGTCGTCTTCGACTCGCGGAACATCAAGTCCGCGACGGCAAACGACGGCGGCTACCGCCCCGACGACCCGGACATCCGGCACAACCCCATGGTCGCGGGCTTCTCCCGCATGCGGGCCTACGACCCCGACACAAGAATCGGAAACGACGAGTTCCAGTACCTCGTGGAGCGAGAGATCCCCGCGCTCGCGCGGCATCATTGGGGCGGAGGTTCTTACGCGCAGGTGTGGCGCATCCCGAACGCGAACATCGTCTTCAAGGCGACGCGGGACGAGAGCGAGATCGCGGCGCAGGCGCGCTTGATCAGCAGGGGGTTCTCCCACCCGTCCATCGTGGACGCCTACTGCGTAGCGGAGAGCGCGCACCACAAGGACGTTTGGTTCATCGTGACGCGGTTCGTGGACTTCAACCCGCTCCCGAGCGACTACTGGGTGTGGCTCCGCGACAACTGGGAGTACCTCCAAGACGCGGCGGAAGACCCCGGCATCGACAACTATCCCTACGAGGGGAACGCCCGTGGGCGAGCGCAGCAGTCGCGCTTCCAGCGGTGGACGGATCACCTCTTCGACGCGCTCCGGCTCTTGGCGCTGGAGGGCATCAAGTGGCTCGACGTGTCGAAGGACAACCTCGTCCTCGACCCCACGACCGACCTGCCCGTGATCCTTGACCTCGGACACTCCGAGGTCGACGGGGAGCCGGAAGAGGTGCCGACGATGACGCCGATGGAGGCGTACCGCTGCGCTCTGCGCGTCGCGGGGCGGAAGACGAACCCTTACCGAAGCCGGAGGCGCTGATGGCCCGCAACGAGCCCGCGCGTGCGCTGCTCGCGGACTTCGATGCCGCCACGGTGCGGTGTCCCTTTGATCGACAGTCGCGCATGTACCCCGACGTGCCTGTCTCGATCCTCCTGTTTCGCGAGGAGGACGCCGACTACGTGTCCCCCTACCTCACGCTTGCGGAGATACAGGCCCACCCCGGCATCCGAGGGACGGGCGCGGGAACCGAGGCGATGCGACGCATCCTCGACCTCGCGGACAAGCACGACGTCTCCGTGTTGCTCTACCCCTTTCCTCTCGATGAGGGCTGGTCGCGCGAACGCCTCATTCGCTGGTACAACTCCTTCGGCTTCGACTTCTTCATCGAGGACGAGGAAGAGCGCGAAGCGGAGCAGGACTACACGATGTGGCGAGAACCGGGCGCGAAAGGCACCCGTCGTCCGAACCCTCGGCGTCTGAACCCTGACACTTCCCGCGCGCTCTCCGATGCGCAAGTGCGCATCAAGAAGGCGCTCGCCGACCGCAACGGGCGCGAGTGGGGAGTCGAGGCGGGGTGGGCGAACGGAGAACAAGACCTCCGTGACGCCGAGGCTTTCTTGGCATGGATGCGGATGGCTCCTGCGACGTTTCGCGTCTACCGCGCGCTCCGCTTGCGCAACCCGAGCGACCTCCACACCGAGGGAATCGGTACGTACTGGGCGTGGGACAGGTCGGGCGCGGACGTCTATCAAGACGACACCGAGCATGGGCACGCTCTGGGTGAGGGAGAGGGCAACGTCTACGTCGTGGTGGGCGAGGTCGATACCCAGCACGTTGACTGGGGGAGAACCTTCTTCAAGAACCTCTACGACGCCCCGTGGGAACACGAGATCGAACTTCACCATCGTGCGCCTGTCCGCTTGGTCGCGATGTTCCCCGTCTTGGACGGACGCGACCGAACGGACATCAATGTCCTTACCCAACCCGTGGCGGCGCGTGCGAACCCTTATCGAAGCCGGAGGCGTTGATGCGCCGTCTTTCTCTTCGCGCCAACCCCGGCGGCTTTCTCGCGGACTTCGACGCTGCTACCGTCGTCTGCCCCTTCTCGACGAAGCGTGGCTACCTGCGCATGTTCCCGGATGTTCCCATCAGCATCGGGCTGACGCATGAAAGCGGAGACACCTACGTCTCGCTGGAGATGTTCGAGGCCCATCCCGGCGTCCGAGGTACGGGCGCAGGCACGGAGGCGATGCGACGCATCCTTGACCTCGCCGACAAGCACGGCTTGTCCGTGTACCTCGACCCTCACCCGCTCGATGAGGGATGGTCGTGGGAGAGGCTCGTCAAGTGGTACGCGTCCTTCGGGTTCGGCTTCGAGGAAGAAGACGCGGAGGATCGCAAGCAGTCGGGCAACTACTGGATGATGCGCGTGCCTGACGCCAAGGGCACCCGTCGTCCGAACCCTCGGCGTCGGAACCCTCGCCAAAGCGCATCGGACTTCGCGCGGTGGTTCGGAGCCTCGAAGGTCGTCGACGCGCAGGGGCAGCCGCTCGTGGTCTACCACGGCACCGCCTCGGACTTCGACCGTTTCGACGCGGAACGGATCGGTGCCAACTTCAGCATGTCGCGCGGCGGATTCTTCTTCGTGTCGAACATCGAAGCGGCGTGGAACTACGCGGACAGTGCCGCAGGGCCGGGGTGGAGCGCGCCCTTGCCCGGACGCAAGGCTCGGGTGATCTCGGCGTACCTGTCGCTCAAGAACCCGCTGATTCTAAAGGCGAGCGACACGGAGTGGCCCGAAATGTACTTCGACGACAACGCCGAAGACATCCTTCGTCGCGCCCACCGTGGGGGCCACGACGGCGTGATCGTTCACGGCATCGACCCGTACTCGGACGACGAGCCACGGAGCATCTACGTCGTCTTCAGTCCCAAGCAGATCAAGTCCGCCACGAGCAACGCGGGCACGTTCGACCCCGACGACCCGAGCATCTTGAGGAACCCCCGCACTCGTACGCGTACCCGGAGTCGTCGATGAACCGTCTGACCCAACGCCGCCGAAACCCCGCGCCCACCTCGGAAGCGCTCAAGCGCTGGTTCGGCACGTCGCAAGTCGTGAACGCGCGCGGCGAGCCGCTCGTCGTGTACCACGGAAGTTGGCAGGGGGACATCGAGGTGTTTTCCGTCCCCTCGTACAAGGGCAGGCGCTACCCCGCGTTCTTCTTCTCGGACGACGCCGAGGTGGCCTCCGAGTACGGCGAGCATGTCTACTCCGTGTACCTCCGCATGGAGCGACCGCTCGTGGTGGACGCGGAAGGCGCGGACTGGACGGCGATACCCCGAAGCGCCATAAAGATGCGCGGGTGGGCTGCACAGGACAAGAAGGCTGCACAGGAGTTCATGGAGGACAACAGGGGTGCGCTTCCTCCATACTTTGACGCGCTCGACGAAGACACCTCCACCGACGTGATCGGAGCACTCGCGCAGGTATGCGGGTTCGACGGCGCCATCGTCCGCAACGTGCTGGATTCTGCGGACGGGCTCTCTGATGTTCCGACCACGGTGTACATCGTCTTCGACCCTCACCAGATCAAGTCCGCGCGCGAGAACGCCGGAACCTTCGACCCCGACGACCCGAGCATCTACCGGAACCCCCGTCGCAACGGTCGAGGTGGCACCTCCGCCGAGCGCACCGACCCCGACCTCTGGGAGGCCGTGAAGCGCGAGGTCACCGCCGGGAGCAAGGGCGGCCTCCCCGGCCAGTGGAGCGCGCGGAAGGCGCAGTTGTCCGTCGCGCTCTACAAGCAGCGCGGAGGCGGGTACTGGGGCGAGAAGTCGCCGACGAACTCCCTCGCGAAGTGGACGCGAGAGAAGTGGCGCACGAAGTCCGGTCGTCCGTCCTTGGAGACGGGCGAGCGCTACCTCCCGAGCCGGGCCATCGCCGCACTCACGGACGCGGAGTACCGCGCAACGACCCGCGCGAAGCGAGAGGGGATGCGGAAGGGGCAGCAGTTCGTGCCCCAGCCCGAGGACGTCGCCCTCAAGGTGCGCGCGTACCGACGGAACCCCCTGCGCCGCCCGCTTCCCAAGCGACGCGTGCTCGAACTGCTCGCCGACCCGGTCTCGCGGCGTGCGCTCCGGCGCTTTTATCGCTCGCTGGCTGACTACCAATCTCCCTACGGCTACAACAAGGACGGCTTTCGCGAGGCGTACGACGCGCTCCCAGAAGAGGTGAAGGCGGCCATCACGTATCGCGGACGCAGGCGATTGTGGCGCGGCGCCGACAGCCAGCAGATCGGAGATCCTGCGATCTCGTGGTCGACGAGCAAGTCGTGGGCGATGTGGTTCGGGCACTTCCTCTTCCCCTTCAGCGACCTCGCGGGCTACGACGCCACCATCGACACCGAGCGAACTACAGCGCTCGCGTGGGGAACGGAGATCGACGACGCCTACCCGCTGTGCGACGAGGAAGGCGAGGTCATCGTTCTCGGCGCGCGCTGGAAGAAGCAGATGGACTTCAACACGCTGGCTCGGCGCCGACCGCGCGACCGCATGTAGGAAACCCCGACGAGCACCATGCTCGCCGGGGCGGCCCAGTCCCAGTCTCGCCCACCGACATCGTCAGTAGAGGGCCACGGAGGGTGTAACCCTCCACAACTACCGAAGTGCCCGCAACTGCCCGAAGCGGCGCAACGCGTGTAGCACCCGAAGCGGGTTCGTGGAGCGGTGCTACCCGCCGCGTCAAGGTAAGGTGGGACGAATGTCCCGCCAGCCCATTCGCGTCCTGTCGCTGTTCTCCGGTATCGGTGCCTTCGAGGAGGCCGCCGAACACGTCTCGCGTCGCGGAAAGGCCCCCATCGAGGTCGTGGCGTACGCAGAGATCGATCCGTCGGCCATGGCGATCTACGGCTACCACCACCCCGACGCCGTGAACATCGGCGACGTGCGCGCGTTCGCGCGTCTCCGCTCTTCCCCGTTCAAGTACGACATGCTCGTGGCGGGTTTCCCCTGCCAAGACCTCTCTCAACAGGGAGGCACGAGCGCGTGCGCCACCTCGAAGCGGGCGACAGGCCTCAAGGGGGTGCGCAGCGGTCTCTTTTGGGACGCGCTCCGCATCCTCCGTCGGGACAAGCCTCGCTACTTCCTCTTCGAGAACGTGATCCCGAAGAACGCCGAGGATCGCGAGACGATCACGGAGGAACTGGGCGTTGAGCCCATGGAGATCGACGCCCAGCGGTTTGTCCCGCAGCGGCGCAAGCGCCTCTTCTGGTTCAACTGGAAGATGCCCGCGCTCCCGCGCGGTGCAGGGCCTCGGCTCGTAGACGCGCTCGACGCGCGCCCGGCGCGCTCCCTCGACCACTCCGCAACCGCGATTGCCTACATGGGCCGAGACGCGGGCAACGGGCGCACCCGCTGGCAGCGTGGCTACCACGGCGACACCGCTGAACACGTCTCTCCGACCATCACGAAGGGCATCGAGAAGACGCTCCCGAGCAACGTCCTCATCGACCGACGCTTCCGGCCGCCTCGCGTCCGCAGGTTCTCGGCAGAAGAGGTCGAGCGTCTCTTCGGCTTCCCCGAGGGCCACACCGAGATGGGCCTCGTCGAGGACGGGAAGGGCAACCTCGTCGCGAAGCCGACGCCCTTCACCCGTCGCGTGGGCCTCCTCGGCAACAGCATCGTCGTTCCGGTGCTCGAACACATCCTCAAAGGGCTTCCCTGATGCGCACCTCTCGTCGCAACCCTCCCTGCAAGCGTCCCTCCTACTGGGGCCGTGGTGGCGCAGGCGCGCTCTTCACCTGCTCCGAGGACAACACCGTCCTCCTGCTCCTGCGCGCCGAGTGGGTCGAGCAGGGCGGAACATGGGGCGTTCCCGGAGGCGGCATCGGTGAGGGCTTCTTCCGCACCCCGATGCAGCCCATCACCGACCTCGCCGTCTTCCGCGAGAAGGCCGAGGACGAGGTGCGCGAAGAGTGCGGGGTCTTCCTCCCGGCATGACCCACCTCGCCGAGGGTCTCCCGTTCACGGAGTACGAGGACTGCGGCTTCCGCTACGTCACCTTCATCGTCGACCTCACGAAGGCGCAGAAGGACGCGTGGCGTCCGTTCTCGGCGGACGGAGAAAACGACGCGTTCATCTGGTTCCCGCTCGACGAGGTGAAGGCGGGACGCCCGCTCCCCGACGAGTACGGCGACCTGCACGACATCCACTTCGGGGTGAACTTCACGATGCAGAACATGCCCACGAAGACGAACCCTCGCCGCCGCAACCCCATGCGCTTCATCGCCGAGTACGCCCCCAAGAAGGCGCAGGCGCTCAAGGACTCTCGCGCCGTGCGGAGCATGTTGTCTCCCGCGCTCCAGCAAAAGAGCGTGGCGCGCATGGCGGACTCACCCCACAACTTCGTCGTCGTGATTCGAGACGCGACCAGCATACGCAGGGGTAAGCCGCCCTTGTTTTCGGATGCCGTTACGCTCATCGTCGGTTTACATGACGTTAGCGAACAAGAGGACTTGGAAAAGGGCAGTCGGGAACGGCGCGAGAGTCTCTACACGGCGTTTACTTACCTTCATCGCCTCGGAGACCGCGTCGCGGACTCCTTGTTAGGGTCGAGCGGGGACTTCCTACTCGACCCGGAGGCACGTCCCGATGATCCCATCTACGCGTCGTTCTACCAGATGGTGGACGAGCACCTCGCGTGGTTGGAGCAGGACGGCGAGGCCTTCGACCGAGAGGACGCGCTCGCAAACTACATCCAGATGATCTTCTTGAGCGTGAACTCGAAGATGGTGCGAGAGGGCTACGCCGATGGTTGGGATCAGGCCTTCGCCGACCTCTTCCCGCTCTGCGAGTTGACGCCTCCGACTCGCCCGCTCCTTCTCCCGGTGACGGTCAGAAAGATCCCTCCTCGCATCGTAGGCGTCTTCAACGACTACATCGTGCCGGACTTCAACGCGAGTTTCCG
>Ga0114968_10001161_pt1 | contig 20071 bp, 14 predicted proteins | sample M_130807_EF_Meta_FD_87020 | JGI IMG/M metagenome (GOLD analysis project Ga0114968, IMG submission 87020) | Freshwater microbial communities from Lake Montjoie, Canada to study carbon cycling - M_130807_EF_MetaG | ecosystem: Environmental > Aquatic > Freshwater > Lake | place: Lake Montjoie...
AGGAGGGGCATTAGCAACAGGAAGATATCAATTAGCAGGAGCGGGTTCACAGAATGAAGGACTTGTAGCAGGAGGGGGTAGCGGTGGAGTTCGTTCGTGCACAGATGAATATAATGGAACATCATGGTCAGCAGGAGGTGTACTAATAACAGCAAGAAGATTATTAGAAGGAGCAGGAACTCAGAATGAGGCATTTGTAGCAGGAGGTTACACAACTGTAAATTTATCATGTACGGAAGAATACAATGGAACATCGTGGTCAGCAGGAGGTGGACTAACAACTACAAGAAGAAATTTAGCAGGAGCAGGTACACAAAACGTAGGACTTGTAATGGGAGGTTTAACAAATGTAGAAGTATCATGCACAGAAGAATACAATGGTACATCTTGGTCAGCAGGGGGTGCAATGATAACAGCAAGATATACTTTAGCAGGAGCAGGAACACAAAATGAAGCCTTTGTTGCAGGAGGAGGTAATACAAATGCAATTGTAACTTGTACAGAAGAATATAATGGCACATCTTGGGCAGCAGGGGGTGCATTATCAGTTGGAAGATACCAATTAGCAGGAGCAGGGTCACAAGGTGCAGGATTAATAGCAGGAGGCTTTAATGTTGCAAATTTATCTTGCACTGAAGAATACAATAAAGCATTAGCAATAATAGATAGCATTCAATAGATATAATACAATATGGCTAAATTACAGAGTACAGAGATAGTAGGTGTTGCAAATAGACCTGCAACAATATGTTCCAATAGTGTTTGTATGTGGTTTGATACTACAAATTTAAAACCAATGGCATCTTATTGTGGATATGGTGTTGGTTCGTGGTCATCAGGTGGTGCATTATCAGTAGCAAGATATAGAATAAATACTTCAGGTTTTGGAACACAGAATGAAGGTCTTATTGCAGGAGGTAATGGCCCCTTAGCATGTACAGAAGAATACAATGGAACAAGTTGGTCAGTAGGGGGTGCATTGATAACAGCAAGAAGATGGGCAACAGGTGCAGGAACACAAAATGTAGGACTTGTGGCAGGAGGTTTTACAAATGTAAATGTAGGAAATACAGAAGAATACGATGGCACATCTTGGTCAGCAGGTGGTGCATTAGCAACAGCAAGATATGCTTTAGCAGGAGCAGGAACACAGAATTCAGGACTTGCAGCAGGAGGTGCTACGGTACTTTCATGTACAGAAGAATATGATGGTACATCTTGGTCAGGAGGGGGGGCATTAATAACAGGAAAGAGACAATTAGCAGGTGCAGGAACACAAAATGTAGGACTTGTAGCAGGAGGTTATATAGGTGGCGTTGTATCATGTACAGAAGAATACAATGGCACATCTTGGTCAGCAGGTGGTTCAATGATAGCAGCAAGATATACTTTAGCAGGAGCAGGTACACAAAATGCAGGACTTGTAGCAGGAGGTTATATAGGTGGCGTTGTATCATGTACAGAAGAATACAATGGCACATCTTGGTCAGCAGGTGGCGCATTATCTGTAGCAAGATATACATTAGCAGGAGGAGGGTCTCAAATTGCGGCTTTTGTAGCAGGTGGGTATTCAACTACAGCTGCTTCTTGCACAGAAGAATATAATCAAACATTAGTATTAGTAGACTGCGTTTTATAAAAACAAAACATAAAATTACATGACTAATAGTTATTTCAAAGAAAAGTTTTTAGTTTGGCACATACAAGGTGGTTTAGGAAAGAATGTTGCGGCAACAGGATTACCAAAGACAATAAAGGAATTATATAGTGACAGACAACTTATAATGGTTGTGTCATACCCCGAAGTTTTCCTAAATAATCCTTATGTTGATAGGGTGTATCCATTAGGTAATTGTCCCTACTTTTACGAAGATTTTATAGAAAATAAGGATACTCTTGTTTTTAGACATGAGCCGTATCATCAAACGGGTCATATACATAAGGAGAAGCATCTGGTGAGTAATTGGTGTGATTTGCTTAATATAGAGTATAGCAATCAGATACCCCAACTTTTCCCAAATTATGCAGAGAAGGTTAATGCCAAGAAATGGTTTAGGGATAAACCAGTTGTGGTATTACAAACATCTGGTGGTGATTTAGAATCAAAAAATGTTTATTCATGGTGTAGGGATATGCCACAAGATATTGCGCAATTGATTGTTGACAAGTACAAGGACAGCCATCATATATTCCATATAACAAGGAAAGGTGGTTATGTTTTGAACGATACAGAGAGGGTTGATATGAAGTTATCCAATATGGAGTTGTTTGGTATTTTGACAGTTTCATCAAAAAGATTTTTGATTGATTCTTCTTTGCAACATGCGGCAGTTGCTATTAATTTGCGGTCAACTGTGTTTTGGATTGGAACATCACCCAAGGTTTTTGGGTATGAGTTGCACAATAATATTGTTGCAAATCAGCCCAAAAACAAGAACCAGTTAATTGGTTCATACTTGTTTGATTATCAGTTTGATTTTAATGTACATGAGTGTCCGTATAGCACATTGGATGAAATGTTTGATATGGAGAAGGTGATTAGTATGTTATAGTAGATGTTGAGATGTTTTTTTTTATTATTAAAGTATTTATATAATAAAATAATAATAATATGCCAACTAGAGTTAATTTTGAATCTCAAATTAAACTAATTCCAATTGAAAGTGCTTGTAAATATGCAACAACAACAAATATACCTTTTTCAAGCATATCAACCATAGATGGATTTAGTTTAGCAACAAATGATAGGGTATTAGTTTGGCAACAGACATTACCAGAAGAAAATGGTATATATATTGTATCTGGCGGTACAAATTTGATTAGAGCAAGTGGGTCAAAACTAGTAACTGATTTTAAAATAGGGCAAGAAGTTTTTGTATATTCGGGAGCCACAAATGCTAAAAAATTATTCTATTTAAAGACAAATGTAACAACAATTGGAGTTAGCCCAATTGTATATGACGTTGTAAATGCAGGAATAACATCATATACAAATCCAGCAGATAATAGAGTATTAACATCAGTTTCATCAAGTGAAATAAATGCAGAGGCTAATTTGACATTTAATGGTAGTGTATTAACTGTAAATTCAAATTCAAGTAGTATAGGAAGTTCAGGTACGGAAAATACTCATAGATTTTCTGGGCTCAACTATGGTTCTGGAACATATAGTAGAAGTTTCTTTTTCACATCTTTTGAGGGAACTTTATGGGAGGCATTTAATACAGGTGGTTCAATTTATTCAAAACCACCAATTGTTGCTATAATAAACAATGAAACACCATCACAAATAAAATCTGGTCTTCATTTAATGACTACAAATTCTGCTAATAATACATATGCACCAGCTTTAACTTTTGGTGCAGATAGTGTTAGTGGTGGTTATCATAATGCAATGGGTGCCATAACAGCTAAAAAATTAAGTAGTGCATATTTTGATAATTTTAGCACAGGGCAACTTGAGTTTTTTGCAACACGTCCTGGTAGTAATAGTGATGTAGAGATTGTTTTTAGAGACCCAAATATGACCATAAGTACTGGTGTTGGAATTGGTTACACATCAGCACCACAAGTAAGAGGAAGATTAACAGTATTAGAAAAAATTGGTATAAATAATTCTACACCAACTGTTGCCCTTGATGTTATTGGTGCTGGTTTATTTACTAGTAATATTACAGCTAATTCATTTATAAAATCTGGTGGCACATCTTCACAATTCCTTAAAGGAGATGGAAGTGTTGATGCTAATACATATTTAACTACATCATCAGCGGCTTCAACTTATTTACCATTAACAGGTGGAACATTAACTGGTGCTTTAAATGGAACAATAGGAACATTTACAAATTTAATAGTAAATAATACTAATGTTAATGGTGAAGGTATATTAACTTTAAAAAGTTATAATTTTAATTTTGCAAATAAAATACAATTTGGCGATGGTTCTGTAATTAGACGAGAAATTATCTACCCTAACTCAAGTTCAAATATGCAATTTAGAAGTTACCCAGTTGGAACTTCTTCTGGAGGTTATGATTTTTATGTTTCAAACGGTTCAACTGAAAGCTTGGCAGCAACAATAGGTACAGACAAAAGTTTATCTTTAACAGGCACTCTTGGTGTTACAGGTGCAGCCACTTTTAGTAGTAGTGCAACCGCAAATTCATTTGTTAAATCTGGGGGCACATCTTCACAATTTCTTAAAGCAGATGGAAGTGTGGATAGTAATACATATATAACAACATCTTCTGCCTCCTCAACTTATTTACCATTAACTGGTGGAACTACAACTGGTTTAATAACATCATCTTTTAGTAATACTACTAATTATTCTACAAGTGCAGAAGATAATAATTCTTTTACTATATATAATAATACAACGAGTACAAATAATATTTATGGTGGTTTACAATTTTTAATTGGTCAAAATAGTGGTGCCATTCCTGGTGGCCCAGGTTTAGCTCAAATTTATGCAATAAGAGCTGGAGGTGCTTCAAATCCATCTACTGATTTAACTTTTTCTACAAAATCAAATACTACTGGTGTATTAGAAAAAATGAGAATAAAATTTGATGGTAAAGTTGGTATTGGTACATCAACACCATCTTATTTACTTGATGTTAATGGCACTCTTGGTGTAACAGGCGCAGCAACTTTTAGTAGTAGTGCAACCGCAAATTCATTTGTTAAATCTGGGGGTACATCTTCACAATTTCTTAAAGCAGATGGAAGTGTGGATGCTAATGCTTATATTACAGGAACTGGAACAATAAATTATTTGCCAAAATTTACAGGAACATCAACTTTAGGAAGTTCTGGATTATTTAGAGATGCAAATAGATTTTCAGTCAACGAAGGAACTGACCAAAGTTTTGGTTGGGATTTTATGGCAAATACATCAAATCCTTTTATTGGAAATAATGTAAAAGCAAGTGCAACTTATGAAAGAGTTGAAAGAATGGCATCTACTACTTTATTTAATCCTGCCGCAATTATTTTTGGATACCAAAGGACCAATAATGGAACTGGGTCAGTATCATATGGAGGTATAAATTTTATGACTACATCAGGTAATTTAGCTGGAGATATAAATCCTATTACATATTCAAGAATATTTATTGAACCTGATGGAAATATTGGAATAGGAACTATGCAACCTTCTTATAAATTTGATATTAGAGGCACTCTTGGTGTTACAGGCGCAGCCACTTTATCAAGTACTCTTGGTGTCACAGGTCTAGCAACTTTAAGTGGGGATTTATATAACACAGGTAATGAATATTTTTATGATAATACACCTAACTTTGGTATTGCTGGAAAATATAAAGTAATTAATGTTTATGCTCAATCAGGTTCACAAAACACATCTTTTGGTTTTGTAAAGCAACAATTGGTTATTAACAATACACAAATATATGAAATTAGTGATAGTAATTATATGTCATTAACTATATTGGAACAATCAGATTTAAGTATTGTGAGTACCACACATTATATAACATATAATAATGCAACAAATATTAATAGTTTAGCCACTGCAATGAACAATATGACAATTAGTCAAATTGGTATAATAACAACATGGGGAGGATGGGATTTTTGGACATTTACTCCATCAAATGGTGATACATTAAGGGCAGCAGCACTAAATGCTGGTTTAACAAAATTAGGTTCATCTTATTTTCATACTGGTGGTCTTGGAAGTGGTTATGGTAGAAGATATGTTGCAGTGTTTTATGGAGGTGGAGGTATTGCAAATGTTAGGAATAGAAATGTAATAGAAGTATTAGAATCACAATCAACAAGTGCTAGACCTCAAGCATATCTATATTGCAAAATTATAACAAATAATCAATTTGCAACTATATTAGGTTCAACATCAACTAATGCATTATACTCAGCAGAAGGTGGTTATGGTGCAAATATAGCACTTAGTGCTAATCGTTATGGTCAAATAGGAATTGGAACAACAAATCCAGCATATCAACTAGAATTATCAACTGATAGTGCAGCAAAACCAACCACTAGTACTTGGACAATATCATCTGATATTAGATTGAAAGAAAATATTGAAACAGCTGACTTGGATAGATGTTATGATATTGTTAATCAATTGCCATTAAAAAGATATAGATGGAAAGATGATATTTATGGTAGCAACCAAATTAAAGATAGGAGTAAATTAGGTTGGATAGCACAAGATGTTGAATCTATTTTTCCAAAAGCAGTGGGTATTACACCTTTTAAATATAATAGATATAATACAACCACTAAACCAGTTCTTGATTTGGATGGTTCTAATATTTATGATGAAAATGGCAATATTGTTTATGAAATAATTAAAGAAATAATTTCAGAAGAAACAATTGAAGATTGTAAAGATTTAAATGTTGATCAAATATATGCTGTAATGTATGGTACTATAAAAAAATTAATAAATATGGTTGAAGACAATAAAACCCAAATTGATATGCTAAAAATAGAAATTGATAATCTTAAAAGTATGAATTAACATATATTTATTATTTACAACATAATAAACTAAACATATAATTAAATAAAAATATATATGGAAACTTTGGAACAAATGAAGGTTTATGGATATGATTTATTTGTTGCATTACAAACCAGAGAGGGTGAGATGCAACAAATTCATCAGGAGTTGTTTAACTTGAATCAAAAGATTCAGGAAAAATTAAAAGAGCAACAAGAGATTGAACCTACACAGAAGTAATAAAAAACCCCCAAGAAAATAACTTGGGGGTTTTTTGTTTATAGGGGGAGTTTTGCTATAACATCTTCTGTTGTTATACTTTTTTGGCATTCATGTTGTCTGGGTGTTCCTTTGTGTATTGGACACCAATCCCAATCTCCTTTATCAAATTTGAAGTTTGGGTTTGTCCAACAAGAGTTGCAGACATTATGATTATATATTCTTGTGGTATTTGTTGTGAATTCATGATTTATGTCAGAAAAATTGTTAATCATAACCACATGTTTACCAATTGCCCAACTTAACCAACTCAAGCCACTTCCCAGACCTATGAATAATTCAGAGTGATGAATATAATTCATAATGTTATTTATATCATAATTGTTTGGTGTTATGGCATTCTTTACATTATTTCCTTCTTTTGAAATATTTACAACGGTATAACCTTTGCTATTTAAAAATTCTGTTAGTTCATTCCATCCATTTGGGTGTAGCCAGAATTTTAAGGCTGATGTGGAGTGGGTTGCAATTGTTATGTATTTTTCTTTTATGGGTCTTTTCTTTGGTTTGAAATCAATGGTTGGTTTAATTTCAGTATAATCCAAGCCAAGGATATTTGTTGCTGTCATTTGTAGGGGTATTATATTTGGTAGTATTGGTTCCATTTGAGTATTATAGAACCAACCAAGTGTATATTTTGCGTGTATATTTTCAGCAACTTGACCAGGTATAATGAACTCAATGTTTGGGTATGTTTTTTCAAAGAAGTGATTCCAAAAGGTTGAAGCAATTACCTTGCAATTATGTTTTTTTGAGAATTCCTCAAGGTAGGGCATCCATGCAATAGAATCGCCAAGAGATTTTGAATCAATAGGAATATACACCCTTTTATTAGTTAAATTTGTATTAAAGATGTGTTTCCCTTTTGGACTGCTAACAGTTATTTCCCAATCAATAAAATATTTTAGGGTTGATTTTGTCCAATTGTTTCTTCCAATATTTGATTTATATTCAACTTTGTTTGTTTTTTTATTTTTGAATGTAATATCATATCTTACATTTGGGCCACCAATTATTTCAACAAATGGACCATCAACAAAATTAATATTGATATTTGGTTCAATAGGAATAGTTTTTAATTCGTATATATCAAAACTTGAATATTGATTATGAACCCCCTCCAAGTCTGTTGTTACCTTGTCAGTTAAACGTTGTTCAATAATATTAAACTTATTTTCTTGTATTAAATCATATACTTTATCCTCAAACCTCTTGAATTTGACATAAAATGTTGATTTTGTTTTATAAATATTAAATATATCCAATAATTGGGTTATGTTGCCAGAAAAGAAATTGGTTTTATATCCTTCCTTTCCATCTATGTCATTATAGTAATATAAAACTAAATCATTTGTATTAAGTTGTTCATAATTATCATTTAATGTATTAGAATATATTAGTGTATCATAATTTACAATATGTATTTTCTTTTTGTTTAATTTATCTGCAAAGTTAACCCCCTGCTTTATTAAATTATAAACAGCAAAACTATGCTCAAATGGGGGTGTTTGGATTGTTTTATCCCCTTGTGCATTTACATGCCAAAATTCAATTATGACATTATGTTTTGCATAGTCATCTCTATCCAATAATTGATTATCTTTTGAATATAATACATAATCACATAATGATTGGGTTTCCTCATCAACTGGGTTATTGCAGGATAGTATAATTTCTGTATTGATGCTTGATAGGCATCTTTTAAGCATATTTTTTCTAAACAAGTTATTTGTGTGAGCCAATACAATGGTTACCTCATCTTCATTTCTTTTTTGATTTTCATTCAATAGATTGAGTAATAATTTCTTATTCTCTTGTGGATTATCTGTTGAATATGTAGCCTTATTATCATAATAATTTTCATATGTGTGTAAGTCTTTTGTTATAATTTTAAGGTCAAAGGATAGTGCTTCTTTTAGTGATATTGGGTTTAATTCGTATATTGAGGGGAAATAAAACACATCAGATGCTTCATAATAGTCCAGTGGGTTATCTTGTTCCCCGTGTATAATGCAATTATTTGGCAAATCTTCCAATATTGGTTTCCAATATTCGTAGAAATTTCCAGCCATATTTCCAACAAAATGAAACATTATTTTCTCATCTTGGCATAATTTAGCAACTTCAATGATTTCCTTTTGGTTTTTACCTTGTGTAAATAACCCAACATGTAGGACATGTTTATAAGAGGGGTCAAAGCCAAGGAGTTCTTGTTTTTGCTTTTTCTTTGGTATTTTCTTTGGAATGTGGTATTCCCATATGGTTAATGGAACTCCTGTTTTCACAAATTGCTTCCTGCTCCATTCAGACACCAAGATATATTTATCTGGATGGTATTTTATATCATCTGGGTTTGTCCATGATCCGTGTGTTGTTACAAATATTTTATAATCTTGTTCGCGTTGAAATATTTTGAAAACAACCTCATCTGGCAAATTGAATTCAGGTATTTCCTGAAAATGAATAATATCGGGACCAATGTTGTTTATGTGTGTTAATATTTCAGATTTATCATCTCCAAGCGTGATAATATTTACAAGTTCTTTAATCTTATTCTTTTGTACAACATAATCATTACTTAGATTTGATATTTCTATGAGGTATATATTGTATTTTGGGGTAAATTCTTCAATCTGCTTGAGAAGATATTGTGGTAAGCCCCCAGTTGATAAATGTGGTGTTATAAATAGTAATTTTTCTTTCATTTTTTATTTTCAAAATAATATAATTTTTATATAAATCAACATTTTAATATGTAAAATTATTAATTTTAATTTACAATTAAATATTGATATTATACATTATCTAATATTTATTTCTTAAAGACTATTTTACGTGAAAAACATAACCGTTAAGATTTTTGGTATAACTGGGCAAAGCCCTTATGACATTTATATTTGCCAACCAACTATAAATGATTGCATTTACATAAATACCATATCAGGAACCACATATTCTTTTGATTTGCCAAAACCAATAGATAATAATGTTCAGTATAGTGTTAAGGTTATTGATAATAATAATAGAATAATAACAAGTGTGGTAAATGTTTCAAACAACTAATTTAATATGGGGTTAATTTTATTAAAAGATTGTGCAAGGGATTATAAGTTTAGATTTGATTTGAAGGATGTAAATCCAAACGTAGGAGATGTTTTTAGTATAGAGGGCATTTATTTTAATGGATTTGCAAGTGTTATTGAATATGCTGAAATTGGTGATGTATTTGATTCACATGGTTCATTTTTTATTCATCAGAGGGATTGCCCAGAAGTAATTGAGGAAGTTGTTGAACCAGAAGTGATTGAGGATGTTGTTGAACCAGAAGTGATTGAGGAGGTTGAGGAGGTTGTTGAAGTTGTTGAAATAGAAGTAATTGAGGAAGTTGAGGAGGTTGTTGAACCGGAAGTAATTGAGGAAATTCAAGAGATTTTTGTGCATGAAATAATTGAGGAGGTTGAAGAGGTTATTGAACCAGAAGTGGTTGAGGAAGTTGAAGAGGTTATTGAACCAGAAATAATTGAGCAAGTTGAAGAGATTGTTGAACCAGAAGTTGTTGAGGAAATTCAAGATATTTTTGTGCATGAAATAATTGAGGAAGTTGAAGAGGTTGTTGAACCAGAAGTAATTGAGGTTGTTGAACCAGAAGTAATTGAGGTTGTTGAACCAGAAGTAATTGAGGCGTTTCAATACGCTTTTAATCCTGGGGTATCCCCAGGTGATGCCATACAAGATTTTTGTGTTTCACAAACTTATTCTACTTTGGGTACAAATGTTGGTAATTTTTCTGTTGCTAATGTTTTATATGATGATTATGTTTATTATACTGGTGAAACAAGCGGTGTCATTTATTTTAATACAAACTTGGAACAATGGTGTTTAAGCGCTTCTTTGGGTGGTTCTTGTTTATTAACTGGTAAATCACCTTGTTATGGAGAACTTAATCCTGATTTATATGGGGGGATTGTGTTTAGTGGAAGTTGTCCAACACCAACCCCAAGTCCAGCATCTTGTGATGTTATTGATTTTTCTGCATATTTTAATTGTGAGTTATCACCAACTTTAAGCCCAACCCCTACTATAACCCCAACTCGAACTATAACCCCAACTCCAACTATAACACCATCTTCAACTGGGGGATTGGCAATTAATGTGGGTATGTCAGCATATACTTATACATATCCAAGTTATACACCAACACCAACCACAAGTATAACACCAACCAATAACATTATCATATCAGGAGATGTTACGTATAATGTTGTGGATAAGACTTTTTCTTTTAATGGAGTTAGATTATTGACAGAATGTTCAACAAGTCTTATTTATTATGCTTATCAAGATTTAGTATTTTCAGGAATTACTATTAATATTGGGCAATCCATAAGGGCAGTTGTGAATGGGGAACAAAGGTGCTTTGAATATACAAGCAATTCCACAACTGTGAGTAGTCCAAATATCTATCTTGACCAAATTCTAGCAGTTAATGCAAATTGTTCAAGTTGTTTGATAACTCCAACCCCAACACCAAGTGTAAGTATAGTAGCAACACCAACAATTACACCAACAAGAACTCTAACACCAACTCCATCAACTGATATGGTATATGTGTTCCAGAGTTGTTTGCCACTAGGATTGAATACAAACCCAACATTAATTATACAGAAAGAAGGTTATCCGGTATCTTTACCTGTCAATTCAGTTATAAGGGATGCTGATGATAATTGTTGGTCATATCTTGGTGCTTATTCAAACACATATATTCCCCCAATAAATGTTAATCCTATTACATATATGGAAAATTATTTTAAAGATTATTTATCATCATTATTTGTTGATTGTCTGGCGTGTCTTGCTCCAATAACACGAACACCAACGCCAACTCAAACAGTTACACCATCAGTTACACCAACTATTACAATAACACCAACTATTACACCAACTAAAACAATAACACCAACAGTAACACCAACTAATACAGTAACACCAACAAATACAATTACACCAACAAATACAGTTACACCAACTATGACACCAACTATAACGCCAACTAATACAATAACACCAACTAATACAATTACACCAACTACATCTATAACCTCAACACCTACACCAACTATAACACCAACTAATACAATAACACCAACTATAACACCAACTATGACACCAACTAATTCTATGACACCAACTATGACACCAACTAATTCTATAACACCAACTATGACACCAACTAATTCTATAACACCAACTATAACACCAACTAGTTCTATTCCAGCAACTTGTTATGCACATCCATTTACAAAAAAACAAACAGGTACTATTCTAAGTTCATGGATAGATTGTGCAGAGGCTTGTGCTGATACAACAACTGATACAATAACACTATATAGTACATCACCTACAATTAATCAGTTTGGTACTGAAAAGGTATATGAAACAGAAAATTTATGTAAGACAAATGGAGCAAATTCAGGCGGACTTCCTGCACTTTACTTTTTAATATCTAGTCAAAATGGAAAGTGTGTTAGGATAGGATCATTTGGTCCATCAGACTGGTATTTTTCAACAGTACAATCATGTTAAGTATTAAATTTAATTTAAAATTATGGGAATAAAATGTAATGAATTGATAACCATTTTTGCATTTAACATCAGATATGATGTTACAAAGGCAAGTGGTGTGGATAAGAAGGATGGGTCTATATCTCTTTATATAACAGGGGGCTTACCCCCTTATCTTATTTCTGTAAATGGAAATGTGAATAAAGGAACTCCTATTATCAATTTATCTGCTGGTGATTATGATATAAAAGTTACAGATAGTGCAAATGAGGTGGTTAGTACTACAATATCAGTTGGTTATGAGACGTTGCCAACATATTGCTCAAGGTTTATCATAGGCAGGAATATAAGTGGTGCAGCAAATTGTAATGAAATGTGTACTGGCAATACAACGAATTGGTTGGTTTATGCTAGAGGTAATTCATTTAAGTTGGGTGATAGATTATATAGAGTACCAGGTGGTAAACCTTCTTGTTTGAGTGGAACCATAAGTTGGTCAACAGACCCAAGTTGGGATAGAATTAAATATAATAATAATTGTTATAGTGTTGATGATTATGGTCTCATTACAGGTGTCACAACTTGTGGTGAAGTCAAAGTTGGTACGCAACTTTGGAATCCAGAAAACTTGAAGGTTACAAAGTTTAGGGATGGAAGTGATATTCAGTATATTGCAAATTTTTCAGATTTCTTATCATATAAGGGAAGTCCAGCATATACATCTTATGAGTTTGGTGAATCATGGCAAACAAGGGGTTATCTATATAATTATGCTGCAATAACAAGTGCAAAGAATTTGGCACCAATTGGATATAGAATTCCAACAAAAACAGATTATGATACCTTATTTACTCAAGTGTCAAATGGGGGTGTATTGAAATCAACTTCAACATGGGATTCGCCCAATATCGGTGCAGAAAACAAATTTAATTATAATGCAGTGGCATCCGGGTTTTTCAGTAGGGGTTCATTCCAGCAAATAGGAAAGAAGGGAAATTATTGGACAAGTACATATTCAACAGCAAATAATAATACAAATTATATTGTTTCATTCTCATATGACTCAATAAGTGTTTCTTATGAGGCAAATTTAGTATCAAAATATGATGATTTTTATCCAGTTAGATTAGTAAAAGAATAATTATGGCAGTTAGCAATTTATGTTTGAGCATTTTTTTTGATAATAGTGAATTAGGTCCTTATAACTTTGTTCATAGTGGTACAACAAATGGTAAACCATATTGGGTCAATTCAGCAAATACAATGAATATGCAATGGAATTCAGGTAATACCTATTGGGAAGTTGTTAATTGGACAGGAACAACAAATTCAGCATTAAGAAGCCAAACAGAAACAGATTTTCCAACATCAAATTGGAAATTGCTTGGGAAGGTTCCCAAGAATGAGGTGATTGTTACATCAGGCTCTTGTGGGGCATACACACCCCTTGTGTTGAATGCAACCATAACAAACAATACTTGCTCATCAAACTGTGATGGTATAATTGTGGCAAACGCCAAGGGGCAAATAAAGCCATATTTGTATTCCATAAACAATGGTGTGACATATACTCCAAATCCAATATTTAATAATTTATGTGGGGGGGATTATAATATGATTGTTTCAGCAAATACAGCAATAAGGACATCAAGAACATTTTCAGTTGGATTTAATGGAATAGCAAATCAATATGGTTTAACTCTTGAGAATATATCACAAACAAACATATCAAACGATACGGTTCAAACAACCTGGAAATTGAATATAGATCCCCCACTTAAAACTGGTGATGTATTGACAATTGGATTGAATGCAAATTTGGAGACAAAAATATCCAAGCCAGGATCAGCAAGCACGTTAAACACTTTATCTGTCTATAAGAACAACACATTATTAACTGGAAATACAACTACATCAACAACATCTCTTGCAAGACCATATTGTTCCCCATATTTGGATAACACCAAATATTCTGGATTAACTTATTCAACAACTTTGATTAGTGGGGATACATTGACAGGAATTACAACATCTGTGATAAATAACATTCAACTTGAAACGGGTTCAAATGGGTGTTCAACCAGAATTGAGCAAAAAAACTTAATAAGAATTATGTCAGCGGCAATAAATACATGTAAATGTTGTGAATTGATATATAATTCTGATAGTAATGCTGGAATAAATTCACATATCAGATAATTATAAATAAAAGAATAATGGGTTACATATTAAAGAATACATCAGGATTATTGAATACAAGGATAACTGATGTTGGTAGGAAAGCAATATCAGAAGGACGTTTCAATATATCATATTTTCAAATTGGTGATTCAGAGGTGGATTATTCAAGCCCAACAACTATAGCATCAAATAATATATTAATGCCTGCATTCTGCGAGCATAATGATAATTCAAATTTAAATGTAAATAAACAAAATGTAAAATATCCATATTTTTTGGCTGGAATAACTGGAACAACTTATGGAATTCCATTTAATGAATCAGTTGTGGATGAGTTTTATAATTTGGCATCATATAAAGGTTTTTTTGTGAGTGGGGCAACCATTTGGTCAGCACAAACAAGTTCAGCATATACGGTTTCATCAAATTATGTTGCAGTTATGCCAACAATTACAGGCCAGACAAGTTTGGTTATGTCAGCAAATAGTTGTTCAACAACAGTTGGAATACCAAAGGTTGGGGATTTTGTTTCCATTATATATGATGGTATTGGTGATTGTGGTAGTATAAGAAATGCATTCCCCATTCTTACATATAAGATTGAAACATCTGTATCTGGAGCAAGTGGAAGTTATACCATTGGATTGGATCGAAATCTTCCGGTATATTCAGCAAAAACAAGTGCTGGTCAGTTGGCAAGATGTATTATATATCCATCAGGAATGACCGCATTATATGATAGTGTTACACCTATGCCAAATTGGTCAAATGATGTTTTTAATTATGAGACTGTGTGTGATTCATCTGCAACAGCAGATACAAGAATTTGGAATATGAATATTCCTTGGTCACAAACTGTGGCAGGGGTTAATTCAAATACATATGAGGATAACACAAAATATGGTTCCCAATCATATCTTGGAACAAAGGAATATCTTTATTCAAGTTCAGGTCAAACAATAGATGATGTTGATGGATTTGTTTATTATTATGATTCAAAATTAAATAAAATTGTTGTTGAATCAAAGGAACAAAAAGCAATAGCAATCATCCATTATACAAATCAATCTATAGATAATGTATATGGGGAAAAGTTTGCAATGAACCCCTATGATCCACAAGACCCTACAACAGAGGAGGATAGTGCAAGAAATTTCAAATTAAGAATACCCACATTAATGTGGCATAAGAATTCAGGTTCAACTATTGGGCAGACCTTCTATGTGGATCCACCAAACAAAGCAGGTATATGTGTGCCATACTTTATTAAGTCAACCAAGAATCAAGATATGAATCAACCTGGGATTAGATTTTTTAATCTATGGGATGATAATCAAAATAGTAATGGAAAGTTAAATAGGGTTGGGAGGGTTTTCCCTGATAATCAGATTGTTGTTATTGATGATGATGAGATTGTTGCGGCTTTATCATATAAGTCAAATAGGAATTGGACATTACCCGCACCAGAAGTTAGCCTTATAACCCCAAATTTATTTGATACAGATACATCTGATGATATTGGTGTTTTGACAGGAGATGGTAAGACTTTATGGGTTACATATAGATTGGATTCAACAGGCTATACCAATTCATTGCATTGCAATTATTATCAAAAGATGGTTGGACCGGACACAGGGTGTACCATAACAGCACAGAATGTTGCAGTTAAGTTTGGTGATGAGTTTCCGTTCTTGTTTGCAAATAATAGTTTATCAGGATTTTCAGCAAATCAAATTAAAATTTTGGCACAAAGAACAGATACGGGTTCATTGCCAACACCAAGTGGGTGGAAGTTGATTGATTTCACAAGCCAAATAGCATCCACAAAGGTGAACGGATATATTCCAAAATCAGGCTTAACAAAAACAACATTTGTCATTTCTGAATCAAATTATAATAGTGGCACAACATATAATTTAAATGATTTTATTGATTTGCCTGAAAAAAATGAACCAGCAAAATTAAACTTTGGTGATGAGTATTTCTTTTATGGTAATATTCAAACAGGGATTGTTGCAACCATATATGATATGAGATATGCTATAAATTTGGTTAATACACAATTCTTGACATCTACAAACCCAACATATTCATCTGGTGGTAAAAAGTATGTTACTGAAATTGGGCTTTACAATTCCAACAAAGAACTTATGGTTATATCCAAGTTAAGTTCACCTACTTTAAGGGAGGCAACTCAACAATATAATATAAGTTTGGATTTTTAAAAATGAATAAAATAGATATTAATTCACCTAAAGTTTTGGGTTTGGATGTTTCAACAAAAACAATTGGTATTGCTTTGTTTGATACCAACTCTGAACACCTATTAGAGTTGACACATTTGTCGCCTGTTCCAAAATCAGAAATGAGTAGCAAGATTGAAGAGTTAATGATTAAATCAAATCTTTTCAAGTTGAAATTAGAAGAGTATAAAAACATAGGTATTACAAAGGTAATAATTGAAGAGCCCCTATTAACTTCCAACAATGTGAATACAGTTGGTATTCTAATTAGATTTAACACATTGGTTTGTAAAGAGGTTTTTGATGTTTTGAATATTATTCCAGAGTTCATATCAACATATAATGCAAGAAAGTTTGCTTACCCTGAACTTACAAATAAGAATGAAAAGGGCAAAGAGGTTTTGTTTGGTGGATATGATAAGAATATTGATAAGAAAAATTTGATATGGGAGTTGGTTGCAAAGAAAGAACCTCAAATTACTTGGCATTATAGTAAGAATAATAAGTTAAAGAAAGAGAATTTTGACCAAACAGATGCTTACACAGCAGTTCTTGGATATATGAAAATGAAAGATATTTGGTAATTCGCAATTTATTACATATATTTGCGACATGGAGAATCAAGATAAAGAAATTGAAGTTATATTGGATTTGATTAGTGATGTGATTGGGAAACCAATTAGGTCATATGATTCAAAACACCAATATTTATATAATTGCCCGGTTTGTGATGAGGGACAAAATAAGGGAAATTTTGAGGTATCATTAGTTAAACATTTATATCACTGCTGGAGTTGTGGTGATGAAAATGACAAGACACATGGGCCTCTTGGCAAGTTATTTGATGTTTTTGGCACAAAGAAACAAAAGAAATTATATGATTTAATCAAACCTGATGAATTAAAGGTTAATGATGTATTTTACCCCAAGTTAAGGTTGCCAGAGGGTTTTATCACATTTGAGGAATCAAATCCACTTCATATTCCAAGAAATGAGGCGTATAATTATTTGATGAGTAGGGGTATAACTAATGATATGATTAGGAAATACAATATTGGATATACAATTAAGGGTGATTTTGCAAATAGGATTATCATTCCATCTTATGATGTGGATGGTAAATTGAATTATTTTTTAGGTAGAAGTTGGGTTAAGAGGAAGATTAAGTATAAGAATGCTACAGCCCCAAAGGAGGAGATTATTTTCAATGAACATTTAATTGATTGGTCGCAAGATATCTATTTGACAGAAGGTGTTTTTGATAGTATATTTCTACCCAATCCAATTCCATTATTGGGTAAGCACATTAGTAATAAGTTATTTACTTTATTGTATGAAAAGGCAGAGAAGGATATTATCCTTTGTCTGGATGGTGATGCCTACAAGGATTCGTTAAGATTATATAATGAGTTAAATGGGGGAAATTTATACAATAGAATAAAGATGGTTAAATTACCTTATGACAAAGATGTTTGTGAGTTAAGGGGTGAGATTGATAAATATTATATTAAAATTAAGTAAAATGAATTTACATGAGGTTGCAAAAGATATTAGAGATATTGTTGCTAAAAGGCAAAAAGAATTAAATTTGACATTTATTGAAGAGGATCACATATATCATATGAATGGTAGAAGTGATTATCCTTCTGTATCAAAAATAATTAAGAGATATTATAAGGAATTTCCAGGAGAAGAGATTGCCAATAGAAAGGCAAAGGGGGATGTGTTTAAAGCACAAGAATATTTGAATGAATGGGCTGAAAGTGCAAACTACGCAGCAAACCTTGGTTCTAGTGTCCATTTCTTTTTGGAGCAAAGACTAATCCATATGTATGGTAATTATAAAGAAATTAGACAGCCCATTTTTGAGTGTGATTTAATGCAAGAGATTATGTCTGACACAATGGTATCTTCTGGTTTTCAATATCTTAATCTTATGCATGATAGAGGTGCTGTTCTTATTGATACGGAAATGGTATTGGGGGATCCAGAACTTGGATATGTTGGCCAGCCAGATAAGGTATGGTTAATCCCAAATAAGGAAAAGACAGATTATGGAATTGTAATTACAGACTGGAAGACAAACAAGGAGAAAAGTTTTCAAGTTTCCAACTTCACAGAGAATATGTTTAAACCCTTTGATAAGTATCCCAGCACCGCTCTGGGGCATTATTACATACAATTGCCACTCTATGGTAGGTTGCTACTTAAAATGCTCTCACAATCAAAATATGAGGGAATTAACTTTTATGGTTCTGTCATTTGCCATCTAAAACCAGATGGGGGTTATGCAGAATATAAAGTTCCAAAAGAGGTGAATGATATTGTTTTTAATATGAAAATATAGTTAGAAATATTTTCACAGAAGTTTGGTTTGTTTGAGTATTGTATTTATCTTTGCAATCTAATCAAAACAAAACAACATGACAACCACCGCAATCAACCAATTCAAATATGTAGGACAAGGTATTAAGCCAGAAAACTTCACTTATGTGGGGTATTATACCTCATTTACTGTACCAAATGGCGAGGATGGCTATGAGACTGAAGTAGAGTTTGAGGTTGATTTTGATAAGATTGGCGTGGATGACCCAAAAGGTTGGATGGGTAATTTTGACCCAAAGGGCAACAAATGTTCTTGTTGCAACCATGCCATAAAGAGGGGGTCATTCTTCTTGAATCAAGAAACCTCTGATTTAATTTATGTTGGTTTTGATTGCACCAACAACATTATGAAATATACCTTTGATGTTGAAGGTATTACCAAGCAAACTATGGCTCAACGCAAAAGAAGGTTGAAGCAAATTGAAATAGCCAAGATATTGACATCTAATGAAGGCTTGGAGGAAACATTATCTGTTAATGATATTAAAATTAGAGAGATTGCAAGCAAGTTCTTCAGTTCAGGCAAGATTTCAGAGAAACAAATAGAATTTGTTAAGGTTCTAGCAGAGAGAAGAAGGCAGTTGGAATTAGTTGCAAATGAGGTTGTTGTGGGAAGGTATAAAAGTTTATTCAGAGTTATTTCCTGCAAAGGTATTGTTGACTCCTACACTGGTTCAGTTAAATATAAGTTGTTGATTGAGAATATTGAAGGTAAATGGAAGGCCTATGGTAATGTAGGTAGCCTTATTGGGCTTGGTGAGGAAATTACTGCTACTGCAACATTCAAAAAATCAGATAATGATCCTTTATTTGGTTATTTCAGCAGAATAAAAGTTTGGTAGATTTACTCCCCAAAATAGGTGAATATTTTCACAGAAGTTTGGTTTGTTTCAATATTATTCATATCTTTGCAACCTAATCAAAACAA
>Ga0114968_10001162_pt1 | contig 20066 bp, 21 predicted proteins | sample M_130807_EF_Meta_FD_87020 | JGI IMG/M metagenome (GOLD analysis project Ga0114968, IMG submission 87020) | Freshwater microbial communities from Lake Montjoie, Canada to study carbon cycling - M_130807_EF_MetaG | ecosystem: Environmental > Aquatic > Freshwater > Lake | place: Lake Montjoie...
AAACCACCAACTAATGGCATAGTGAATCTATTATAACCAGCATTAAGAACTGCTTCGTAACTTGCTGAAGTAAATATAGAACCATATGAACTTGAGGCACCAGTAGCGGTTATTGATGTACCCAATACTCTTGAACCAGAAACATATACTGCACCATTTGATGAACCAGAAAGATCATCTAATGTGAAGTAGAACGAAAACTCTCTGTTTGAGCCAGAAGGAGCAGAATCAACTGAATAATCTGCTGTAGCCAATCTTACATAATCTACATAAGATTTGTCTGTTTGTGTTTTGGTAGCTTTTGTAGTAACGTCATAACCAAAGTAAGCTTTAGTTATATCTGAAAGACCTTCTGCTGCTGCTGAAACTCTTAGGGCTGGTGCTGGGAATAAGAATTGTGCATCAAAGGAAGATGATATACTACCTGTAATCTTTAAGAAGTTACCAGCAGTAGCAATATTTCGAGCACCAGAAGATGAAACAAATGTGTTGGCATAATTTAATGAACCAGTACCTAATACTTGAACTTTCTTAAATCTTGCTGGACCTACGAAACCGAATGGAACAAGTTGTTGATCTGCTGTACCGTTATCAACTTGTGCGTTCATCTCTACATAAACATATTTAGAAAGATTTGAATAGTTACCAAATTCTCTGTATCTCTTCTCACTATCATTCCATTCGATGAAACGATCACCAATTCTTCTGGCAATATAGTTTTCAGAAGCTGGATTGAGGTTAAGGTTTGTAAATCTTTCAACAACTTTAGGAACAACATCAAGATCTTCTGCTCTTCTAATTTCAACAGAGAATGTTCCATATTCTTCAAATTGTGGATTTCTTGGACCTTTAACATCTACGATTGAAATTTTAAGATTCTTTGATTCCCATTCGCCAGAGTCAATTGTAACAAATCTGAACAATTGTGGCATATTTGCTGGATTGTAAGTTGCATTATTAAATCCAAGATCTTGACCAAATACAAAACCAGTTTTTGATTTTTGCATACCAGTACGGAAATTACCACCGTGATTAGTTCCGTTTGTTAATGGAGCAACAAAGCCATATACTGCACCAGAACCTGTTAAACTAGTAACATATTCGGCTACTGAACGATCAAATGTCTCACCAAGCCAATACGTTTTTTGATTAGCTGTTGGTGTAATCGTTGTATTAGTTAATACTGGATTTGTATTGAATACATCTCTAACGTACTTGTTGCTATCAGTATTGAAGTTGAATGAGGTCTTGAAAGTTTGAGCACCAGAACCGTCAAATATTACAGCTTTGAATTCTCCGTTTACATCATCTGATTTAAATAGAGCATTTGAGCCTTGAGCAGTATCGGTAGTTAAACCACCTGCTAATGTACCAGAAAGAGCGATTGAACCAGTAGCGAGATACCAAACAGCAGCAAGAGTACCAGTTAAATTAGTTGAACCAGAATTAACTAAGAACAATCCATAAGAACCGCCAGCAGATGCAGCGGGAGCAGCCAAGTTCCAACCAGCCTTACCGTCAGTTGTTGCGCTTGTGTGTTGTGTTCCAAGTAATCTAACAACGTTTACTGATGGAGTATTTCTTAACCAAGCTTGAATAGCATAAGCAGCATAGGTTGGAGCGGAGTAATTACCATTTCTCCAAGCATCATTTGAAACTCTACCAGCTACTGGATTGCCAAAGATTTCAACAAACTGTGACATAGAACCAATACGAACTGGGCGCATAGCTGGTCCTCTTTCTAGACGACCGATAATTGTTGGGCCAACTCCTGCTGGTGTGGCTGTGATTTGTGAGTTATCAAACTCTTTAACAAAGACGCCGGGGGATACAAACTTGAAACTGGATACTGACATTATTTTCACTCCCTCTTAATGGATTTATATAATCATAAATAAGTAGTAATATAAGCAGCAAAAAGCATTATTCTCTGTAATAACGCTTATTTTTATTTGAATCTAATTCTTCAATCTCGTCTTGAAGTATTACTTTCTCTCTTGGGAACTTAACTTCAACAGCATTTTCTCTTCTAATAATTTTTGGTTTGTCTTCATTACTATCACCACCAATAAGTTTACCTAATACTTCTAGTGTAATCTTTGAACCATAAGTTTTTCTTTCTTCATTAAGGCTTAGGTAATTACTATCTTGTGTTATATCACCATTCATAAATGCTTCAAATCTATGATTTTCATTATGTAATATTATAGACCTTGTATTACCATTCTTTGTTAAAAACGGTGCCAATATTTCATTCATTTGTTGAACGTAATCTGTTTTAATAAATATTGAATATGTTATAGTAACATGTATAGGTATAGGAATTGTTATTGTTTCGTATACTGTTTTGTTTCCAGAAATCACTCTTTGATCTCTTAATTCAAATAATCCTTTTTTATTACCATTTCTTCTATTTCTTTCAATAGCTCTTCTAATATCTTCATTTGCTCCAACATATTTATTTAATGTTGCGTTCTCAAAATTAGATGTTTTTTCTTGTTGAATTGTTCTTGCTATTGTTATTGTTCCACCTTTTTCATCATTTATATTTCTTATATTTGCTGGGACAGAACCTTTTTTATTTACATCTTTATTCATCGAAGTTCTTTCAAGAGATATAATTGGGTATTTAATCATACCAGATGAATCACGAATGTCTTTATCTGCTTTAATTTGATGTGCTCTTTCTGCGGAAGTCCATATAACAGGAACTTTCTTCCAACCTTCAGAAGTAGTAGCATGAACATTCATCTTTTCATTTAGCCAATTATAGACAGCAAAATCAACTGTTTCTATTGTTGAAGCTTCAAAAGTTATTTCTTGTGTTGTTTCGCTCATTTATATCATCCTGCGTAAATAAGAACAGGAATCTTTTGAGAAACCTTTTGAACATCATCGGACATTTTAGCTTCTGTTTCAGCAATCTTGTGATAAGTTACTTGATCAAGAATCTTATTTAATTCTTCTTTCAATTCTTTCTTTTCTTCTTTTGCTTCCGACATAAGTGCAGGACCATTTAAAGTAACAGAGTCACCTGGGATTGGTAATGTACTAAACTTGGATCTAACTTGTCCTAGCATTTCTTTACATACCGCTAAAGCATAACGACGTATCCACTGTTTACCTATTGCGTTTATATTCTCAAATGGTATATTGGAGAAGGGAAGTGTATTAATGTTATTAACCCCACCAGTTTCGGAGTCGCTTGAATTTGAAGGTGTTTCCCAAGGATTTGCTTCATTTGATATACTAAATTCAACCCACATATGATCTACACCTATATCACTTGGGCATGGATATAATCTAACTTTATTATTTTTAATCTCATAAGAGAAGTGAGAGTTTCTTGTGTAGATTGCTGTTTCATAAGCCATAGCCTGTAATTTATTGTGCCATGTTGGGATTACTTCAAACGTGCTATCATCAGCATATTGACCATAAGATGATAAATTACCAATAGCATTTAAGCCGCCATAGTAACCAAAAAATCTCCACATAGAGTTTGGAGTTTTATAAAATACTTTTCTTATTATTACTCTTTTATTTCCAACTGAACCAGAGTAAGGTACAGGACCGCCACTTGCTTTATCTACGTTACTTAAAGAAGATGATTCAATAATAGCTTGTAAGTCATAATCTTGAACACTTGGGGTAACACTGAAGGAAGCTGAATATATTTGTTGTGTTGAGCCTATTCCAGCTTCAAGTGAAAAAGCATCACCATATCTTGAAAAATAATCTAAATTATATCTTGGATAAGCTAATTGTGGAGTTTGACCCGATAATGCTGAACCAGAAGTAAATTCTCCATCACTATTAAAGGTTCCTGTTGCTGCTCCAAGAAAAGTAGGCATAGCGTTAATTGCTTGATGTAAATTAACAATATAAGAGTATTCTAATACAGCTTCTTCATAAGCAGCGTATACATTTCCTGTTGTTATTTCAATATCTAATATATCACCACCAAGCTTTTTATATACATAACCAACTTGGTCTGCTGCTCCTGTTAAAAACGCTGGGGAGGAAGCATAAATACCAAAAGGTAAAGCTGCTGCTACATCTACCAGATTTCCTGCTGATGGTAATACAATAGCACTTAAAGTAGAAGCAGGAGTTAACGTAGGGACAGCCATTAAATAAAATACTCCTTAATACTTTAAATAGTTACAAATAAAAGAAAACCCCCCAATCCTTTCGGAGAGGGGGGATTCTTTGCCTAGTTAGGCTGTTCTATCAAGAACCGCTTTCGCCAATAAGGCCACGGATAATGACCAAACCGTAAAGATCTGGTTTAACCATTTTCTTAGCGTAACGGGTCATTACACCTTTGCGTGGAACAAAGTCCTCAGTACCAAAGATGGTTGGAGTTACTTGGAGTGGGACGTATGGTGCATATACATATCCGCTTTCGAGGAATGAGCTGCCCTTACGACCAACGAGGATTACGTTACGAAGGAAGTATGGATCAACGTAAACGTCAAATTTCTTGGAGATTGAACCAACGTTAATTGCTCCAATTTCACCCTTCTCGTCTTCGTGAGTTACTTTAGCTCTAAAGCCAGATGTAAACTCAAGAACGTTTGCAGTTTCTGGACCACATACGATAAAGTTTGCACCACCGCGAAGTGTCTTTCTGTGGATTTGGGCTGATACATCATTAATTGTTTCAATCAAGGTTTCGTACCAAGCTGAGACAGTACCAGTGAAATCTGGAGCTTTAGCTGATGCACCAATTTCGGCACCAGTTAATCTGTTTACGAACAAACCTGGTGATCTTGACCAGTAGAATGTTCCAGCAGTTGCACCTTTGATAAGGTCTTCAAGAATTTCACGATCAATTTCAAGACCGATTTGTTCTGAAAGAATTGAGGTAAGCTCAACCTCTGCATCAAGATTGTGATAAGCATTAAGATCTTGACCAAGTTCTGGTGTCCATTTTGCTTTCATTTTCTTGGTTATAGCGGTGATTGATACTGAATCGACGGAGATATCGATCTCTGGTATTTCAGTTTGAGCCTCAAGACCCCAAGTATCTTGACCAGCAATTGCGCCAAGAGCGTTAGTTGAGCCAGCAGCAATATTAGTTGTGCCAAACTTATCAACTATTGGGAATTTAGCTATAACGCTTGCAGCTTGTGTACCAACAGAAGCATTAAGAGTATTTAATGAAGCGTCAGTATTGGCTGGTGCTGTAAATACAAGATAAGTTTTTCCATCATTTGCAGCGGTAGCAGTTGAACCAACAGTAATACCATTTCCAAATTGTGTTAATCTTCTAACTTGGCTACCACTAAGAAGTGATGTGCTGTCTGCTACGATAGCAACCAAATTTCTCTTGTTAAGAGCAACAAACTCAGTATCAGTTACTACTGAAGCGACCAATACTCTGGTTGAACCAGAAACAAAATCTGCGTCAAAACGACAGAATTCGTCAATACCTTGTGTACCAGCACCAAATGTACCAGAAGCAACAACAGTAATTGTCATACCTGTATTTGAACCAGTTGGTGAGGTATAGCCGTTATTAAGGTTATAGAAGCCTTTCTCAGCATTTACACCAGTTAAGCTAACACCACCAGTGATTTGTTGACCGAGAACGCCTTGACCGTAAACTGAATCATTTGCAGCATAACCTAATCTTGGACCAGATCCAGCAGTTGATGAAATCTTAAAGTCGAGGAAGAAGATAAGACCAGATGGAAGTGACATAGGTTGAACTGAAACGAGATCGTTGGCGATAAGACCAGCGAATACTCTGCGAACGATTGGGAATGCTACGGCAGCAAAACCTTCTACGTCACCAGCAGCCATAGCTGAAGATTCGCGAAGAAGCTCTTTTGCTTGGTTCTCAAGAAGACGAGCCATAGTGTGTTTTGCTCTTTCTGTACGAATACCTTCTAAAAGACCTGTTCTTTCCCATTTATTAAGAAGGGCTGTTCCTTCTTTTGCGAGGTCACGTTGAACCATGCCCTCTGTTAATCTTTCGATAATAGACATATTATAAACTCCTTAAATGTTTATTTATTTAATACCTGCTAAACGACGCATTCTTTCCACTTCTGGAGTTACTGTATCGTTTTGCTTTGTGTGAAATACAGATGAAGAAGGTCTATTTAAGGCTTCGCTAAGTGATTTTGGAGCAGATACTTTTGTATTACCCCCCACTGTGCTTTGAAGTGTTTGATAGATTGTCTTTGCTTCGTCTGTTGTTTTTGCGTTAGATAGTGCTTCGACAAGTTTATCTTTTTGTCGCTCATTCAAGGAGTTACTATTCAATACGCGGTTTGTATAGAGAAGTTTAGCATTTGTTACGGATAACTTATCTAAGTTCTCTTTTAACTGTGATACTGCGCTCTCGTATTGTTCTACTTTATTTGCAAGTGCTTCAGTAATCTTTTCAAGTTTTTTATATTCAACTTGTAAACTTTTATTTTGTCTGGTAAGTTTTTTGTTTTCTTCAATCTTAGCTTCAACTTCTTCTTCTGCTTCAAGTTGAACTTTTTTGGCTGCTGCAATATCTTTTTGATATTCAACTTCTAATGTGTTGGCTGGATACTCAATATTACCATATGGAACTGTTCTAGCATCAACTGTAAGTTTTTCATAGAGATCTAAAAGTTCTCCTTTATCAATCTCATATTCTTCGCCTTCTTGAAGTTGTGCTGCTTGTGATTGGATAAATTGATCACGGGACATAGCAGAACCATTATTACCAGAAAGATCAATATTAGCTTCTTTGGCTATTCCATCAACATCGCCAACTGTTAAATCAATTGTAATTTGATCCCCATCTTCTGGGCAAGGACACATTTTTTGTCCGTCTTTATAAGCTTGGGTCATTTGATCGCCAACGTTTCCACCATTAATACCAGATGTTCCACCTTCCGACGCTACTGGAGAATTAAAGCCTTCGTCTTGTTCTAATAAGCTTTTTATTGCGTCTTTTACTTCAGTTGAATATCTTTCTAATACTTGTGCTTCTGCATTCTTAAGTGCAGCTTCTTTTAATGCTGTGGCATCTATAATTGCTTGTTCTAACAAAGAAGACATTAAGGAGTTCTCCAATTTATATGTAATCAAAAATAAATAGTGTCTAAATTTAGAAAAACCCTAATTTAATTAAATTACTCACCTATTATCTCTTCAAAAGTTTGAATGCCATGAAAATAAATAGTATTAAACAAATAAAAAGGGTGGCACCCCCCGAAGAAGATGCCACCACATTTTATATTGGTTAGTAAACCAAATCCAACAAAAGAAGGATTAGAATACCATCCATGCAGATCCGTCCCATACTAAGGAAATGGCTGCACCGTATGACTCAAGAACAACTTGGCTTAAGCCTTCGATTGTTCCACCAACTTGTGGAACAATTATTACTGATGCAGTAGGATCGGCAGCATAGCACTTAATTCTGTGCTCTTGACCAACTGCTGGTCCAACTGGGAGATTAAGAGTGATATTTGCTGTAGCTTTAATAACGTTATCACCACTTAGGATTGTATAATTTTCTGCTTTTGGTACAACATTAAGTTGCATCGAACCTACGAGGTTACCGTAGAATGATGTAGCCTTAACTGCTGGTGCAACTAATGGAAGTGATGAAGAAAGAACGTTTTCAGCACTACCACTACTATCAATATTAACTTCAGCAGTTAATAATGTTGCGTGACCAACGTGTGAACCAAAGTCGATACCAACGTCAGTAGCAAAAGCAGTTGAGCCAGAAGCCATAAGGATTCTTGCATCTTTAATCTCAAGGTTTGTAGCGTTAACTGTGGTTAAAGTACCAGTTATATTGAGGTTTTCCATCGTAACTTGACCAGTGAAGGTTAAATTCTTGGAGATTGTGCTTGGAAGGCTTACTGTAGCAGTTCCACCAAGAGCTAATGGTGAACCAACTACTGTAACTTCGCCAGCAGTTCCGTTGATTGTTACTGAGCTGCTAGCCAACATAGCATTTGTAATTCCACTATTTGGAACAGAAAATATACCAGTAGCAGGAACATAACTAAGACCAGAACCAGGACCAAAACGTCCTCTAACCCAACTTTCATCAACTTGTAAACCACTTGCATTCTTTAGAAGAGATGCACCAGTAAGCTCAAGTGAGAATTGACCAGTTGCAGAAGCATATTCGATACCTTGACCATCGGCACTAAAGTGTGCTCTTGCTTCGGCAGCAGATGGGCCTGTGTAAGTGAATACACCAGAACCAGAATTATAAGTAAGTGAACCATCACCACCAGCATCAGTTACGGATACTGCGGTTCTTGCTCTTGAATCTAAGTAGTATTTGTTGGTTGAACCTTCAGTTACTGCATCAGTTCCAAATGAGCCAGATTCGCCAAGTGCTACTGTTACACCGTTAAACTTTACTGTGTTGTTAACAAGTTTATCGTTTGTTATACCACCAGAAAGTTCGGTATTATTGATTACGCCAGCGTCAAGGTCTACATCACCATTAACGATAAGACCACCTTGTGAAGTAATTACTTGTGCTGTTTCGATTGAACCAGAAAGTTTTGCTTTACCTAATTGAAATTTATAAGCCATATTTTTTATCTCCTAATAAAAAAACGACACATAGTCCAAAAGCCGAAACTGTTAAACTATGTGTCGTAAAAGTAATTAGTGAATTAATTTTCCAAAAGCACTTGACAAATAAAAAAAGTTTGTTAGCAAAAATTTAATAGATAAACCATTTGTTAAATCCGTCTGTATAAAGATTTAATGAAGCATAAGGTGAGTCAATTGTAAAGGTATCTTCTCCGTCTACTCTGTCACCATTTAAAGTATCAATTATTATTGGATAAGTATCGGCCATTCCACCTTCATCTTTTATAATATAAGTTCTTCCATTAACAGAACCAGAAGCGTTTGGTAAGGTCAAAGTAATGCTACAAGCTGCATTTTCGGTATGAACTCCAATAAAATATTCTGTTCTTTTAATGTTATAAGAAGAAGATATAATAGTTCTATTGATTATTAATCCATCTATTTTTAATAAAGTTGATTCAAGAAGATCAGCTTTAATAGTATTTGTTACTTCTTGATCTCCTACCATTTTAGGTATAGATTTATATGTTTTATATCCCATTAGAACAAATTCCATCCATTTGAAGCTTTATACAAACTTATTGAACCGTGGTCTACATCAATTTTAACGTATGGTTCCAAATCTATATATTGACCGGAAGAAGCGGATACCGTAATTGGCCGTATTGTAGTGGCTAATCCAGTTATATCTTTAACATGTATTACTCTTCCGTTTGTTGTTGAAGCTAAAGTTGGTAGTGATACTATTATACCAGAGTAGGTACTATCAACACCAATAAAATAATCATCACTTACAACTGAATAACTTGATGTAATTAAAATTGTTTTATTTGTTATCGCTGAACTTGATAAAGTAATTTGTGAACCATTAACTAACAAAGTTCCACTTATAGAAACAGAACCAGTAATTATTACATTATCTCCTGCTGAATCTCCAAGATATGTGTTCCCACCAACAGTTAAATTGTTTACTACTGTTAAATTATTAAACGAATAGTTGTTTGAATAGTTTGCTTGTGGAGATGAACCAGTTGAAGTAGATGTTGTAGCTCTTGTCGTTGGAACTGTATTAGCAACAAATTGAGGATTAAATAAACCTTCTCTTGCTCTTATACATTTAGCCATTACTTCAAATTTGTTTTCTATCTGCCCAAATAATTGTTTTGGTTCATCAAGTTTAACAATTTCATAATATCTATCACCATATAAAACAAAATCACCTTCACGAACAAAAACATCTTGATCTTCTGTTAGACGTTTTTTGTGAAAGTGAATTTCTATTGATGTTGCTTTATCAATACCAATATTTTGTGTGAAGGATTGTGTTTGACCTTCCCATTTAACCAAAGCATAAATTCTTATTGGAGGAAGATAAGTTTTTTCTATTGCTTCCCCATAAAGAGGATGGAAGTTAGAACGATCAATATCTACTGAGAAATACGCTACCTGTTGACCAATAACTCTTTCAATAAGTTCGTCATTAACTTGCTTAACAAGATTACGCTCCTTCTCTCCTGTAAATAAGGGAGGAGGAGGTTGAGCGGGCTGCGTCCAAGCAGTTTCTTCTTTTTTCTTTCTAGGTCTTGCCATTAACTATAAATAGGTTATTTTATTAAAAACCTTTAGTTACTACATTATAAAAAACTTTGCCAGTAACATTAGTAGTTTTGCCGATTGTTGCTGTTGAATGGTTAAATGTCATAACATCACCACCACCGTTCTCCCCATATTGAATTCTAATTGGATAAGAAGTGTTAGCAGTAAGTGAAATTGTACCAGACACTTCTTGTGGTCCGTGAAGACCAGCATTATTGACTGTTGCGTTTGCTGTTGTAAAACCAGAAACCGCATTAGTTCCAATCCACATAAAAGAGGCATCGTCCGAACTTAAAAAGAACGTATATGTTTCAGTAGTCGTAGGAACAAAATATCCTAACCACTGCATACTAAAACTATTGCCGTCTTCTGAGTTTGGCTCTTCAATTACAGTTGTTTGAACTAATGTTGCAGTTGGAGTAGCCGTAGCAAAAAAAGAAGGAACGTCAGCAAAATAACCAGAATAAGTAGTTCTATATAATCCAGCGGCTAAAGAACTTACTGGATTATAAGAAATTGGTCCTGCAAAAGATGAAATTCTGCTAATCATAATTTTATCCGTATGTACTCATTTGACCAAGAGTGATCCAAGTGCTGCCAGAACGTATAAGTGAGAAACCAAATATATCATATTGGTTTGCATTTCCAGTTGGTTTTATTTTGTTAGCCCAATTAATTGTTGAAGAAGTAGAATTAATTTGTAATGCTTCAACGATCCTAGCTGTTGCACTTTGAGACATAACTATTGTAACAGATGTAGTTCTGCTAGTAGTTGTTGGAACATTTGTAAAGTTTGCTGTTATATTACCAGTTGGTCCACTATTATAGAAAACTGAATTGACTAATGTATCATAGGTAACAGATCCAGTTCCACCAGAAGAAATTGTTAATTTTTCGGATGTTGTTCCAAGTATGAATTGTGCTCCTGCACTTATATCTCCACTTACAGCGAAAGATCCAGTTACAGATACTCCTACTTTTGTAACAGATAAAACTGTACTTCCACTTGTTACTAAATCAATTTGATCATCGCCAAAATCAATTTTTGTGTTTAATTGTGGGTCTTGTACGGAAATTAAATCTCCAATTATTTGTGAGCCAGTTCCAAAATAATTATATGCCATGTTATTAAATAGTCCTATAGTTTAAACAAACATTCTCTTGTTTTAATATAAATAGCAAAAGATAATAAAAAAGGGAAGCATCCGTTAGGATACTCCCCAATTTTATATCTAACCTAAAACTAGATTAGAAAACGTGCCAGTTAGTTCCGTCACATGCGAATGTTGCGGCAGCATATTGAGTTCCTAGTGTAACACCAGTTGCTGCTGCGACACCATCAATTGTTCCACCAAGGGATTTAACAAATACTAATTTTGTTCCTACATTTTTAACTTTGTAAGTAAGACCAATAAAACTTGGTCCTGCTGCTGGTAAGTTTGCAGTAATATCAGCAGCAGTTGAATCTGCAAGTGTTATAAATTTTGAAATATTAATTGTAGCGGTTGAAGCAGATTCTATTGACTCGACTATCTTGGTATTAAGAAGAGACGTTCCAGTGATATTACCTGCTGTAAAATCTGTAAAGCCTGTTGAACCGCTGAATTGCCAAGAATCACCAACAGTACCCATAGAACCACTTACAAATTTAAGTTGATAACCAGTATTACCAAGAGTAAGACCAGCACCATTTACTTGTGCGCTTGTTGTTGATCCAGATGCAAGAATTAGATTTACATCTTTGAATTCTACAACAGATGAACTTACATAAGTAATATTTCCATTAACAGTTAAATTACCATTTAGGGTTGTTGCACCAGCTACAGTAAGTGCTCCACCAACTTGTAAAGTTGATGAAGCTGAAAGAGTTGTAGCAGTTGTAGCTTGGGCATTTAATGTTTGAAGTGTTGAAGTTCCAACAACATCAAGCGTAGAAGAAGCACTTAGTGTTGTAAATTTACCACTAGATTGAGTAGATGCACCAATTGTAGTAGCATTTATTGTACCACCATTAATTTGAAATAGGGAACCAGTAATTTGACCATTTACAGTAATAACATCTGCTGGAGCGTCACCAAGAGCTACGTTACCACTTAGAGTTGTGACACCAGTAACAGTTAGTGTTGTTGTACTAATGTTTGCTGGGCTAAATGTTCCAACTGTTAATGTTCCAAAGTTTGCTGTTGAAGCAGACATATTTGAAGATGCTGTTATATTTGTTGAACTAATATTTGCTGGACTGAATGATGCTACTGTTAATGTACCGAAATTACCTACAGCACCAGAAACTGTAGTTGAACCTGTAATGTCTACTGTTGCTTGTAGAGAACCAGAGTGTTGGTATGCTCCTACTGAAAATTTATAAGCCATATGTTTTTATCTCCTATTTAAAAAAAAACAAATACTATAACTTATTATATAAGTTATATCTTGTCAATACTAAATAGTAATCTATTTTGTTAATAGATGAAATACTTGCTTGTTCCATCGCAATATATATTTAATGCTGCGTAAGGTGAATTTGCTGTAACAGAACTTGCACCATCTATAGTTTGACCAAAGACAGAACAACTTACTATAATATTTTTACTATCAGCTTTTCCACCTTCATCTTTTATTACATAATGTTTTCCACTAGGTAATGTTGAAGCATTTGGTAAAGATAGAGTTACGCTTCCAACAGCACCAGAAGTATTAACTGCTATTATATGTTGTATGGAAGTTAAAGAAATACTAGAAGAAGTGCTAGTTCTATTAACGATAATTGTATCAAATTTTCCAATACTTGCAGTTAAAGCACTACCACTAAAAGTTAAACCGGAAGAACCAGTTAAAGTTCCTGTGTTTCCATTTTTAAATTGAATAGTCCAATCGTCACCAACTCCATTAACCTTAGCACCATCAATACCAGTTATATTATTTCCATCACCTCTAAGGGAACTAGCAGACATAATACCTATTACAGTTAGGCTACCAGTAATAGTAGAACTACCAGTTACTGTTAAACCATTTTTAATAATAGCAAAATTATTTATTGTTAGATTTGTTCCTGCTGTAATATCACCAGCAGTTTGTAGATTGGCTGAAGCTGATACAGAACCAGTTACAGTAACAGTTCCTCCAAAAGAACCACCACCAGATATTTGTAATCCAGAACCATTTATATTACCAGAACTTGAAATTGGTCCATTTATTATGGCTGACGTAGCAGTTATCTCTCCTGTTTTTATATTAACAGAAGAAGAAATAGCGGAAGAAGATAAGGTAGTTATATAACCAGTTCTCCAAAATCTTGATGAAGCACCAAGATCTACGTCATTTGTTGTTGCTGGTTGAATATTTGTTTTTGAACTAGCATTAAAATAAACTTCATCACTTAAAGAAGTTCCTAATTGGACGTAATCTAAAAATGATGCTGATGTTGCTGTTATTGTGTTTGTTGCTGTTAATGAACCAGATACTAACGTTGTTCCAGTTAAGGATAAAATATTTGTTGTATAATCAAAAGTTAAATTTGATTTACCAGCAAATGTAGAACCAGAATTATATTGTAAATGTGTATTAGAGCCACCTGGACTTGTACTGCCTCCACCGCTACCAGAAACACCAAGATAATTTGATGCAGATATTGTTCCAACTACTGTTAAAATGTTTGTTGATGGATTAAAAGTAAAATTACTCGATCCAGAAAAAACACCAGAACCAGAATTAAACTGGACAGAATTGGTTGGACCAGCAGCAGCAGCCGATCCAGTTATAATACCGTTTACATAAGCCCAACCAAATCTACTCATTTTATCCTACCCCTACAGAACCCGACCAATTATTACCAATACCATTAGGTCCAGAATTGTTTAAATGTGAAGTTGAAATGTTTGTAAGCTCAGCAAATATAGAAGCACTTGTTGGAGTTGTTGTATGAGAAAGTAAAAATATTGATGATACTTTAACTTTAAAATCTTGTGTAGGATAAACTACAGAACTTGAAGCAGCGGGAATTATAAAATAATTTGTCCCAGAGACACCATTTGCTGAAAATCCTACTCTTAAAGCAGAAGCAGTATTCACATTTGATACTACAATTCTTTGTGTTATGTCTGGAAACGAAACTTGGGTAGGAGTTCCAGCGTTTGATGGTGCTGCTATACTTGAAGTAGCATAAGGAGCACCAGAAACTTGATATGAACCTACATTCTGTAATCCAACGCCATAAGGATATTGCTGTGACATTTTTAATCTTCCCTTCTTTTATTGTTATCTACACGTTTATTATAATTAGCTTCCTTTGCTAATTCTTTCTTTCTTTTATCTGCTTCAAATTTCTTCCATCTAGCAATTCCAGCAAGTTTTTCTTTCTTTTTGGTAACAGATGGTTTCTCATAATATCTTCTATCTTTAACTTGCTCGATAACTCTTTCTTTTTTTACTTTCTTTAAAAATCTCTTCACCATTCTTTCAAAAGGTTCGCCTTTCTTTGGGACTACTTTTGCGTGAAGATTCTTACTCTTAGACATAAACACCTCTCAATTCGTTTATTCTTTGTCTTAATTTATTAACTTTATTTTCTTGAAGCTGCTTTCCAATATATCTTTCCATATCTATCGCTTGTGCTGCATCAAACATTTTTTTAGGTATTTTTACATTACCTAAATTATTACCTACTAATTGACTTAATTCTGATCCTCTTTGTATTTTATCATCCCAATAACCTAACTTCATAGGATCAAATAAATAATATGTATTTCCTTGTTCGTCTTTTTTGATTTTTGAGTTTTGAAAAGCTTCTTTATAATTTTCTCTAGCACTTAATAAAAATCCATTAGCTAAAGCAAATTCAATCGAAAGTTTGGGAGAAGATGTACCAAAATGTGAAGCAGCAGCAACAGCTTCGCTTCTACCTACATTTTCAGCGTGTTTCATAAAATCAAATGCAAGAATCTTATAAAGTGTTTCATCATTTAATATTTCGCCAAGTTTATTGTTAATAAATTTTATTTTTTCTTTTTCAAAATTTGGCTCTTTTTCCTCATGTGATGAATCAAATTCCTTTGCTGCTCCCACAAACACTCTGCTAACAATTTCTCTTGCATAATCTTCATTAGCACCTTTTGTTACTAACTTGACTATAATTTGTTCTGCTTTATCAAATATCTGCTGATCAACTTCAATTACTTCTTCGTCTTCTTCTTCTTGTGTATCTTTTAATTCTTCCATTTCTTCAACAGCTTGCTCTGCTTGTGCTGTTGGCTCTTTTATTAAATATTGAAGACCAGCAGCAGCAAGTCCACCAAGAACACCAAGAGTTATGTTTTTTAACATACCTTCTTGAATAAGATAATTTCTTAATTCTTCTCTTATAACTTGTCTTACTTGTGCTTCTGTTAATCTTTTCATCTTATTTGTTTCCAACCACCTGTAAGTTTAAGAAGACCACCAATATCAACGCCGGGATCATGTGGGTCTACACCAGATAAAGGCTCTGCTGCTGAGGGGGTTGAGGATCTGCTTTCGCTTATTTCTCCACCTCTGGCTAAAGGAGTTGTTCCTTCAAATATATTTATACCACCATAAGATTTTTTGCTAATTTCTTCAAGCATTTTCTTTCTTTCGGATTCTGCTTTTTGTTTAGCAATCATTCTTTCTTGTTGTAGTTTTGGATCAATAGTAGGTTGTTTACGTTCTACTATTGATGTTGACCCTGCTGTTTGTTTTATTATCTCACTTATTACTGTGGATAATTCCTCTTGCATCGCTTCTTTTACTAGGGCTTTTACAAGAGGTCTTAAAGTTTTTTTAAGTTCTTCTGCTTTCATTTTTCACCAATTCATAATAAATAGAGGTGATGTAAGTAAATACACCACCTCATATTCAAAAACCTCAACTAAGGTCTATTTTTATCTCACTTTTTTGTAGGCATTTTTGTTGCACCCTTGCCATAAAGGTTGCCAACATTATTTGCTTTCATAGGTGCGGCAGCGGGGGCTACTGTTTTGCCTCTTTTGCCAACTGGTTTTTCTTTGCCTTTCATAGCGGCTTTTTTGCCCATCTCAACTTTCTTTTTGGCTTCTGCAAGTTGTTGCTCAAGTGAAGCTACTTCTTGTTCTTCTGTTGAAAGTTCTGTCTCTGTTTCGTCGCTCATTTCCGAGACGATTGCTTCAAGTTCTTCTTTGATGATTTGCTTGAGACGTTGTGTTGTAAGTTGCATTTATAAAACTCCTTTTATTTTAAAATATCTTTGATAAGATTTGAAACTCTTGCTTGTTTATTTTCGTTTACATTTCCTTTTCTCTCTTGAAACATAAATGCTCCATGAGTTGAAGGCTCCGAAACAATATCAAAACAAATTAATTGGAAATCATCTTCTACGATTGTCTCTCCTCTGCTTTCTCTAACAGATCCAGTTCCTCTTGAAGAAATACCAATTTTAACATTAGCGTTAACTAACTCTCTTAATACTTGACCAGATGGTGTATTGAGAACTTGAATTTTACCCATTACATCTTTTCCATTCCACCATACTTCTACTACAAGATGTGAAACGTTTTTAAGATTAATTACTGATAGGTCTGGATGATCCAGTTCTCCAAGTGCTCTTCTTTCTTGAACAAGTTGTTTGTATGTATCCATTTCTCTCGATAAAACAGAATGAGGATAAATTCTTCCATTTCCATTTCTCGCATCTGCTCTTTGAATTACACCAGATAACATCATGCCACCATTTTTAATAAAATGTTTATCGGACTCTGTAAGTATGTCTTCGCAGATCCCATCGGGGCATAGTTCAAAAAATTCTCTTAATAGCGGTTTGGACATTTAAATTATTCCTATTTTATTCCTCATAACCCAAATCTCTAGCAAGTTTATCGCTTTTAGCTAGACCTCTTGCTAATCTTTTTTGGTCAGCTTGTGGACTGTTAGCTTGACTTTTATCTTGTTGATTTTGATCATTACTATATTCTATTAATTTTCTAAGTTTATCACCAGCTAAAAAATTATATTTATTTAGTTGTTCGTGTGTAGCATTTTTACCATGAATAGCTTGTGCTATATAATATGGTAATTGTCCCAAATCATAGTGTGCGCCATAGCCGAGGCCATCAGCTCTAAGTTCTTTTCTTGCTCTATTTATAACATCGTTTGGTATACCATATGGTGGTGGTCCATTTGGATCTAATTTAATACCTTCAAATAAAATTTGATTTAATTCATTTTTTATTATTGAACGAAGTTGCGACTCAGTTATTCTCATTTTAATAATTCCTTTTTAATTAGATTTACGGTCAAACCGCTTTCCTCGGCAACACAGACGAACTGGTTGTAGAGCCCATTTACGGGTCCAAAAGCCTTGTGTTAAGTTAGTTTTCATAATATCTCCGACTATTTTAATTAGTTTGTTTATTTGTTATCTTGCTTGTTGATATTGAAATTAATTCCAAAATCCGTAAATAATGAACAAAGAACATATGAAGTCCCCGATGAAAGACAAGCCAACATAAACATATCGATTATGTTGATTGATATACTAAATAGATCAGAAGCATTTAATAATAAAGCAATTATATATCCAATATGAAATCCCATACACATAGGACATTTGAATAGTTCTCCCAATAATCCTTGTTTTGGTCTTATACAATTAAATATAGAACCATAAACAAGGATATTGGTTAAACCATAGCAAATTAGTATGAAGTATGGGAGGAACATTATTTCTTCTCTTTACGCTCTCCAAGATAAGCGATATTGTAATGTTTGTTAATAGAGTAAGCAGCAGTTCCAATAGAACCTTGACGGGGCTTCTGTGGCACTTCTCCAAGTTCAGTTGAATCTTGATCGCTTGGGTCAGTAAGATAATCGTCTTGCATTTTTCTCATAGCCTTCTCGTATTCAAATGAAGGTCTTTCTTTATCCATAAACAAAGCAGTTGTAAATATTATTACTTCTATTGGATCTACTTTCTCTTGTGTTTGAGGAATAGAAGCTTCCATAGAAGCATAAATGTTTCCAGCTTGAATTGTTGATGGGTCTATTACTCCACGCTTGTAAAGAAAGTCAAAGTATTTATTTTGAGTATAATATACTTTATCATCCATCGCAATAGTGGATAGGGCTAAGATCTTATTTTTTGATGGGGATAATATAATATCAATATAAGGATGATCTTGGATTATATAATTACCATCTAAGGTTTTTCTTATATCAAGACGAACTTTAGTTTTTGGGATTTCTGGTTCGCCAATCCCTTCCATACTGTCGTCTTTAACTTTAATCTTTATCGACATTAAACAAGTTCCTTAACTAACTGTTGTAATTTCAATACTTTCTCAACCATAGCTGGAGTTACTTGTGTTGTTTTAAAAGCTTCAAGAATATTTAGTAATCCTTCTTTTTCTTTACTCTCCGTGATTTGTTTAGATAATAAAACTACTTGTCTTATTCTTCCAATCTCTTCGTTAAGATACATTTTAAAATCAATATCGTCATTTGAATAAGAAGCGATGTATTTGGTAAGAAGTTCTTTTTGTTCTTCCATCAAAGAGGTTCCATACTTGTCGTTGAATTTCTTTACGAATTCTTTATAAACAAGGCTATCAATTGGTTTAAGGTTATTTTGTGCGTTGTCTTCTGTAGATAATCTATCAATCAAATATTGTTCTAAAATAACTCTTGTCTTCATAGGAATTTCATTATCAAAGATTTGAGCTATTGTTGCTAGGTCTTTGTAGTTAGACATAAAGTTTGTAAAGACAGAAGGATTTACTTTTTTATTTACATCATTTATAATTCTGGTTTGTTGATTGAAAATATCTTGAGGCATAAAAGTAGCATACATTCTTTTTGCTTCATTCAACATTCTATTGGCTGTATCTTTATTAAGACCTCTTGTTTCATAAAGAGATTTATAAACATCTAATTCTTTTGATAGTATTGAACCTTTTTTAAAGTGTTCTTTAATAACAGACATAATAATTTGTTTTGTTTTCTCATCTTTATTTACAATTGCCTTAGTTAATTCTTTTGTTAATGACTCAAAAAGAAAAGCTGTATTTCTTTTCTTATTGTGTTTGAGTTTAAGTTTTTCCATTCTTTTTTGTCTCCAAGCTTTCTAAAAGAACTCTAGTTTCTTTTTCTATTGTAAATAGTTCGTATTCTTCGTCTCTGTGTTTTTCTTGTGAAGTTTCGCTAATACCTGCTGCATTTGCTAAAGATTTAATATCTTGGAACCCTGGAAAAATATTCTTTACACTTGGACTAGCTGTAAAACCTCCACCAGAAGCTTTAAATCCTCTGGCTCTTGCTCCTACATCTCTTTTGTCACCGCCTCTATTAGAAACTGGTCCATACCACTTTCCTTTTGAAGCTGGTGTAGTAGTCATTACTTTTCCAGCACTATCTCTTCTTTTACCGGGGGGTGCTGCTAATAATGTGCTTCCTCCCTCGTCTCCCGCTGCTGGTGGAGCTTCTGGGGCTTCTGGTGCGCCTCCACCACCTTCTGGTCCTCCTCCACCTTCTGGAGCTTCTGGTGGGCCTCCTTCTGGTCCTACGTCTGGTGGGGTTTCTTCTGGTCCTCCTCCACCTAAACCTCCAAGGCCACCTCCACCGCCTCCTCCTCCACCGTCTTGTGGTTGAGCACCAGCAGCTTCAAGTGTAGCGTTGAATTTACGATCATAGAATTGTTCTCTTTGAATACGGAGGAATTCTTCATCGGAGATACCAAAGATATTATGAGCAATCCAACGTTTAGAGAAATACCCTTCAGTAGCAGAACCAGCAACATCAAATTTAGTTTTCCAGTGTTCAAGTTCTTGTAGGGCTGCAATCTTATAAGGATTGTTAAGAGAAAGTTTAAATGAAATTAAATCTGATCCTCTGTATCCAAGTGTAAACAAATGGACTATACCAATCTTTTC
>Ga0114968_10001165_pt1 | contig 20042 bp, 14 predicted proteins | sample M_130807_EF_Meta_FD_87020 | JGI IMG/M metagenome (GOLD analysis project Ga0114968, IMG submission 87020) | Freshwater microbial communities from Lake Montjoie, Canada to study carbon cycling - M_130807_EF_MetaG | ecosystem: Environmental > Aquatic > Freshwater > Lake | place: Lake Montjoie...
AATCAATCAAACGAACACTACCGTTTAGAAAACAATACGTTGATTATCATCTAAATTTGAACATGCCAATTTCATTTTTTGAACTCAACAGACAAAATCAAAGTTTACAAACTGAGCTTTCAGAGGCCATTCAATCTGTTATTGACAAAGGTCAATTTATCAGAGGAAAAGAAATTGAACAGTTTGAAAACCAATTGGCAAAATACTTAAATGTAAAACATGTCATCAGTTGTGGCAACGGTACTGATGCCTTACAGATTGCACTCATGTCTTTGCAATTGAAACCAGGTGATGAGGTGATTGTTCCTGCATTTACTTATATAGCCAGTATTGAGGTAATTGTATTGTTAGGATTGACACCAGTTTTGGCAGATATTGAATATGATTCGCTGAATATCAGTATTGAAAGTGTAAAGTCTTGTATAGGCCCAAAAACCAAAGCCATTTTACCAGTTCATCTGTTTGGTCAATGCGCCAATATGGAAGGCATTTTAGCGCTTGCAAAACAATACCATTTGGCGGTTATAGAAGACAATGCTCAATCACTTGGTGCTGAATTTAAATTCAATAATGGAGAAAGTGCTTTTGCCGGCTGCATGGGCCATATTGGAACTACCTCATTTTTCCCATCAAAAAACCTGAGTTGTTTTGGGGATGGTGGCGCTCTTTTTACAAACAATGATGATTTGGCAAAAAAAATCAGAATGATTGCCAATCACGGACAAATAGCGCAATACAAGCACGAATTAATTGGGGTTAATTCAAGATTAGATACTTTACAAGCTGCTATTTTAGAAGTTAAACTTATGCATTTGGCTTCATTTCAGTCTAAAAGAATTGCCAATGCAAAATTATATCTTGAATTACTAAGTGGAATAGAGGGAATTGAACTGCCTGTAAAATCTGCTTTTAGTACGCATGTTTACAACCAATTTGTACTGCGCATTAAAAATGGCAAAAGAGATTTGCTAAAATCTGAATTAGCTAAAAATGGAATTCCTACGATGGTTTATTATCCAAAATTGGTGAATGAACAGGCTGCCTATTTGAACAAATGTATTCAGAGAACAAGTCTAAATATAGCCGAACAAACCTGCAAAGAAGTTATTGCATTGCCTATTTACCCTGAATTAAAAAAGGAAGAAATCACAGATACAATAAATCAGTTAGAATTGACGCTTAAATCAATTTAGAACCTGCTGCAATGACTGATGATTTTTTGAAATGATGTTTCCCATTGATGACACATAAAGGCCCTATCAATACCGCTGATTCAAGCGAAATTTTACCATTCAAAACACTAGAATGCATGATCATACAGTGCTCGAGAACAATTGAATCATGTCCAATGACAGCGTTTACATGTATAATTACGTTAGAACCGACTTTGGCATTTGGACCAATATAGGCGTTATTGAAAATCAAAATCCCTGAATGGGGTTCTATCATTGAAGATTGACTTAATTGCACATTTGGATGAATCAAATTGACCAATTCCTTTTTGTTTTCTTGCAATAACTTAAATATTTTTTCCCTTATACTCGGGTTGCCAATTGCAACAACAAAATGAACATTTGACAAATGAATACAATCTTGCAATGTTCCTAAAATCTCGAAACCATTGATGGAGAACCCTTTTGGGAGTGCATCATCAGCAAAGCCAATGATTTCAAATTGGGCTTCTATGCTATTGATACAATTAACTAAGTCAATAACTTCTCGGCCTAATCCACCTGCTCCAATAATGACTATTCTATTTTTGATTGATTGTTTAAGCATGATAACATAGAATTTGCAAGTTGAACATTGATACGCTCTCTTTTAAATGATGATATAAAATTATTTCTTTGAACTTTTTGGTATTGGTATCCTTTTAATTTGTTCACAAACTGATCAGGCTTACAAGGCTCAAATAAGATTAAATTTTCTACATTTTCATTTAAAAATTTTGCTGCATAGCCTCCAACCCCGGCAATGATTGGTTTTTGTAGTGCTGCCAATTCAAATATTTTTGAAGGCAATACTTTTTTAAATGCAGGATAATCATTCAAATGAATGAAAAAGAAATCTGCATCTTGGTAAGCTTTTAACAAATCTTTTCTTGGAATTGGCTTTTTGATTTGAATATTTTTCACATTCAACTGTTCAAGCTTTTCTTCGAGTAAATGTTTGCAGCCGCCATCTCCATAGATTATAAAATTATAATCACTTCCAAGATGCGCTGCTGCATATGGCAAAACTTCATGTAAACCTTGTCCTTCGCCTATATTCCCAGCGTATAAAATTGTATAAGGTTTTTGGGTAATTGGGGTATCTATTAAACCCAGTTCAATAAATTCAGCATCAATTCCATGTGAGTAAAACGAATAAGTTGGATTTGGATATTTTGATTTAAAGTAAGATTCAAATCCTTGTGAAATTAAATTGATATGATTGGCCTTTTTAAAACTATGTTTTTCTAAAAGTTGTAAGCTTGGAATCAAAAAAAGTTTAATCAATTTAGGGATACTTACATCCTTCATGGTATCAGAAAAAATATCTCTGATATCTAAATAGAGTTTACATTTATTTTCGGTTGCAATCAAGCGTGCTAAAAAAGCAGTAAACAAGCGTGAAGAGGAAGCAATGACCAAATCGTATTTTTTACCCTTTGTATGTTTTCTGACAAATTTATAATAGGCAATAAAAGAAAATATTTGGTCTAAAAATCCACTTTTATGCTTAGGAATCTGTGCCCTTCGAATGGTTAAATTGTCAATAATTTCAAATTCTTCAGCACCCATTTCAAAACTATTGTACCTGTTTGGCAGTGTGGTTAACAACTCAATACTTATATTTTGGTCTTTCGATTGTTTTGCCAATTCATGAACCAAAGGTGAATTTCTAAAAGAACCTGCACATAAATCTGGTTCAAAATAAAAACTTAAATACAAAATTTTACTGTTCATGGTTAATTGATAAAGAGGTGAGCAATAAATTGTCAAAATGAACTACAGCGCTCATTGCTAATTTTGTTTTGTTAAATCCTTCAGCAAATTCATAGGAGTTTAGTTCTATTTTCAAAGCACCTTCAAATTTCAAATTTGCAATTTCGGAATGAATCAAAGCTTCTTTTTCATTTAATGTAATTTGTACTTCAGGATGAAAGTGAAAATAAGCGATACATGAATCTAATTTTCGATTGGCTTTTACTTCGTCTGTAATGGTAAGATTTTGCCCTACATTGATACTTCTTTTTAAGGACCAAACACCTTGGTCTGAATAGGCATTGTGGGTAACTACAAGCTCATTGCTTTCTTCTTTTAGTATTTTCACTTTGGGTCGTTTACCAACCCTGAATGCACCCCAAACATCAGCAGAATTGATTTGGTTAACCACTACAACATTATGAGATGATGAAGCCCTTTCTATTGCTCTTCTTTTGTCTGCTTGATAAGTAGAAGTACCTGTTTCAACTAAAAATGGTTCATGATTCACATAACAAACAAAACTGGTAGAATCGGCATGCGCATGACCTGGTTGATAATCTGGTGCAATACCTTCTACATCCATCACTAGTTCATAATTATCTGAAAGTAATTTTCTGTAACCACATTCTTTTAATTGAATTGGCAATGGTTTAATTCCAAGATTTGATGCATAATGAATGAGCTCATTCATTGAGGAAGAAATTCCATTACTGGCATCATTGAACATAGGCATATCCATATTGCTGAAGCAAATTTGAGGTAAGAACCCAAGCATTTTTTCAGCAAATTTTGTAAGCTCCAATTTGAGTTTATCTGATTCGTCAATATCAATTTTTTGACACATATTGATCAAGTCTAACAATCGTTCAAACAGAATTGCATGGTACATAACTGAACGTTCAAAATGTGCACCATCAGGTAAAATTTGTTCATTCAATTCGGCGATCAATAAACGACTGGCTGTTTTAAACAATTTGTGAGAACCACATACCATTGCCGCCGCAGTTAGTGCAAATGCATTTTCAAGTAAATGATTTCCTAAAATATGATACTCTTTGTTTTTTCTTAAATAAGTAATTTGGTTGTTTAAGAAAGTTAAAACCATTTCATTCTTTTCATTCGTTCTGTGAATAAATTTAATCAGGTTCAATATTCTTAAAGAAGCTGGATAGGGCTCGTTTTTAATGCGCCCCGCAAATATCTCTTTAGACAAAGAATGAATAAGTGCAATTGCTGTTTTTTGATCTATGTTTTGTTGATTGATATAATCTAGGTATTGTAAATTGTAATTCCACAATTTTCCGTATTCTTTTTCATCCCAATTGATTGTTTGATCATACTCCTTGCTTAGGTTTAAAAAAATAAATTTATTGGGGTGAAAATAGCGCGCTTTTGGAAGGATAAAGGGAATCCTAAAAAAGTCTGTTCCGTCTACTATTAGAGGTATTTGCTTTTGATGACTTGAAAAACTAAAATATTTAAGAATTCTGTACCAAAATTGATACAACACTTGAATTGACTTCAAATATTTAACGGTGTTGTATATTCTTAAAATTCGCTTCAATTGATTCTTTTTAAGAAGGGTAAATACGCAAAAGTTCAGCGATGATACGTTCGCTTGCTTTGCCATCCCAAAGGGGTGGAATAGCTCCTTTCTTCCAATTACCACTGAGTAAGTTTTGAAGAGCTGGTTGAATTGCCTTTGGATTGGTTCCAATCAATTCATTTGTTCCAATACTTACAGTTTCTGGCCTTTCGGTATTGTCTCTTAAAGTCATGCATGGAATACCCATTACTGTTGTTTCTTCAGTTATTCCACCACTATCTGTTATGACCCCTTTGGCATTCATCACCATAAAATTAAATGCTAAGTATGACTGAGGCTCAACCATTTTTAATTGTTGATGGCTAAATTCTATTTGCGCTAACATTTTAGCCGTTCTAGGATGCACTGGAAATACAACGGGCAATTGGTTAGCATTTGCAATGATTTCTTCCAAGAGCTCTTTTAATTTTTCAGGATCATCAACATTTGCAGGTCTGTGTAAAGTCAATACCAAATATTCATTTTTTTCTAAACCTAATGCATCCCAAAATTCTGGCTTTTTGAACCTACTTTTTTGTTTCAACAAAGTATCAATCATGGTATTGCCTACAAAATGAATTCTGTCACTGCTGTTTCCTGCCAATCGTAAATTTTGATTGGCTTTTTCAGAAGTAGTAAAAAAATGATCTGCCAATGCATCAGTAACCATTCTGTTGATTTCTTCAGGCATACTCAAATCAAATGACCTAATTCCTGCTTCTACATGTACAACCTGTATATTTAATTTTTTTGCAACTATAGAACATGCCATCGTAGAAGTGACATCTCCAACCACCAAAACAACATCTGCCGGATTTTCAATTAATTCTTTTTCAAACTTTACCATAATGGCAGCCGTTTGTTCTGCTTGAGTTCCTCCGCCACAAGCTAAATTAACATCTGGTTCTGGAATGCCTAGTTCCTGAAAAAAACTCTCTGACATTTTATGGTCAAAATGTTGGCCGGTATGAACCAGTCTAAAGGCGATGGATTTTCCACCAGATTGTGCTAATTTGATTGCATCAATGATAGGTGCAATCTTCATGAAATTAGGTCTAGCCCCTGCGATGATTGAAATTTGCATAAAGTACTACTTGATATGGATAACTTGACCAGTTTTTAAACTTTCAATGGCAGCAAAACTGGCTTGGCTTGTGTTTAAAATTTCTTCAAATGAGATGGGTGCTTTTGAACCTGCTTTTACAGCATCAACCAATGCTTTGAATTGGTCCTTATGCCCTTTGTCTTGTGTGCCTGAGGATTTAGAAAATCCTTTGAATCCAAAGGCTTCAATTTTTCTAAAATTATCGATAACAATCGTTTTTCCTTGGCTGTGAATTTCAACCCTTTCTTTAGGATATGCTTTGTTGCCATTTGAAAAGTAATTGATGACCCCTTGAGAGCCGTTTGCAAATTTCAAACTGATAATGGCATTGTCTGTATTTTCTGCAGGGTTAGATCCCAATGCATTCATGTGAACTGATTCTACTAAACTACCCGTTAAATAGGTCATTAAATCTATAAAATGACAGGCTTCCCCAATAATTCTACCTCCTCCAATTTGCATGTCTTGTACCCAAACACTCTCATCAATAAAACCAGCGTTCATGGTTGCAATGATATTGAGTGCTGGCGTATTGTTTACACCCAATAATTGTTTAGCCTTTCTAACATGTGGCGCAAATCTTCGGTTAAAACCAACTGTTACAAAACTAGATGGATTGGCATTCTGAGCATCCACTACCATTTTCAATTGATCAGGATGAATTGCCAAAGGTTTTTCTACAAAAACATGTTTACCAGCATTTAAACATTCTTCAACTATTTGTGCATGCGAATTGTGCCTTGTAGTAACCATCACCAAATCAACTTCACTGTCCTTCAAAATTGTTTGGTAATCGGTAGTACTGGTATTGAATCCATATTTGGATGCAAGTGATTTTGAAGACAAACCACCAGCACTTGCAATATATTTGAAGTGAACTGGCAATCCTTTCATTGCAGGTAACATGGTCATTTTGGTAAAATTGCCTGCACCAATTATTCCAATCACTCCTTTTTGAGACTTGAATTCACCTTGCTTCAAAATTAACTGATTGCTGGGCATAACAGCATCTTGTTTGTATTTCAATAAAGAAGCTATTTTGTTGCCTCCCATTTGTCCATACACTTGCATGTAGTTTTCAAAATCTACTATTTCTGTAATTAAATCTTTTACTGAAATTTGATTCCGAGACAAGGCTTCTAAGATGGCTTCAAAATTTCTTTTTTGAGTCCATCTCACAAATGCCAATGGATAATCTTGTCCTTTGTTCTCGTAGTTTTCATCATACCTACCCGGACCATATGAACAAGACACTTGAAAGCTCAATTCTTTTTTATAAAAATCCGAACGATCTATTGACAAACCTATGACCCCTACCAATACTATGCGTCCTCTTTTCCTGGACATTTTAGCCGATTGGCTAATCACATCATTACTTTTTGTAGAGGCCGTAATGATAACGGCATCAGCGCCACCTGCATTTTTAGTAAGGTCTAATACAGTTGAAACAACATCTAATCCATTTGAAGAATTGTAGGCGATAATTCCTCTTGATTTGGCTAAGTTTACTTTGGCTTCATCAAAATCAAAACCTATCACTCTACATCCATTTGCTTTGAGTAAATCTGCAGTTATCAAACCTATCAAACCCAAGCCAATCACCACAACTGTTTCTCCAAAACTTGGTTCAATCAGTCTTATTCCTTGCAGACCAATTGCCCCTATGACTGTAAATGATGCTTCTTCAAATGAAATATTATCTGGAATATGTGCACACAAATTTTGAGGCACACATACAAACTCTGCATGCCCACCATTAGAAACTACCCTATCCCCTACTTTGAAATCAGAGACCCCATCACCCACTGCAATCACCGTTCCAGCATTACAGTAACCCAAAGGAAGGGGCTCGTCTAATTTATTAAATACAGTTTCTAGCGTTGGCAACAAACCATCTGTTTTTATCTTGTCTAAAACTTGCTTTACTTTTTCAGGTTGTTGCCTAGCTTTTGAAATTAAATTTGACCTGCCAAATTCAACCAACATTTTTTCTGTTCCTAATGAAACCAAAGAATGATTTGTTCTAATTAGCAGGTTCCCTTTTTTTACCATTGGTGCCGGAATTTCTTCCAAAACAGTTTCACCACTTCTTAAATTTTGTATCAGTTGTTTCATTTCTCTTACACTATTTTTTTGCCATCTTTAAATTGGGTCATCCAGCTTTCAATTGCCAGTAAACTCCAAATAGTAAACGAAGCATCTATTTTACCTTGTTTGTTATCTTTAATTAGTTTAGTAACTTCTTTAGGGTTAAAAATCCCTCTTTCTTTAATTTTAGTTTCTGAGAGCCTTTCAGCAATCAATTCGTTCATATCTTGCGTAATCCATTGTCTTACAGGACCAGCAAAACCAGCTTTAGGCCTGTATATTAATTCTTTTGGCAGGTATTTCTCTGCTACTTTTTTTAGAATATATTTAGTGGTTGTGCCATGCATTTTATATTCTGTGGGAATTTGCGTACTGAAATTTACCAAGTCCATATCTAAAAAAGGCACCCTACTTTCTACCCCAACTGCCATGCTCATTTTATCGTTGTAGTTCATATTATGATCTACCAAAAAAGATTTCATTTCTAAATACAACATCTGATTTAACAAACTCTTTTCATTTGGAATATTTTTAATTAAATCGGACAAATTTTCTAATGGATTGTAGTCATTAATCTGGGCCAATAATTCTTTTGAAAATAGATTTTTGACTGTTTGTTGTGGGAGCCATGAAAAATATCCAGTCATCCTATCTAAGGGTGTTTTATCAATATCTGCTGAAAGTTTTTTAAGCCTTCTATTGAAAGGTCGATGTGTTTCTATATTGTCAGCGTATTTTTTGAATAGATTTACCAAAGAATGTGGAATGAGATTGATCCACTTTTCTAAATTCAAAACCTGATGTCTTCTATATCCTGAAAACAAATCATCTCCACCTGCACCACCTAGTAATACCTTAATGCCATTTTCTCTTGCACCTTTTGCTATGTGGTAGACGTTCAATGGTGCAACATCAGCTTGTGGTTCATCCAGGTGCCAAATCATTTTATCAAAATCAGTTAGAATATCCAATTTGGCTTCTATGATATTCAATTTAAAATCAAGCTTTTTAGAAATCAATTTGGCATAAAAAAGGTCATCTGAAAAGCCTTCTTTTTTCATTGCATTTTCTCCCGAATCAATTGTAAAAGCATTGATTTTTTGACTAGGGAAAATTTGTTGAGTAATAGCCGCTATGAGTGTAGAATCGATTCCTCCAGAAACAAAAAAACCTACAGGCACATCACTCATCATTTGCCGTTCTAAAGCATCAAATAATTTCTGTTCGGTTAAAAAAGTAAGCGCTTGTTCATTTTTAACTTCCATTCTGTTTCCATTGAATGGAATATCATAAAACTGTTTAATGTCAGATTTTAATGTACTGGTATTAACTGTTAAATAATGACCAGGTAAAAGCTTGTTGATATGCTTGAATGGAGTCATTTCACCAGGACTCCACAAAAAAGTGATATAATTCATTAGCGCCCTATTGTCTATTTCTTTATCAACTTTTTCGAAACAAACAATACTTTTTAATTCAGACCCAAATAAAAATACATCATCTTTTAAGTAATAATACAAGGGCTTTACACCCATTTGATCTCTGGCTAGAAATAACTTTTGATTCTGCTTATCGTAAATACAAAATGCAAAAATTCCATTTAGTTTATTTAAAATTTCTTTGCCATATTCAATATATCCATATAACAGCGTTTCGGTATCACTAAATCCCCTAAAAGTATATCCCTTGCTTAATAAATCTTTTCTAATTTCTAAATGGTTGTAAATTTCTCCATTGAAAACCAACACATAATTTCCTGACTTATCAAGCATAGGCTGATTGCCATTTACAGATAAGTCTAATATAGCAAGTCGGTTGTGAATCAACCCAACATGGTTTTCTACATATCTACTTTGAGAATCTGGACCCCTGTGCGCAATACTTTCCTGAATTAAATTCATTAACTCATCACTAATAGTGTCATTTTTATTGATTATTCCGGCAATTCCACACATTAGTTATACGCATTGACTTTTAAAATAGTGGCAATTTTTTCGCAATGAACAGTACCCGTAAATTTTTCATTGAAACTTTGAATTGCATGAAAACTCATTGCTTCATATTTTGATTTATCATGAACACATGTTTCAATACAGTTTAGAATATCATTTGAATTTGGCTTTTCAATGAGCATACCATCAACTCCATTTGTAATCATTTCTGGTATTGCTCTGTAATTTGTTGAAATAACTACACATCCAAAGCTCATTGCTTCAATAATTGAGAGGGGTTGACCTTCATTGGTATAAGCTGTAGGTAGCACAAAAAAATGAGCCTTTTCAAGTAAATTTTCTTTTTCTTGTCCACGAACTAAGCCCACATATTTCACACAATCACCAAGGTTAAATTTATTGATTCTGTCTAAAAAATCAGCCTCTGCATGTTCAGGTGAAGCATAAGAACTATGGTCATTTTCAGCTCTAAATAATCCGCAAAACTTAGCTTCAAAAAAAATCCCATTTGATTTTAATTTTGCCAGTGCATCCAGTAAAATTAGATAACCTTTGCTTTCAATTAAATTGGACAAATAAAGAATTTGAAGAGGATGCTCCTTGCCATAATTTTGAATAGACTTTGATTTTTTATTTGGGTTTATTTCCCCAACTCCATTTGGAACAGTTATAATTCGATGTCTCATCAAAGGTTGAAAATCAAACATTGGTTTTAAATTCGAACTCAAAACGATGGTTTTATCGAAGTCTAATAGAAATTTCTTGATGGATTTCTTAAAAACAGGCGATTGCTCTTCAAAAAATTGATTGTAATTCCCACCGTGTAAATGTCCAATAACTTTCGCTCCAAAAAATTTAGAAATTGATACAATCATTTTATCTCTTAAAAAGCCCATTTTGCTTTGAGAGGTTTGAACATAAACAATACATTTCCCATAAAGACAATAAATAATCAGCTGAAATGCAACAATGGTATAATCAATTACTCTGTTTAAATAATTAAGCCTGTTTTCACCTAGTATATTTCTGTTGGCTATGTTCACTATTTTAACAGGTGTATTGTTTTCATTTAACCAATCTACAATAATTTTAAACGCCATAGATTGTCCATTCACTGGCGGGGGAAGTGTACCTACTAAAATTATTTTCCTTGAAGCTGAATACATTTTTAAGCTACAGAATCAAAAAACTGGTTAATTGAATCGACCACATAAGTAATTTGTGCTGAACTTAATTCAGGAAACATTGGTAAAGAAAGAATTTGACTGCTGTAATTTGCAGATACCCCAAAGTCAGATTTATTCAAACCAAGGTAACTGTAGGCAGGTAACAATGGTAAAATTTCGGGATAGTGAATCGCCGTTTCAATTCCTTTTTCTTTTAGAAATGCAATTAATTCTTCTCTTCTGTCAACTCTAATGACATATAAATGAAAGGTATGTTTTGAATTGGATCTAACTTCAGGACAAATTACATTTTTATTGTCTTTAAGGAGTGAAGTATATTGAGCAGCATTGGCTATTCTTTTGTCTGTCCAATTTAAAATATGAGGCAATTTAGCATTTAATACAGCAGCTTGTAGTCCATCCAAACGGCTATTGATTCCTTCTATTTCGTGTTGGTGTTTTTTCAAAGCACCATGCCTTGCATACATTCTACATTTTTTTGCAAGTTCATCCGAGTTGGTAATAATACAACCTGCATCTCCATAGGCTCCTAAATTTTTTCCGGGATAAAAACTAAATGAGCCTGCAATTCCCATGGTACCCGCTCTTGTACCTTTCCATTCAGAAAAATGAGACTGAGCACAATCTTCAATCACTGGAATTTGGTATTTGTTAGCAATTGTCATGATGGCATCCATATCACAAATTTGACCTTGCAAATGAACAGGAATGATTGCTTTGGTATTGGGAGTAATCGCCGCTTCTATTTTATTGACATCCATTGAATAATAAATTGGGTCAATATCAACAAATACTGGTTTAGCTCCTGTTTGACTTATTGTTTCAGAGCTGCTTATCCAACTATTTGAAACTGTAATTACTTCATCACCATTTCCAATTCCTAACATTTTCATGAGAATATAGAGTGAATCGGTTCCATTGGCAACCCCAATACAGTGTTTTACTCCATATAAAGTTGCGAAATTTTGTTCAAATTCTTCAACATATTTACCGCCTATAAAAGCTGTTTCTTTTATGACATTTTGTATTGCTGTATCAATTTCTGATTGAATTGATTGGTATTGGCTGTATAAATCTACAAATGGTACTTTCATATTTATTTTTTAATCAATTTAGCTGGATTACCTGCATAAACTCCAGATTCTGTAATATTCTTTGTGACAACTGAACCTGCTCCAATTACCACATTGCTACATATTTCAACAGGTAAAATTGTGGCATTAGATCCAATTGAAACATGGTCATTAATTTTGGTGCTCTTCCAAAGATTTTTATTTCCTCTGGCTGGTCCTCCATTTTGAAATAAGTCGTTGATAAACATCACGCCATGTCCTATAAAACAATTGCTTCCAATATCCACTAACTCGCAGATAAATGTATGCGATTGAATTTTGGTATTTGCGCCTATGGTAACATCTTTTTGTATTTCAACAAAAGGACCAACAAAGCAATTATCTCCAATTGTACAACCATAAATATTTACTGGCTGAACAACTTTAACATCTTTCCCAAAATTAACCGACTTAATGCAGCTTTCAAATAAAATTGGTTCGTTCATGTATTATAGTTTAGACTGATAAATTTTGTCGATTATTTCTACTGTTTTTAATGCTTCAAAAGAATTGGTAGCAATACTTGCGTTGTTGTTCAATACTTCAATCACATTTTCGTAAACTTTGTCATGATTACTCATTGAGCCTTGGTAATTCCCATAATTATTGGCAGTGTTTCCTGCAGGCAAATTTTCTATTTTGTATCCTTCAATTTCTTGGTATTCCAATTCATTAAGGTATTGCCCGCCAATTTTCACTGTTCCTTTCTCTCCAAAAATTGTTAAAGAACCTTCCATGTTTTTCTTGTAGCTATTGACAGTATAATTGATGGTTCCAATTGCCCCATTAAAAAACTCAAGTATAACCACACCCGTATCTTCAAATTCAATGATTCCTTGGTGTGCAAAATTTCCCATCAAAGATTTCGATTGTTTTACATCACCTATCAACCAATACAATAAATCTACAAAATGGCTAAATTGCGTATACAAAGTACCACCATCTAAATCTTTGGTTCCTTTCCAAGAATTATGGTAATAATCTTCATTTCTATTCCAAAAACAGGTCAATTGAACACTGTAAATTTTACCTAATCTGTTTTCATCTATTAGCTTTTTTACTGCAGCAACTGGTGGGTTGAATCTATTTTGTTTGATGGCGAACAAGCGCTTGTTCATTTTTTCTGCAGTTTTGATCATTTCTCCACAGTCTTGAACATTTATAGCCATTGGCTTTTCGCATAAAACATGAAAACCAGCTTCTAAAGACAATATAGCGTGTTTGGCATGTAAGCCATTTGGGGAGCAAATTGAAACCACATCTATCTCCTGCTCATTTGCTAGCATGTCTTCAATATTGTGATAAGCTTTGCAATTAAATTTTTCTGCAAAAAATGCTGCTTTTGACTCATCTGTATCACAAACAGCTACCAATTGTGCTAATTTTTGAATATGTTCGGCATGCCTCATTCCAATACGCCCACAACCTACAATAGCAAATTTTCTTAAATTCATTTCAATATTTAATTAATCTTCCAATAAAAAGTCTTTCAATTTATTCATCTTTTGGGTCCAATCCAAAAAATATTTAGCATAAGTTCTCATCTCTTTAGTCACATTTTCAGCTTTTTGCATTTTTTGAGAAAATTCATCTAAAAGCTCAAAATTAAATGGCAAATCATTGTCTGTTAATTTCAAATGATAGGGGAAATCATCTGGGAAATCAATATCATCACCTGCATAGAAAAATGGAATTCCCCTAGCGCAATATTCTCTTAATTTTAAAGTTGAAGCGGAGTGCAAGCCAATTCTTGAAAAAGACAGTGTTCCCATTGCCAAATGACTTGAATTGAAAAGATGTTCGTATTCTTTGTGTTTCTTAAAACCATAAAAACTAAACTCATTTTCAAGTCCATATTTCAATACCAAATCTTTGTTGTATAGCATTTCATTGCTATCTCCAACAACATGTACAAACATTGTTCGTTTGTACCCATTTGATTTGGCAATTTGTCTAGACTCTATCAATCGGTGAAGTCCGTTTGTTCTGTATCCTGCACCCACAAAAATAATTTCTACATCATACTTGCTATGTTCAATTTGACGTTCAGGAAAATCATTTGATTTTATCCCATTTCCCAAAGTTAAAAACTTTTTGTTTTTAGATTTTACATAAATCGATTCAAATTCAGTAATGTCTTCACAAACCCCTACAAATCCATCTATCTTGTTTCTAATCGCTTTACCATATATAAAATCTAATAGAGAAATAAGCACATAGCCCTTGATAAAGTTTAGTTTTCTGTAAGGATTTTCAATTTGTTGGTGTTCAGTAACTATTTGAAAACCTTTCTTCTTTATGTTTTTAACAAACCAATGAGAAGCAGGATCTGCAGCAGGATATCGCATGTAAATACATGTTCTGTTTGGCGCAAAAACCTCTAAATTTTCAAGTATAAATCTAAATTTTTTAAAGCGTCTTTGAAATACATTCACCTTCGATTTAAAAAAAAGGTGTTTTATGCCTGGCCTCTTTTCAATTTGATTAAAAAAATTATCACTTAATTTTTGATTCGTTACCAAGAGTAAATTGATGTCAGCACCTAATTCTTTTAATGCATCAAACTGACCTAAAATTTTTTGTTCAACTCCCCCTATTTCACTGTCAACTAAAGCAATGTATACAATTTTATCTAAAACCATAAGCTTCCTCTCTTTCTAAAACACCCATTTCATTTAAAGATTTATACAATAAAACCGCCATTAATACATAGAACTGAGCATATTTGAAATTTTCTAGCGGATCTGCAGTTGTTTCAAAATAAATTGAAGAAACCAAAATCAAGAAAATAAGCAATGGATGCGTGTATTGGGTACTCACTTTTTTTACATTTTTAAATTGTTTAAGAATTAAAAATATAAATCCCAAATGCAAATAAAGACCAACCAAACCTAAATTAATGAACGTTCCTAAAAAGCCGTTATCGGCAAAATCTTCAATTAGTTTTGTATAGCCCAATCCCACAAAAATTGAAGCTGGATTTCCAAATGTTATAAAATCATCTATCCTGCTTTGCCAAAACTCATCCCTTCCTGCAACAGCGGCAACACTCTTTGATTCGTCATATTCCTCAACTGTTGTAATAATTCTACCTTGAATCAAATCTGCAGAGAGTAAAATAATAAACAATATGATGGCCGATATAAAAATACCTATTCCTTTTAAGGCCACTTTTGCCTTGTCCTTTTGGTTGATATACAAAAAAATCAGGGTATTGAATACAAATACAATAATTGATGTTCTGGAACCAAAAGCAGACAAGATTGCGGTCAAAGAAGCGAACATAAAAAACAAACTGAACAAAACAGTTTTGAATTTTTGAGAATACATCACATTGGCAAACAATATATTGGCAACCATTGCATACAAAATGGCCGACATATTTGCATTTCCAGTAAATGCAACTGCTCTGTATGTAAACATCTCTCTTTCAAAAGAATAGATATACTCTTCAGATGCATTTACACCACCGCCCAAAATAGGCAGATAAGTTCCTACTATAAAATACTTTACATTGAATAAATCATAAAATTCAAAAAACACAAAGGGTAAATAAATCAACAACATGATTACAAAAAATCGAATCAATTTTTCATAATCTTTTTTATTCATTGGAATATTGATGACGACCAACAAGATGAGGGTAAAGCGAAACCACCTATAAAAATGGGCGAAAATTTGAGATTTTATTGGTGCAGCCAAGTACAAATACTCAAACAAGGTTGAGATAAATGCGATACTGCCCATAAATATCCCAAGGTTAAATAGCGATTTGTATTCTTTGAAATTTGTAGTTTGCGGATTTTCGTTTTTAACCTGAAACAATAAAGCTAAAAACAAAAGCAAATCTGAAAACCTAAATGCATATAAAGCAACGTTTGTAGGTTGAAAAAAAACAACGAAAATAAAGAATGCAATAAATTTCCACGAATTAAAAAAACTGGGTTCTTTGCCTAGATTATACTGTTCCATGGAAATATTTTTTTCTTACTAAATTAAACGAGACCCATGAAGACAGATAGGCTAATGTTCCCAATATGATTTTAACCAACAAAGCACCCTTCATTCCGAAATTAGAAACTACAAGGTAATAAAGTGGAAGAGAAAGAATCAAAAGAAAAACTGAAATGTAAAAATTATAATTGAAGGCTCCTAAGCCCATTACCGCCGTATCTTTAATGTTATTCATAAAATTTAGAGTCCAAGCAATGAGCAATCCTCTAAAATAGAATATTGATTGTTCATATTTCCCATTAAATGCCAGTTGCACTAAAAATGGTATTGCAAAATAAACAAAAACAAGTGAAAAAATTGAAACCAAATGGTTTAATTTATTGTAATGCTGATAGGTTTGTTTCCACTTCTGAAACTGACCTGAAATACCTGAAAAATGAGGAAAAGCTATTTGTTGTATGGTTTGTGGAATGACATTCAATATGGAGATGAGCGTAATTGCAAAGGCATATTGGCCAAATTTACTCAAATCGCTTTCAAAATGATTGATAAAGAGAATATCTAAGGACGAGTATAGAAATCCAATAAAATTGGTCATTAAAGCAAATTTGGAAAGTTTCCATAATGCATTGAAATGAATTTTGAAATCACCTAATTTACTGAATTTTCTGTTTTCAATAGGTATTGAAAAATAAAGCAAAACAATTGATAAAATCCCTCCCAACAACACTGCCCAAACATATCCATCTAATTTGAAAACAAAGCTGAGACCTACAATTAAAACAACAGAGGTAATTTTGGCGAAACTTTGCAATTGGGCATACTTTTTAATTTTGTTGATGCCTTGAAAATATCCACCCAACACACTTTGTATAGCCAATGGAAAGAGGAACAACATATAAATTGGGAATAAACTGATAATTTGTTGCTCATTGCTAATGAATTTTAAAAAATTTGCTGCAATAAGAATGAACCAAACACCAATAAAAACAAAACTAGTGGTAAAGAGCGCCGTATTCAGAATATTACTTTGAATTTCAGGTTGATTTTTTTCAGCGGTTAATTTCACTATTGAAACATTCATCCCAAGAGCGCACATGGTACTAGCTAAGCCAATATAAGTTTGCATGATTCTAATTGCACCAATATCAGATGGACTTAAAAATCTTGCCACAAAAAGCTGAGAAGCAAATCCAGCAAGTAGGATCAAGCCATTAGCCCCTAACAAATGAAAAAAACCCTTGTCAATTACTTTTTGCAGAATGGCTTTCATTTGTTGGATTTAAATAAAATTTTAAAAGCACTAAAAAAATTGAATACCAATAATTTTTCAAACAAGGTTCCGTTTCTCTTCAATTCATTGATGTCTGTTGACAATTGAATATTTTCAATCCAGGACATGGGAAATTCTTCAAGCAACATTGCCTTTAGATTGGAATTGTTAGTAAACCAAAACGCTACCGGAACTGCAACCCCATCTTTTTTACCACTCATCAACTTGAGTCTGTTTTGAATTCTAGCCGCTAGAAGTTTGGTTTTATTTGTGGTTGGCAATGCATTGTATTTCCATTTGTAAAGATTAACCTTGGGATGTTTCAATTGCATCCAATGAATGGTTAAATCTCCATTTACTCTGTGCTTTGGATCAATAGAAAATGCAAAATTTGCAAAATCAGGCTCCATGTAAGTATATACGCTTGAACTAAATGGCTCTGTCATCCAAGTACCATTGTGTATGGCATTGAAACCCCTTTGGTAAAGCGCAAAAAGCTCATCATTGTCATTGGTTTTTTTGATCAATTCATCCATTTCAGGTTGAATTCTATACAACAATTTTGAGGATACACCCCACCTACCTATTTGAATAGGCTCATGGTATGCATTTTTCAAATATCCCCCCTTGCTACTTTCTGCCAATATCCCATTATGGGTTAAACCAAATTGTTCAAAATTTAGATTTTGATTGGCCAAAAGTGTTTGTGCCGCACCAAAATAATAAACCGAACAATTGTTTAAAATCAAGGGCAATTGAGACTGCATTAGATAATTCCCATTCCCAAGCATCACAATTAAATGCAAATGCCCCAAATCATTTGAAATGGTTCTGGCAATTAATTCGTCACTAGATTGGTCTTGACCAAAGGTTAAATTCGTTTGATTTTGGAAACCCAATTCATTTGCCAACATGACATTTAATCTGGAGTCCAAGCCCCCACTTAAATGCGATAAATGTTTGTATCCGTATTGTAAATCTTTGTTGTATTCTAATTGAATTGATTTGATAAATAAATCATCCAAATGAGTTAATACATCTTCGGTAACTTGATCTATTTTAGATTGGTTATCGTATTTAAAATACTGGGTTATTTCCTTTTGTTTGTCTAAAGAAACAACTAACTCATGACCAGGTTCAAGTTTTCTAATTTGTTGAACCAAGGTATGATTGCCTATCATATAGCCAAATGAAAGAAACTGATAGGCTGAAACAGTATCTAAACTTGATTCAAAACCCAAAAAGTCCATGACTTCTTTGACAAAAAATATTGAAGAAGAGAAAATAAAAATCTCTTCATTCTCATAGTAAAAAAAAGGCTTAGAACCCGTATGGTCTGTATGTAAAATTAATTGTTGCGCATGCTCATTGTAATAAAATGCCTGAAAACTACCTTTGGTATTCCTGATTAATTTTTGAAGCGAATCTGCATCTAAGTTGTCAAGCATTTTTACATTCAGCCAATTTCTATTTGAGGTATCTTCATTTAAATTAATACCGTCAAAACCAAATGCAGCCTCATGATTTTTAACCAGGCCCTTGTCATTTTTAAATTTCGAATTGCTGTACCATGCCAATTTAAAATTCGGAAAATTTATTTCTGATTGAAATGCAAAAAGCGCATTTTGTACCGGTTCAAACTGAAAGGTATTCAACTTTACAGCAATTGCTGTTGACTTTATTAAATATCCACTAAAGCCACTCATATTTAACAGGTATAAAGATTAAACCACAAATGCTTGTTCTCATCCCAAGCAATCATTTTTCTAATTGTAGCATAGTTTTGTTTTACCCTATTTTGTTCAATTTCTAATTGACTCAATACTTCATTGAGCTGATCAGAAAGTTGTTCAGGAGAGATTCTTCTGTATAAAATATGGAGTGCATCTAAATGTTCATAAGGCAACCAATTGCCTGTAATAACTAAAGAACCAGCAAGTAAATGTTCGTACAATGCTGATGCGGCTTGATCTCGTTTTGATACCAATACAAAAATATCAGTGGCATATCGTAATGCACTTACTTCGTCATTGCTTAAATACTGTTTGTAAATATGAAACGGCAAATTCAAATTCTGCATTTTTTTTTCAACATAGGCATGGTTCTGTTGGTAGTTCCTTCCATATGTCATAGGAAAAATCAATTGAATTTGCCTTCCGTTTATTTCATTTTGATTTAATTTTTGAAGGCTTTCAATCATCAAATCAAATTGCATAATTTCATCACCACAATACCCACAGGTGATTAAAATATCAGTTTCTTTAAATCCCAAGAATTGCTTTGCAGATGAGCGATTTTGGGTTTCGTGAATGCCAAACATGTTCTCTATTACAGGCATCAAAGGAATCAACTGTAAAGAATCAATTTTATTATTGGTATCGTATTTAGCTTTTACTTGTGACAAAAACACTTGGTTTTCGGCAATTATTGTATTTGCAAAGGCACAACTAATTCTATTGAAGAGATGACGTACAAACCCAATTTGATTGAAATCACTACCATAAAATGTTAAGTAAACAAACCTCGATTTCAACCTAAACAACATCACTAAAAATGCATAGTAATAATGCATAAATTGAAAATGAACATAATCATATTTTGGAAGTCCAGCGCCAAGTTTTAACAAGCGCAACACTTGAATAAGTACCCTAATTTTAGGAATTTTATGGTACCACTTTGATGCCGAAGGCAGAAGATATACATTATCAAAAAAATCTTGTAAAGGCGCTAAGTCTGATGGATTTTTCAAAGAAGTAAGCATACAATCCATTCTTGTTTCAATGCCTTCTTCACGCATTTTCTGCAAGGTTCTTAACA
>Ga0114968_10001171_pt1 | contig 19996 bp, 16 predicted proteins | sample M_130807_EF_Meta_FD_87020 | JGI IMG/M metagenome (GOLD analysis project Ga0114968, IMG submission 87020) | Freshwater microbial communities from Lake Montjoie, Canada to study carbon cycling - M_130807_EF_MetaG | ecosystem: Environmental > Aquatic > Freshwater > Lake | place: Lake Montjoie...
GGTAAGGGTATCGGGTCATTTAAGTTGGGCAAAACTAATAAAAAATAAGCGGAGTTTTTTGGCTTTTTCAAGTGCGACAATTACCTATATGAGCATCATTTCAAACTGCACCGCCGCTGCCGTAACCGATGCTGCCACAACGCTACTGCGCGGCAACTTAGTCGCCTTTCCAACTGAGACGGTTTATGGATTAGGAGCTGATGCCAGCAACAAAGATGCAGTTGCCAGGATCTATCAAGTAAAGGGCAGACCTGCTGATCACCCATTAATTGTTCACATCTCTAGCGCTGCCCAACTTGATAAGTGGGCAAGTGAAATTCCTGAGTATGCAATCAAACTTGCAAGAAGTTTTTGGCCAGGGCCAATGACATTAATCTTGCCAAGAACTGAGTTAGCTAAGGATTTTATTACCGGTGGGCAAAACAATGTTGGCATCAGAGTCCCATCACACACTGTCGCACTGGCATTACTAAAAGCATTTGAAGATCAAGGTGGCCTGGGTGTGGCCGCCCCTAGTGCAAATAGATTTGGCAAGGTTTCACCAACTAGTGCTGACGACGTTAAAGAAGAGTTGAGTGATTTCTTATGTAAAGAAGATTTAGTGCTAGATGGCGGCCCATCAGCAATCGGTGTCGAATCCACCATAATCGATTGCACGCAAAGTGCTCCTAATATTTTACGCCCTGGTGCAATCACTGCTGCGATGATTAATCAATTATTGAATATCTCAATTGTAACTGGAACTAAAACTTCTGAAGATCAAATAAAAGCATCTGGTTTATTAGAGTCTCATTACTCACCTACTGCAAAAGTTTATCTTTCGGGCACACCATCACCCGGTGATGGTTTTATTGCGCTTAGTAAATTCTTAACCCCACCCGGTGTAATTAGATTGGCATCTCCAGACAACAATAGAGAGTATGCAAAGGTTTTATATCAAGCACTACGTCTTGCTGATAACAAAAGGCTCGAAAAAGTCTTTGTAAATCCCCCTACTGGGGATGATATTGCAGTGGCAATATGTGATCGACTACAAAAAGCTTCCACAAACAATTAGTGTATTTATTATTCAAGTAATGATCAGTTTGTTGAGTAAAAATCAATTAATATAGGCACATTTCAAAATTTGTCGAATACTACATTTGTAGATTAGAACATAACCGTTGGGATTGAATTATTCATTAGATCTAGCAATTAAAATGATTTTGTTGATGGCTAGACTGCTAATTTAGCATTCATATGCAAGCAACTTATTAAAGAAATTTTATATGCAATTAGGTAGAGATCTATTGCGCACACTCGGGACCGGTATCTCTTCAGTATCTACTATTGATGCTTCATCTGGCTCCATATACCATGCATGGGTGACTCAATTTATTTATGGATGGCTTGTTTGTCTATCTTTAAGTATACTTGCGAAAAGATCAATCTCAAGAAAAGCTCTGTTTTTAAATTGGAGATGATATTGAAAAACGATAACTTTCTTGAATCGGGTGTTTCTGGACTCTTAAAAACATTCCTCGACCATGATAGTCCACTTTATGTTCAGTACTACATAACAGCAAGGTGTAATCTACGATGCCAACAATGTAACGTTATTTATGCTAACTCAAACGTACCCGAAGCAAGTACAGAGAGAACAATTAAAGCCATTGAAAACCTTGGCAAAATAGGAACGAATGTTTTACTTTTTACAGGTGGCGAACCGTTTGTGAGAAGCGATCTTCCTGTTCTCGTCAAAAAAGCAATTGAAAATGGCATGCATCCTCGAATTCAAACAAACGGGTTGGCAAGCGTGCGAGCTCTGAAAGAATGCGTAGAGAGCGGAGTTAGAGATATATCTATTTCATTAGATAGTTTAGTCGAGCCCGAACAAGACTTTCTCAACGGTGAATTCGAGAATTCCTGGGAGACCGCAATAAATACAATTAGTAACGTAACAAGTATTTTTCCAAATGATGCATTTTGTGCACTTGGATGCGTCTTTTCTCCAAAAAATTTCCAAAATGTTAGAAACGTTATTAGTTTTGCAGACCAAATTGGATGGTGGGTCTCGCTAGTTCCTGCCCACTCAACTAGTCCGACTGAACCTAGATCCTTTAGTACTTTTGATAGAGCAATGCTATTTGATGAAAGTAATATTGCTTCTGCATTAAATGAGCTGGACCTAATCATTGCTATGAAAAAAAGTGGTTCAAATGTTTATGACTCGTATGAATATCTAGAGAATGTAAAACTCTTCATCCAGCAAAAACCTATAAAATGGCGTAGAAAAAACGAAAATGTTTGTGATTCACCAAATCTTTACTTCGCTGTACTGCCTGATGCGAGTTTAGCTCCTTGCTGTGACTGGAGACTTTCGCAAACGATTGATGTTTCAAATTTTGATTTCCCGGAAAAGTACAAATCAAAGGCAGTTAGTAAAGCAGTCTTACCCATAGTTAAAAGTTGCAGTGGCTGCATGTACGGAAGTTATCCCGAGATATCAATTTCTGCAAGATTTATTTCTGCTGCACTTGAGCGATTTACTGAATTTGTTTCTGGTACACGTCCCGCTATTCAGCCCAAGACAACTGAGGAGTTAAAAATGATAATTGCGAGGATTTTGGCTAATGGTTCTTGAACCTATACGAGGGGTAAACAAAGACCAAAGTAGGTTAAAGTCTTTATATTTTTTGTTGCAATCCACAGCCAAATTACTCCCACTAAACAACGCTGAGCGTGCGCTTCTCAACAGTGCAATGCCTTTTTTGACAATTCAGAGTTCAGAAGAAAATTGGATTATAAGTTTTAGCGAATCGCGAAATGCTTCTACTAGTGTTCCTAAAGCAAATTTTAATTTTTACAAACACTCAGATGATATTGAAATTGCTCGTAATAACAAGATTGAAGCTACCAAACTTCTCATTACTCTCTTCCCCGAATTACATGTGCGTTCAATTATATCGAAGGATCAAGTATATAAAAGTACTCTTTGGGCTTCGGTTGCAAAAAAAACTATTCCAAACCTACTCTTGATATTACTTTTAGTACCTTTTAGTGACTCGACACTTTTTCGAATTAGCGCCCTAGGTATTATCCCAATTATTCTTTTTCGAATCGAATCGGTCAAATCACAAATTCTGCTAGTGGGAAACGCATTTTTGATTGCAAATACTTTTTTTGAAGACGTGCATTTGTACCAACTGTTTTGCTTAATATTTTTTATATGCTATAACATAGCGTTAGAATCTTCAATTTTTGTAACTAGTATAAAAGCTTACTACTGGATTTCAGGACAAATTATTATCGTGGCTAGCATAGTAATTAGAGAGAACATACTTCCGGCAATCATTTTTGTAGTTTTGCTAGCAGTAGTAGTTACTAATTTAATTCGTAGAAGGTACTTCCAAGTAACATCCCATTTGGCACTCTTACTGTTTTTTGGAGCAATACTTTTCTACATTTCAATTTCTATTATAAGTCAAACTTGGTATCTTGTTGCACTCAGATTTGTCTTAATTCTCCCGTCTTTCATATTTTTAGCACTTAGAAACAGATCAACAGGGCTCATTCCATACTTAGCAGCATTTATCGGAATGCTAGCGGTCTAGAGTTCCGTAAATACCTGTAGAATATTGTTGTGGCCATCGCAAAGCATTCTAAATCGAAAAGCAAATCAAAAAGACTTGTTGTTGTAGCACCGTTTTATAATGAACAAGAGTCACTTAAATCTTTTTTAGTCGAACTTGACAAAATTTTGGTCTTACCAATTTTCAAGCTCTGGGAAACTAGCATTTTACTTGTCAATGATGGAAGTACTGACAATTCTCTTAATGTCATAAAGAATACGCTTGTGGTTATGAAAACTAAAGTAAAGATCGTGAGTTTAGCTACCAACGCTGGTCATCAAAATGCACTTTGGGCCGGAATTGAAGATTCCCCAAAAGATTCGTACTTAATTGCGATGGATTGTGACTTACAGGACCCACCTAATTTACTCCCGGAATTTGCCTCTGGTTTCAATGATGGTTACGAAGTTATTCTCACTCAACGGCTATCAAGAAAAGATCATTTATTGAAAAAAATATCTGCATCTGTTTATTACAAGATATTGAAGATTCTGGCGCCTGGTAACCTTGCTGTCGATTCTGGAGATTTTTTTGGAATAGATCCTTATGCCAAAAAACGACTGCTATCACATAGCGAAACATCTAAGTATATTCGTGGCTTGATCCAAATTGTAAGTACAAATGTTAAGATCGTTAAGTTCCATAGAAATTCTAGAGACTCGGGACAGACTAAATACACCTTTCCAAAAATGTTAAAACTGGCCATTGCAGGTGTGACAGGTTTTAGCGTTAGACCTCTCATATTGAGTGTCTATATCTCTCTTTTGGGATTGGTTATTGGAATTATTGCGGGACTTTTTGTATTAATCTCTCGACTGCAAAATCCCAGTCTTTATCCTGTGGGATATGCATTCTCAAATCTAGTAATTATATTACTGAGTTTATTTATACTCTTTATACTGTCGATACTCAGTGTTTATATGTCTATGATTGTGATTGAAATAAAAAGAAGGCCAAACTATTTTATTAAATACGATAAATCAATTATAGCAAAACGTCAGTAAGTGTAAAAATGGCTTGGAATTACAACAATGAATTCTATTTGTCAGTTGGAGATCGTGGTTTTGAAGCCTCAAAAATTGTATTTAAGATTTTAAAGAGTTTCATTGATCCAAAAATAATATTTGACTACGGTTGTGGGTACGGGACATGGGCTAATAACGCCGCCTACCAATTCCCTTCATCAAAAGTAGTGGGCTTTGATCTAAATTCTACAATTGCAAAAAATAAAGTAAGAAAAGAGTTGTTACAGAATTTGCATTATGAATCAATAAACTTTGAGACACATGAATACTCGTACAAAAAAAGTAATTTGGCAATCTGTCTAGAGGTTGTGGAGCATATTAGCCAGGACCGAGCGAATTTACACATCTTGCGTATGTGCCAAACTTCCGAGGTAATCTTATTTAGTGGAGCTGTTAAGGGTCAAGGCGGAACCGGACACATTAACGAACAACCCCTTGAATATTGGGTCAATCAGTTTAAAGCTCATGGATGGATTCCTATAGATATAATACGTCCACAAATAAAACATAACCCTAAAATACCAAGTTATTATAAGAATAATATTTTACTTTTTGTTCATGGGAAAAATTATGACAAAATTTTAAGCACTATTTCAGATCCAAACTCAAGAATGTATTTCAAGGAACGCACTGGCATTTCAACAGATCAGCGTAAATTCACTACTAGAATTTCACATTATTTACTGGGTCAGTTTCCTGTTTCATTAGTATCAAGGTTAGCTGAGATAAAGAATAGAATTGCAGGATGAATTTCTAATCTTTAGATAATGATCGAATAATTCAAAAGTTAATATCTAACTTATTTATTCAGTTTTCTTTTCCCTAATCTAAACCAAGAAGAGATTAACAAAGAAATCCAAAACATATAATTTATTGAATTTATACTGTAGCTAAACCCCCAAAACGGAGGTCTCCACTCAATTTCAACTGAATTATTACCCGGCGGTACTACCAGAACATAAAATGAATCCGCAAGTTCATTATTGCTTGGCATTATCTTAACGCTGCCCTGACTCTTTATATACAATTTAGGATAATTCAACTGGCTTAAGATGATGTTGTCGCCAGTAAATCCATCACCGGTAGTAATAGTTACTTTCCTTATGCCATTATCAAAATTACGATCTTTTGATATTTGAAATTGAGAAAACCTAGAATTGACAACCATATCCTGAGGTTTGAATTCGATTCTTCTCCATACTTCTCGCCAATTGTCTTTACTAGTCATGTACCATCCGAGAGCAGGCATTAATTTATCTAGTTGGTAATGATATTCTGGTTCAGCGATAATTTGATTTGCTTCCATCAAATCAAGTAAATTGTTGCTTCCTTCATATTTTTTTTCTGTGATCTGACTTAAAATCTCAGGACATGTCGAACCATTAAAAGTCGCGCAATATCTGTAGCTTAAATTTCTATGACCAATTGCAGTTCCAGTGTTCAACTGCCTGAGTCCAACCATATCCGATTGTTTGCCAAAGAAAAATCGCGAGCCAGAGTTAACACCTTTCTCATAAACTCTCCCAAAATCAGCCAATTGAAATGTATTTAAAGAAAGGTCAACTCCCTCTAAATTAAAAGAAGATTTGAATGAAGGCGAGCTGTATGCGGCAAAACCTTTGACCTCCGTAAAATTCATATATAGATGTTGAGTTATAGACCCCAAAAGAAGTGTTATGAGAATGGCTGGTTTTACTGCATTTCTACCCTTGATGAATTCAAAGTAAAGCAGAGTAAACAATAGGAGTATTAGTAGTGAAATAATGTGAGCCAGGTAATTTCTAGGATTCAATGAGGCAGCTCTTCCAAATCCAATTGTAATAATTATAATTGCTACATAGTAATTGCTTTTTGTTAAATGAGAATTCTTTCGCGAAATACTCAATACCCATAAAATTGAAAAAGCTAACCAAGGGGTGTACCGACCAGGCCAATGGAATGGTCCGAAATCACTCGGTCCTAAAGAAATAAGCAAAAATAGAAGGGAGGAAGAAATTGCTAAACGACCAGTAAAGTTAGTTGAGATTAACTTTTTCCACGAGAACAAACTTGCTGTCGCTGCAACTCCTATAAAAATATAGCCAGTAGGATTCGGTGTAACTGGACCACCCCATGTAGTTAGGTCTTGTTGCATGCTTAACATTGAAGATCCTACTAAATCACCCAAATTAGGAGTGAAGAAATTTGAATTATTAGGATATATGGATGAGCGCCAGGTATATGGTGAGGTAAATAAACCCGGGGCATAAATTGCAAATATAGCGAGGCTAGATAAAACTCCAGAACCAATCACTGTTAATGACTTAATGAATTCAGATTTTCTATACCAATTGAAAAGTAAACAAACCAGTATCGAATTAACAAAAGCTGTATAAACATACCCAACTGTAAAGCTAAGATAAAGAAAAAACACTGCTAATAAAAAGTCCTTCTTATTCCTTTGGGGTTTAATCAAAAATGAAAGCGATATTAAAGTTAAAGCCATACTGAAAAGTGACTGTGTCCAGGAACTAACTTCCATGTACATGATATATCCTGATGTAGCTAGTCCAAATCCAAATAACTCACTATGAAATTTATCAGCACCTGAGAATTTAAAAACTCTAGAACTGCCAATTTGTAACATCACAAGTATGAAAGCTTTAAACAAAATAGAAAAAAACAAAATATCGTCAAAAAAGTTGGTAATCAAAGCGAAGAAAACTACAAATGGATTATAAAATCCAAACTGAGCCTCACTTATGTAATTTAAACCAATCCCTCCAGGACCCATAATTGTGGGAATTAAACCAATACTAATTTTATCTCCGAACCAGTATAGAAAAGGCGCCCAGTATGACTCAAAATCGTCATGTAAAACAAAAGTAGAACTTATTTTGGCGAAAATAGTCAATAACACTGTAAACAAAAAATACTTTGCAATAAAGCCTAGTGTATTTCTTAGTATCTGAGAGTTAGAATACTTATTCATGTATAACCTTAACAACACTAAAAGCTGATCCAAAAATGTTTGCTTCTTCTAACTCTAAGACACAAAATTTATTTGGATACAAACCATTGGGTGAATTTTTGTAAACAGGGTCCAGGGCATCCCAGTTTGCTACAATTTGACTTGCATTCATATCCTCAAAAACTTTACATTGAAATTCTAGAGCTTTTGGTGAGATTATTACATCACCTGTCGAATTAAAAATGTTTAAGGTTTTAACCCCAGTTATAGATGAAACCATATTAGGATTTTCACCAAAATAGTATAAGCCACTTTGACTGATCGCCGACAAGTCTTCTTTAGAAATTACAGAATATAGAAACCCTTTAGAAGATCGTGTTTCAGATGAGAAAATTCGATCTATTTGATTCATAGGTTTGGAACTAAATATTACTAGTGATAAGCCTATGCTTACAAGCAAAACCAGAAGTGGATTTAAAACAACTCGGGAACTTGTATTTACTTCTGATTGGTAAACTACTTTGAAAAAATGTATCAAAGTTGGTAAAAGCGACAAGAACGCAATTGGGATAAAGATTTGAAGTTGGGTACTAGCAATTGATCTATTTAGAAAATATGGAAACGACAAAATCCCACTTAATGCTATCGCCTGAGGTATAAAATAATTGTATCCAATTTTTTGAGAATTGCGGTTTACAATTAGTGGGACGAAAAAACCAGCAAGAAGAAAAGGAACAACAATTAATACCGGACCAGCAAAATCAATTGGAATTGAAGCAACGAATGATGATGAATAATTCCTCTGGAAAAATAGGATAAATTCTGTGGAAATCCATTGTCCTGAAACAAATCTAAGTATTACAATGAATATCAAAACAGATACAACTGAATAAAGTGTACTTATTAGAGTAAATCGAATTTTATTTATGCTATAGAAAAATCTCAACATCATCATCGAAGCAAAACTAATTAATCCAAAATCTTGATTATTAGTCGCAGACAAAAAAGCTAAGAAAAAGAAAACCCACCCAAGAAATAATCTACTATTTTCTAGATAGTTAAACGTTTTGTTTAGACATAGAATCACCAAGAACATGGAAAACAATCTAATTTGGATAGACGTTTGCGGTGTAAGCAATGAACCCTGAGCACCTATCTGATTAAACTGGGCAAAATTCAACCATCCACATGCAAGTCCTAACGCGACTAAATCATTTTTATTACCAGTGATTTTCTTAATTAAATGCATCGCCATGATCGCCGTAGCGCAAGCAAATACACTTAAACTAATAGCGGTTATTTGGTTCATATTTTTGATGAAAAAAGAAGAATCAATCAATCTAATTGGTGAAATAAGAAAACCTTGCAATGCAGAATATTGATAATTAAAATTTATAAATGGATATTTACCGGAGCTTGGCCCAAGTAGTTCATTATTTACAAAAGAATATGAATATTTATCAGATATAGATTTATTGTCCTGAAATGCAGTTAGAATAAAACTTACGATAGAATATATTGAAAGTAGATTAATACATATCTTTATAGAATTCTTATTTAAAGAAATACTATAGACAATATTAATTACCAAAATAAAAAGTATTAATGCAAAAAGTAGTAGATACGGCCATTCGAACCCTAACCAGATTCCCTTATGCCATGCAGGGTCTCCAACCCAGTTTAAAAGTCCAGTGACCGCTGTTATCAATCCAACTAATTGCAATAATATAGAGCGTTTAAAACTATATTTTTTCCTAATTAGAGCAAAATAAAGAATAATCCAAGTTGTAACGAACAAGCACACATACCAGATCTTCTCCGTTGATTCTGCTTGCTTAATGTTATTACCTTGAAGATGAAAATTAGCAACCACAAAACTTGCAATTCCAACCCAACCAAAAAGAAATGTAAGAATTTCAACAGAGATCTTTAGTAGATCTATTGAACTTTTGTTTTCAGCTAAATTCTCTTTTCTTCCCATATCAAAGTTTATCGCTCTAAATTACATTTGTAAATAACAATTAATGAAATCAATCAAAATTCCCATGTTGTGCGACGGATTCCAAGATATATTTTAATCTTTTTTAATATAAATGAAATTGTGTAGAAAGCTAATCCGGGCGACTCTTTGATTAGTTCAGTAAAGCACGACAAAAAAGCTTTGAAATATCCAAATACAATGAAATTCTTCAGAAGTATAAGTTTATTTCTTTTGCTTATGTGCCTAAAAGAATCATGAAAGTTTAAAAAATAGTCACTATTTATCTTTGATCTGGTATACCTAATAAAGTCCATTTTTTTAGGCGACCTTTTTAGTGTTGAGAATAGGCTTCCAAGAATATGTAATTGGGCGATTCCTAGATCAATTTCGACATTTTTATTCTCATGGCACCATAAAATTACTTTTGCTGCTGAATCAACTATTTTAGCAACATGATCCAATTGGTTTTGAGAAGTGACTTGATGGTCCGTGGCAACCCTGTACGTATAAAGTGGGTCCATTAGATATCCTATTTTCGTATTTTTGCATATCGTTTTTATGAAAAATGCGTAGTCTTCAAAAAAAGCTTGCTCAGTATCAAATTTGATATCATGGCTTATTAAGAAATGTCTATTAAATATCTTAGCTCCAAGAAGTCCCCAGATATTCATAATTTGCTGATTATCAATTAGATCAAAATATTTTTGATCTCCACTTTTAATTTTACTAAAATAGAAATAATCAAAAGTATTTTTTATATTAGAGGTATTTTCTGATTTAATGAGATAGGTTCCAACTAAGAAATTTAACATAGACACATCCATGATATTGATCGCTTTTTCTACGCTTCTTGGGTTTAGATAATCATCAGAATCCAGGAAATAAACGTATTTACCGGTTGCTAATGCTAAGCCAGTGTTTCTTGAGAATGAAACACCTTTATTGCTTGAATTTTTGATAACTCTTATTCTATTTCTATCAAAATTCTCTAAAATACCGTATGTTAAATCATTGATATCATACGTACTCCCATCGTCAATAACAATGATTTCTAAATTCACTAATTCATTCAAATCGTGAACTGACAGTAAGCAATCAGTTAGATATTTAATTTGATTATAGCAAGGTACAATTACCGATAAGATAACATCCGACATTTCAAGATTTTTTTCTATGACTTACAGATAGGAATTTTCTTAATAAATAAGATTTAATAAAATACAAAGCAGAAGAGACAAATGAGTTATTATCTGTCTTCCAGGAATTTTGGTAGTGATGAACCGCAATTATATCTGCTGGTAAATTATCATTAAAATTTGAATTATTATAAAACTTTTTCAGAAAAATCCTTTTTTGAAACGGAACTAACCCAAGTGCATGGGGAGGGAAGATAAAAGTTTTATACTTGTTGTATAAATCAAAAGATTTAATCACTTTTTGAAGTTGAACTGGTCCAGTTGTTGATACAATATTGGATGAAGTTATACTCATATGACAAATATTACTCCATATCTGTTCAACCAAATTTATTGCTAGCGGATGCTGAGGAGTCATACCAATTAACGCGTTGGTAATCCCGAATGGTTCAGCCGCAAGAATTACCTCTGATTCTAAGAATAAATGAGGTATCGGGTTAAGAAATTCGAAATCCGCATCAATGTAGACACCACCAATCTCAAGCAAAATTATAAATCTAATTAAATCCACTTTTGCAGCATTAAAAATCTGTAGATCAAGTAATTGCGAGATCGTATCTTTTTGATCTGGAAATTGTTTACAAAAATCATTTAATAGTTTTTGCTCATCCCAAAGAAAATATTCAAATGATGAGTTAACTTTTGGTACCGTTTTCAAGTATTTAGCTATTTCATTTGGCGGCTCTCCACCGATCCAAACTTGGTGGATAATTCTGGGTACTACAGTTTTGCTGCTCACTTCAGACTTCCTTTAGTTTGGCTGCCTCTGATGAATACAACTAAATTTGTAATTATTAAAATCAAAAGTAGTACGAACGAAAGCGTTGGAAATAAGTTTATAGTATTTGGTGCGTAAAATACTAAAGGTGTCGTGGTAAATATGATAATTAGCCACCAGACAAAGCGATCAAAAACTCTCTCTGCCCTTTTTTTACCTAATTCAAGCAGTATTGCACAAGCAACGATACCCCACGTTTTATGGTAATTCCAGGATATCAAAGTTAGTAATTGCATGCCATATAAAGGGTATAAGAATTTAGTTTCATTACTTGCTATCGTGTAGCCAGTAATCAACAATAAGAAAATCAATAAAACAGCATACCTAGGATTCACTAAGAAGTAATTCACTAAAGAGTTCTCTTGTATATTAACCGTATATGCAGTATTTGTTATCAACTGATACCCACTAATATTGCTTGGAATTGGACCAATGCCAATGTAGTTGCTTTGTATAGTTTGGTTTTGAGTCAGAATCTTGTTTAGTAATAAAATTAGATTACTTGCTCCCATAATTTGAGCACTTAATACATTTATGGTAATCGCAGTAATTGAAGCAATTATAATTTGTTTATATCTACTTCTGTGAAATAAGTAAAATAGAAAGAATACTATCGGCGTAATCTTTAGTCCGATCGCTAATCCCAAATAAATTGCCGACCTAGAAGGGTTAATGTCCCTATTCTTATAGAATAAAAACAAAATTAATGGAATAATACATTCCATATTGGCTCTATCTAAACCAGATATTGTTGCGATGCTCATCAGTCCAAAAATTACTGTAAAGTTCAATCTACGGTAAAAGTCTAAATGTTTTGTAGCAGAATAAATTGGATAAACTAAAGCAATTAAAAACATAACTAGATATATGTATAAATTTATTTTATAAGGCAACCAAAAGAGCATCTTAGAAAGCAATACTGGAAAAGGTGGGTATGGATGCGTATAAGAATTCTCAATTATCTTTAGTTCCCTCAATGCTAACAAGTCACTGAAAAAATGTTTCCCGGTGGCTAAATTGTTGCCCCAGTTTTCACCAGCCCAATTACCATCTTGAGCAATCCAGGTTAGCCTTTCATTGGCTGATATCCCGTAGTAAAAAGTCAATACCCACATTTGCAATAAAAACAGAAAGAAAAACACGGTAGCTATACATAAATAAAAATCAATTTGATAGTTATTGAATATAGCACCTAATTTTATTTGTGTTCGTTTTTTTACATTTTCCATGGATAAACTATAGGTCGCTACATGATGAAATACTAGTAAATAATTGTAGTTTTCACCTACCAAAGCAAATACGTACGTAAATTTGGAATTTGAGTTCTATTCTCCTACTTTAAAGAATTATTCAAAACTTTATGATGAATTTTACCCGAGTATCTTGGTTTCAGCACAGGACCGTAAATATGCTATCGATAAACAACAGTATTGCTGCTCTATATTGAGTGTCTACCAAACGATTACCTTAAGTAGAAAGATATTAACTAAATTGAAAAAGAAAAAACTGAATTATTCTGTTATGCCAAATCAAAATTTCAATAAAGATTTAAATTTTGAGATAATTTCTGATTTATTAATTCCATTTATTTCTCTGAGATACGCTTGTGTACCGATATTTGCTAAGTTGACTTGATTGGCTGCAACTAGTTTAACTCTTATGTTCAAATCATTTTCAATGATTTTCTCTAGCAATGCACTTCCAGAACCACCGCGGTATGAATGTTCTTCTACACATATCAGCGGACCTTTATTGCTAGCATTTTTCAGATACTGTAAATCTATTGAGGAGATAAAAGGCATAGACGCCACGGAAACCTTTAATCCATCTGCTTCAAGTCCAACAGCCGATTCCATGCAAAGCTCCGCTAAAGATCCTGTAAAGAGAATCGTTCCATCTGGCCCGTGTTTGATTTCTCTAATTTTTCCAAATTCAAGATCTATCTCAATTTCTGACAAATCATCACCAACTTTTTTGCTTAATCTCAAGTAGCTAGGTTGGTTAAGATCTATAATTAATTTAGTTATAGCACGTGTTTCCGCTTCATCACTGGGTATTATCACTTCCATGTTGGGCAATGCTCGCATGACAGCTACATCTTCTAGTGCATGGTGAGTGTATCCTTGATTTCCATATGAATACCCGCCACCAACTGAAACAATTGTGACAGGATTATTCATATAACAAATGTCATTTCTGATTTGTTCTAGGCATCGGAGAGTTGGAAAATTACCAATGCTGTATACGAAAACCTTTTTGCCTGTCGAAGCAAGTCCAGCTGCTAAACCCATCATGCTTTGTTCATTTACACCCGAGTTTATGAATTGATTTGGAAGTGTTTCTTGAAATTTTTCAAGTACGCCAAAACCTAAATCTCCAGTAATTAAAAAAATATTTGGATCTTTTTTTGCTTGCTCAAGAAGCGAATTTATAAATGAATCTCTCAAGACAGATTCCCGTCAAGCTCTTTCAAAGCAGATTTAAGATCCTTCTCCATCAATGACTTATAGTGCCAAAGTACAGTATTTTCCATAAATTTTATTCCTTTGCCTTTTATCGTATTAGCGATTAAACACTTAGGCCCACTAAAATTCGAAAGGCTTAATTTAATTCCACTAAAATCGTGTCCATCTAGACTCTGAGTTTGCCAGCCAAAAGCTTTCCTCTTATCCTCAAAAGGCTCAAGCTTCATTGTATCTTCAGTAAAAGTAAGTGATTGAAGCCCATTTCGATCAACAATTACTGTTAAATTATCAAGATTAAAATGATTCGCGATCATGGCGCTTTCCCAAGTAGTTCCTTCATCACATTCACCATCTGAAACAACCACATATACATGGCCGCCAATTAAATTTCTTTTTCTTGAAAGTGCAATTCCGACTCCATAGGGCATTCCGTGACCTAATGATCCACTTGAAAACTCGACTCCAGGGACTCCTTTAGAGTTAACATGTCCACCCAAGACTGAACCGTTTTTGCAATAGTCGCTAAGCCACTCAATTGGAAAGAATCCTTGAAGTGCAAGGACTGAATAAAGCGCCGAAGCAGCATGTCCTTTTGAGAGAATTACGATGTCTCGATCAGCGGAATTTAAATTTTCAGGAGTGATGTTTGCTGTTCCAGTGTATAAAACACTCAAGATATCCACCACAGAAAGAGCCGAGCCAACATGGGGTGCTCCGGCACTACTTGTCATTTTGAGAATCAATTTTCGCGCCGCCAAGGCCAATTCTGAGGCAGAGATCATCGGTGTTTGGTTATTTAACACTTACCCCACCCATCTTTATAGGGACGTACAGTAATAAATATTACGAGCCAGTATACTCTTATGGATTCCAACTAAACTGGTTATGTCATAAGGATTGATGTGAAAAGGGGCCAAATGAAAGCCGTAATTCTGGCTGGAGGGTATGGAACTCGGTTGAGAGAAGAAACTGAGTTTAAGCCCAAACCTATGGTCGAGATTGGTGAACGACCAATAATCTGGCACATAATGAAAAACCTTTCGATGCAAGGGATGAATGATTTCGTATTATGTTTAGGATACAAAGGCGAGGTAATAAAAGACTATTTCCTTAATTATGAAGCTCGAACTCACGATGTCACAGTGAAATTGGGAATTAACGACGGAGCAGTTCAGAACTTCAAAGAAATTACAGAAAATTGGTCTGTTACTTTAGCGAATACAGGATTAGAAACTTTGACTGGAGGACGCCTCCTAAAAATTAAAAAATACGTCGGTTCAGAAACTTTTTTATGCACATATGGAGATGGACTTGCAGATATAAATTTAAATGAACTAATCAGCTTTCATAAATCACATGGGAAAATTGCAACCGTTACTGCCGTTAGACCCACGAATAGATTTGGTGCAATGCAAATTGACCAAGATAACTTGGTAACAAAGTTTACAGAAAAACCTCAAGTTGATACTTGGGTAAATGGGGGATTTTTTGTTTTTAATTCAGAAATTTTTTCATATTTAGATTTGGATACTGCACTAGAAAAAAATCCGCTCGAAGCATTAGTTCAAGACCAACAAATTAAATCTTATAAGCACAATGGTTTTTGGCAACCAATGGATACATACCGGGAAGTTCAAGAATTGAATAAAATTTGGATAGAGAATTCTGCGCCTTGGAAAAACTGGTAATAAAAACTAATGCTTATTGGACTTGAACACTACAAAGGGAAAAAAATACTCGTAATAGGTCATACTGGATTTAAAGGCGCTTGGTTAAGTCGAGTCTTGGTGCTTAGCGGAGCAAGGGTTTTTGGACTCTCTCTACCTGCAGAACCTGGAACGCTGAAATCTAAGATTGAAAATTTAGGACTTGAGAAAGAAACATTTCTAGACATTAACTCTCGATTAGACATTGACAATTTTTTTACTGAAAATACTTTTGAGGGCGTTTTCCATTTTGCAGCTCAGTCTTTAGTTATAAAATCTTATGATCAACCATTGGAAACATTTATAACTAATGTGATTGGTACTGCACATATTTTAGATTCAATTATAAATCACAAAGCAGCGAGCTGGGTCATAGTTGCCACAACAGATAAAGTCTACAAAAATATTGAGCAAAGAAAAGGCTACAAAGAAAATGATTCACTGGGTGGTAAAGATCCTTATAGCGCCAGTAAAGCTGGAACAGAGATGGTTGTTATGGCATGGCAAAACTTGAGTAATGTTTCACAAGCGGGAGTAAGAATCATCTCAGTTCGCGCGGGAAATGTTATTGGCGGCGGAGACATTTCAGAAAATCGACTCCTTCCTGACTTAATAAAGAGTTTTCACCAAAATATTGATGGCAAAATCAGAAATCCAAAATCTATACGTCCATGGCAACACGTACTTGACCCGTTAAATGGTTATTTAAAACTTGGCATCAAACTTATGCTAAAAAAAGATTTATTTAATTCTTATAATTTCGGACCTGGCAAATCATCAAAATTGTCTGTAAAGCAAATTGCAGAATTTGCTGCTGGGTTTTGGGGAGATGGAGCAAGAATAGTAGTTGATTCAGGGGAAAAGTTTCCACCGGAATCAAAATTGTTATGGTTGAATTCCAAATTAGCTAAACGAGATTTAGGTTGGTCAAATAGTCTAGACGCTAAAGAAGCAGTGCGCTGGGTCATGGAATGGGAGAAGTTATCAATCTCTCAGTCACATCTCCAAGCTTTAGACAATCAAATTTTAAAATTCTTTGGAAGTAAAAAATGAAGAAAATCACCATCATTACGCCATGTTTTAACGAAGAGTTGAATGTTGAGACATGTGCGGCCGAGTTAAAAAAAGTAATGGAAAAGGACTTAAGTAATTATAGCTACGAACATATTTTTGCAGATAATGCTTCCACCGATTCTACAATGGAAAAATTAAGGCAATTAGCACTAAATGATAAAAACATAAAAGTAATTTTGAACAGCAGAAATGTTGGACCATTTAGAAATATGTGGAATGCAATGAAAAAATCTGATGGGGACGCTGTCATTCCACTTCTACCAGCTGATTTACAAGACCCTCCTTCAGTGATCCCTAAATTAGTTGAAAAGTGGGAGTTAGGTTATTTAGTGGTCTATGGAGAGAGATCAAAACGGCAAGAATCTTTGTTGATGAGATTGCTTCGAAAGATTTACTACAGAATTATTCATAAGTTTTCTGAAGATAAAATTCCAGTGAATTCTGGTGAGTTTTTACTAGCAGATCGGAAGGTAATAAATTCAATACTTTCAAACGATGATTACTATCCGTACATCAGGGGTCTTATTGCCCAAACAAGAGTAAGTAGTTCCTCAGTTAAGTACACTTGGGTTAAAAGAGCCCGAGGTAAGTCCAAAAATAATTTACTTTCATTAATAGACCAAGCAATAAACGGCTTTGTTTCTACTTCTAGAATTCCCGCAAGATTGGCACTACTAGGGGGGTTTTTACTTTCAGTTATTGGACTTGTATTTGCTTTATTCACAGCAATTAGTATTTTAGTTTTTGACGTACAAGTTCAGCCAGGAATACCTACGATAATTGTTGGTATTTTCTTCCTTGGGGGTCTTCAATTGTTATTCCTTGGGATTATTGGAGAGTATGTACTAAGTATTCATGGACAAGTTAGGCGCATTCCACCGATGTTTGAAATCGAAAATATAAATTTTGAGGGCAAAAATAATGAATAAAGTTCTGTGCCCAATTTGTGAGACATATGATAATTATTCTCTAATATACAAAGCCAATTTTGATGAAAAAAGTTTCTCAACTAAAATTTTTTCGGCTCGGAGACTTCCTGATCGAAGATATTTTCAATGGGTTAGATGTAAATCATGTGGCTTATTAAGATCAGACCCAGTGATGCCTCTAGATTTAGAAGTTTTGTATAAGGATTCAGAATTTAATTATACAAATGAACTGCAAGGTTTGAAAAAAACTTACATAAATATATTAAAAAAAGCATTAGGAAAAAGTTGGTTAAAAAATTCAATATTTGAAATAGGAGGGGGGAATGGCTTTTTTCTCGAAGCAGCAAAGGATGCTGGGTTTAATGTGATTGCTGGGGTAGAGCCAAGTAAAGATGCAGTAAATAAATCTAGACCTGACATTCTTCCTCATATGATCACCGAAATGATGAATCGAAATTCACTTCCACAGAATAGTTTTGATGTTGGCGTCATGTTCCATGTAATGGATCATTTAACAAACCCAATAAATATTTTAACAGATTGCCTTTATACTTTAAATAGTGGAGGTACTTTAATTGTTGCAGTTCATAATGAAAGATCTTGGTCTGCAAGACTTTTTGGTAGTAAATCACCAATCATAGATGTCGAGCATACTTTTTTGTATAATAAAAAAACAGCAAAAAAATTGTTAGAAAAAGCTGGTTATGTAGATATTAAATTTGGATTTTATAGTAACCACTATTCACTGAGATATATACTTCAACTATTTCCATTCTTCAGAAGTTATCGTAAGAATATTTTATCTTCAAAGTATGGAAATTATTTAGGGAATCTAAAAGTTATCATTCCTCTAGGTAATATGTGGGTTAGTGGAACTAAGCCGTAAGCTAATATAGTTATTGCCATCATATTCTTTAAAAGATAATTATTTAATCTAAGCAACCTCTGCTATTCTATTTCGATTAATAAGCGTGGGGCCTTTAGCTCAGTCGGTAGAGCAACAGACTTTTAATCTGTGGGTCGTCGGTTCGATCCCGACAGGGCCCACTTTTTGGTATGATTCAGGCAGAAATTCAGGTCAAATGTCCGATTTGTCCATTATCCACGACAATCAAGTGATTAATCCGTAGAGGTGAATAGAGGCAGCGACGGCTGGCTCTGAACGACAAAACCGGTTATGCAAGGGGCAAAACAAGATGGCACTTAAGGCCAAGAAATCCAAGGCAGTTGAGTCTTCAACTCCTGCTTCCTGGAGCGTTGCCCAATTTTCATCCTTCTATACAAAAAACCGATCTGAGCTAATTGCCCATGCCAATCGGATTGTTAAAGATAAGGCAAAGGCAGAGGAGATCACTCAAGAGGCGCTAGTTAAGTTCATGCTTGCAGCCCCTGAACTATCAAGTGATGATCACGCTCTTTCCTATCTGCACCGCACAATCGAAAACCTATGTATTGATCTATTCCGTGCTGAAAACCGCAGACCAAATCTTGTTGCCCTAGATGATGCCTCAGCCGAGGTTGAATCAGCTTGGCAGGTATCTGGAGATCACTCCCTAGCGATCTCAGCTGCTGAAGATGCTGCCATTATTCGTCAAGCACTTTCCTTACTATCCCCAGCAGAGCGTGCTGCTCTGGTTATGTGGGAGGTTGAAGGACGTTCAACTGCAGAGATTGCAAAAGAGCTTGGTATCAAAGAGTCAGCAGTTCGTCATACCGTATCTCGTGCTCGTGCATCATTACGTAAAGTTCTATCTGAACTTATTATTGATGAGGCCCGCGGCCTTACCGCTCTAGATCTTCTCTCTACCACCTATAAGAAGGCGGCAGAGTTAACTGCCAAGTCATCGAAGATAGCAATGATTTTTATTCTAGTTCTAACCTCATTCCTAGGCCTTAACTCCATCACCGGTAATGAATCAAATACCTCTATTACTACTACCTTGTCTCAATTTTCTAATGATCAAGATATGACGATCATTGATGTACCAGTTGCGCCGGCTGCTCCTGCTGCAAAGTCAGCAGCGGTTGCAGAGACAATTTCAGTTGATGAGTATGCAGACCACATGTCTTTGTCCCTTGCTCAACTTGAGACCGTGACTCTAATGCTGCAGGTATTAGAGCAAACAGATGGTGGGCCAGTTCCCACTGAATAAATAGATTTCCGACTTCATTTGGCATTACACGTGTGTGCCAGGGGAGACGGAATTAGAGGATCGAAAGATCTTCGAGCCGAGATAGGGAAATTCCCTAACTCGACTAACGAAAGGAAACAAATGTCTAC
>Ga0114968_10001172_pt1 | contig 19979 bp, 17 predicted proteins | sample M_130807_EF_Meta_FD_87020 | JGI IMG/M metagenome (GOLD analysis project Ga0114968, IMG submission 87020) | Freshwater microbial communities from Lake Montjoie, Canada to study carbon cycling - M_130807_EF_MetaG | ecosystem: Environmental > Aquatic > Freshwater > Lake | place: Lake Montjoie...
ATGCAAATACAAATACAAATACAAATACAAATACAAATACAAATACAAATACAAATACAAATACAAATACAAATACAAATACAAATACAAATACAAATACAAATACAAATACAAATACAAATGCAAATGCAAATACAAATATTGAAACTTTTATTAATGATGATGATAAAACAAATGAAATAATATATATTAAAGAAAAATGTTCTAAAAAATTACAAAATAAAAATATAATTCAAGCATTTTTAATTGGATTTTTAATAATATTAGTATTACAACTTATAAATAATAAATTTATTAAAAATATTTAAGTATATATATATATATATATTATTTAAAATATATATATAATGAAAAATTTAGTTATTAGTTCTGGTGGAGTGATTATTTTATCTTTATTAGGTAGTTTAAAATATTTAAATGAACAAGATTTGTTAAAAAATATTAAATGTTACTATGGTGTTTCAGCAGGTGCAATATTATGTACTATGGTAGCATTAGATTATACAATAGATGAAATTAAAGATTTTTTAATTAATTTTGATTTATTAAAATTTGTAGGAAACTACGATATAATAAATTTTATAAACAATTATGGTTTTTCATTTGGAGAAAATCGTGAAATAATAGCTCAATCAATTATTATTTATAAATTAGGCGAAGAAAATAAAGACTATACATTTAAGCAATTATATGATGATAAAAATAAAGAATTAAATTTATTTGCAACTTGCGTTGAGGATAAAACTTTATGGGAATTCTCGCATAATAGTAACGAAAATATTCCTATTTGGAAAGCAATATTAGCGTCATCTAATATACCATTTATTTTTGCACCTGTTGAGATTGATAATAATACATTTATAGATGGGGCTGTTATTAATGAATATCCAATTAATTATGTTCCTGATAATGAAATGAATGAAACAATAGGTTTGTATTATAATAATACTTATAATTTAGATCTAAATTATTTGAATAGTATTCCAAATTTAAAATATTATTTAGAAATAATGTTTTTATATATTGCAAATAAATTTAATTATACTAATAAATATACAATTAAAATATCTTTACCTGATAAATATAAAAATCATGCATATAAATTTGATATATGTAACGAAGAAAAAAATATACTAATTGATATTGGTTACAATAATACAAAACATCATTATAAAATTATAGCCAATAAAAAAATTGTAACAAAATTAAAAAGAAGTAATTCTTGTATCTTTTAGATATTGTTTTTATAATTATTCATTTGTTCATCATAAGATAAATTGTTTTCTATGTATTTTGGTAAATTATTTAATAAAAACCTATCATTTATTCCTGTTTCGTTTGTATCATATAATTTAGAAATATTATCTATACTGTTCAAAACAACTAGTTCTAAATTATATGGGATTAAATCATTACTTATGACATCTTCAGACCTTTTAATTTTTTCAAATTCTTTTTTAAATTCTTTTTTATTAATTTTTTTTAATTTTGTTATTTCTTTTTTCCTTTCTTCTATTAATTCTTCTAATTTACTATTAAATTCTTGAATATTTAATATTTTTTCATTACTATTATATCCATGTAATTTATTGCATTCTTCATTTAAATGATTGAAATTTTTTTTTTCATAATTAGGTGTTGTTTTTAACGACTCTGTCTTTAACTTTGTAAAATCCCATTTTATTAATCTTAATTCATTATATAGTTTTTTTAATTCTTTGTTGCTTAAAATATTATAAGCAAGAGTAATTAGTTCATAAATATCGGTATCAGTCTGGTTTTTGTCAGGGTGATATTTTAATATCAATTTTTTATATTGTTTTTTAATTTCTATGTCACTTGCATCATCATTTATATTTAATACTTCATATAAATTTACATCATCTTTAATAATATCTTCTATATTTATATTATCCATTAATAAATAACAATATTTTTATCTTTTTAAATTAATATAATATGAGTTTGGAAAAAAACAAATTTAAAGCTTGTATGATTTTGGCTGGGTTAGGTGATGTTATTGGTTTTAACAATGGTATATACGAATTTAACAATTCAAACGAGTTTTCAATAAATACTATAGGAAATAATTATATAGATGAAGGATCTAATTATTCCAATTATATTATTTTTGATTTTATAAATACATGTGGATTTTATAATTGTCCTTTACCAAATATGACTATCTCTGATGACACTATTTTTCATATTTCAATTGCCAAAGCGTTAATTGAATCTGATGACAATGGCGATGGTGATAATTTATTAGCAAATATAGAAAAAAATATGATAAAAGAAATTAATACAACTGATAAAATAACAGATATGATAAATAAATACGGAATTGGTAATGTAACATTGAACAGTTTAAAAAAAATAAAAAACGGTGATAACTGGTTAAAGTTCCCATATAAAGAAAACGATGGAGGGACTGGCGGATGTATGCGTACAATGTGCATTGGGTTACTATATCCAAATATAAATCAAAGAGAAAAATTAATTAAATTAGCATTATTATCAACTAGAATTACTCATAATAATGCAATTGCTTGGTTGGGTGCAATTACAAGTGCTTTATTTGTATCTTTAGCTATTAATAATATTGAACCTAGTAATTGGATATTTGATTTAATATCTTTGTTAGAAAGTACTATTATTGATAATATTGTTGAAGAGAATATACCAAATGATTATGTTAATTATATTAAAGATAAAAAAATCTTTGTTGATAAATGGAAAAAATATCAACAAATTCGATTTGATAAATATAAATTTAGAGAAATAAAGTTAATGATGTATCCTAATTATAGATCTAAATTTTATCATGAAATGTTTTCTTATAATAAAAATAGAATATATCCTGGTGCAGGTGGTGATGATTCTGTTATAATAGCATACGACGCTCTATTAGATGCTAAAGATAATTGGGAAAAACTAGTTTTTTATTCTATGTTACATGTTGGAGATTCTGATACAACTGGTACTATTGCTGGAGCTTTTTATGGTGCAACGTATGGTATTACTAATATTGCTAAATTAATGACAAAAAAATTTAATATGACAAGCGAATTAGGTGATATAGGCTCGCAATTATACGAAACTTCTATAAAATTATATAATAAATAATATAAATAGAATTTTTTTATATTAATTATAACAATGATTAATATTTTTAATAAAATACTTGAAGATGCGCGTAATTTATTGTTTAAAAATAAATATTTATCTTATGAATATGATAAATATTTATATAATTTAAAAATTGATATTAAAGAACATTCTATGCACTTTTTACAAATGCTTATTAATAACAATAAAACACAAGATGATATAAAAAAAATAGCTGTTGCTGAATTAGAAGAAAGGCCCAAACGAATATTAGAGCAAAATAAGTATTTAAAAAATATTATAAATAAAAATATTATTGTTACGGATATTATTCAAAAAATTTCAAATAATGAACCTGAATGGTTATTAGAGATCATTGATGATTTACAAAACCTTGATTATAATGTTTTAAAACCTAATAATTATTCAACATTTGTTCATAAATTAAAATGGGAATTAATTAAAAATTATATAAAAAAATGTAACATACTCAAAAAATTTATTTTATTAAAAGATATGACTGACAGTGATCTTATAAATTTTACATATTTACAAATAAAAATAGATAGACTATATATTACAAATGATGATATTTGTAATATTTATAAACCAAGTATAATTGAACAAATTAGTAACATTATTAATAATATTAAAATCAAAGATAATAATTGGAAAAATATTTTTATTATTTGGCAAAATTTAATTATATTAGCTATTCAAAATAATAAATATAATCAAACTATATATAAACTTATTTATGATAAAATAGAAAATAAAGATATTGTTATTAAATGTATTATTAATAAACTTGATAGTTTAAAATTTTATGATGCATTACAATTTCGTTTATATTGGTTTGAATATCCATTAATTATTGAAGCTATAGATAAATTTATAATAAATAAAATTAATAATGAACCATATTGGTCATTATGTAAATTAAATAATATGAACAAGCAATTAAAACAAAAGAGATTATCTATTTTAAAAAACTTTGATGATATTCATCAAATAGATAATTTTCCTAAAGTAATTAGATGTAAAAATGGTAGATTACGATTTAAAAGAACAAAATTATCTGTTTAAAAGAAAAATGATGATAATGTCACTAATGAACTCAAATTCAAAAGAACTGATACCTAGTTCTTCTTAGAGCTGCTAGGATCGGGTTATTTAGAGGATCTAAAGGACCCACTAAGACTGGGTTACCCAGAGGTCCCACATGACCCAAAGGACCTACAAGGACCGGATGACCAAGAGGACCAAGAGGACCAAGAGGACCAAGAGGACCAAGAGGACCTACAAGGACCGGATTACCTAGTGATACTCTTCTTACATCTATTATATTATTTTCTCGAGGAATTGCATTTAAGCAAAGCACTCTTGCAAACTCTGAATCAATGTTGTTTCTTGCATCTAACAACTGCGACCAAACACGAGCTTCCCGAGCTTCCCGAGCTTCCCGAGCTTCCTGAGCTTCACGAGCTTCACGAGCTTCCCGAGCTTCCCGAGCTTCCCGAGCACGAGCTTCATCTTTAGCTGTTTTTATGCTAAGACTGATAACTTTTGATAACACATCTTCAAATAGTATATCAGGAAGCTTATCAATATCAACATTAATATCAACAGCTACATAATGGTTATTACAATTTACCATTTGGAGCTTTCCGTGAGGATTATCACCAAATATATCAGCTTCAGAGACATAGTTGTAATTTCCTTCTACAGCCGAGTAAATCCAAAACTGTATGTTTAACTTTTTAGCTAATTGTTCTAATGCTTTTTTGTCACGATGAATAATAACGGTATCTGTTGGAAGCTCTGGTACTAAATATTTACACCAATCTAAAAAGTCTGTATTAGAAGTGACTGTTTTTTTTAGTGGCTCATTACCCTGAGCATTCTGAGACTGATTTAACTTCATGAGAAGTAGTTTTTTCAGGCTAAGATGGAAAGACGACATATTGGGCATATTTCCCATAATGCTATCACTCTCCTTGGTATAACCAAAAATATTCTTCATAATAAGTGAGCTGTAGGAACTATTTGAATGTTTAGAACGTCTAAAGCGTTTGAAGAGCTAGGTCAATATAACAAAAATTAATAGATATCATAAGATAAAAAAAAATCAATTTTTTATAATATTATAATATTCATAAAGTAATAAAATTACAATACTATCATATACTTAATTTATACGCTAGTTCAGCATCTTTTTTTTTTGATAATATATATTTTTTAAATATTTTTTATATTTCTGTTCTTCTTTAGCTTGTAAATGTTTTGCTAATTCTGTATGTTTTTGCTCTTTAATATATTCTTCTTGAAGTTGATGTGCTAACTCTGCATCTTTGTTAATTTGTTCAATAAATAATATTTCGTATTGTCTTGCTTTATTTGCTAATTCTAATGTTTCTTTTTCAGATATATTTTGATATTTATCAGGATCAATATTTAATAACATATAATGGTTACCAACATGTATTATATTAATTTGTTTTGATCCAGAATGTCCAAATGTGACTGGATTATCTGATACATATTCTGACATAAATGTATTTAAAGTTGGATATATTTTTATATAAACATTAAAATGCTGTGCTAAAATACGGATAGCATTATTGTCGCGTATAGTATCAATCATTTCTCCTGTTTTTGGAAGATATATTGCAACTATTTTGCATTTATCATAAAATAGTTTTTTATTTTTTTCATCTTTTTGATTATAACCTAATGCATTATATAAGCAAAGAAAAAAACACATATTATGTAATTCATATATAGTTGAACCACAATCTTTTATATCTTCTTTTTTAACCTTTTTAACCATTTTTTGTTAAATGGTTTTTAATTGTATGTGTATAAACAAATATAAATTCAATTTTTTGTTATCATACTTGATATAACTATGATTGATTAAAGCATATTATTAAGCATGAAAAAAAGTTATCACTATTTTTAATAAAATAAAATCAGCTTATCTGATTATTGTATAATTTCTGAACAAAACTCTAGAAACTCACTTAATGATTGACTCTAGAGTCTCCTTCGGAGACTGTACTATTTGAATACTAACTTATCTATCATGTTCTGGCTCAGTTTCAAACTAAGCTTTCATATGAGCTATCTTATTTATTTATATCTCAAAATAAGCCTTCAGCTCTGTTTACTTCAAGCTGAGCTTCAAGTTTAGCTTGTTCATCAAGAATCACAGTTGATGTTCTGTTTCTATATCTGCTATACTGATTGGAGTACCAATTGAGGTCTATCTCGAACTCCAAGTTGCGAGTCTCAAGCTCTGCATTGCGAGTCTCAAGCTCTGCATTGCGAGTCTCAAGCTCTGCATTGCGAGTCTCAAGCTCTGCGTTGCGAGTCTCAAGCTCAGATAGCTTCTTCACAAGCTCTTTCTTCTTCTTCTTCTCAGTATATACCTTATCATTCATAGTCTCCCAATTGTCTAACATGAGACTAACCTTCTGCTTGATCTCTGCCTTTAGCTCTACAATCTCTTTTTCCTTCTTCTCGAGCTCAATTTTGAACTGATTGTTCAAGTCATCGTATATCTTGAGAGCATTCGAGTATGAGACGGTTCTAGGGATATTCATAGTGAAATCCATTTTGTCTATTGTTTCAGTATCATTTAAAAATTATGAATATCACATAATAATAAAACTTCAATTTTTTTTATTAATATGTCATATATATATATATATTGGATATATATAATAAAATAATATAACATATTTATTATAGCTAGTTTACTAGCACAGTTTGTGGCAGAGTAATACTCTTCTTTGACTACTGTATTTTGAGTGTAGTAGCTGCTTTTTTCTCATGTTCAACCTCTGTCGCAAACTGAGCTTTCAGATGAGCTATCTTTTTTTTCATCTCTGTATCAAACCATGTTTTTAGCTCTTTTTTCTTCATATCCAGCTCTATTTTTAACTTTGCTACTCGGTCTGTTTGCTTCTTATCCAGCTGGTCAAGAGCCTCTAAGATTGTCAAAGGCATTTTTTTGTATATTGTCAGTATCATTTTAAAATTATGGTTATTACATAATAATAAAAAATCAATTTTTTTTAACTAAACTAATGATTATTCTATTTAATAAAGTAAAAACTCTACTAACAACTTGCTCTTAAACAAAGTTTAAGTTAGGAGAATTTAGAGAGTGCATTTTTGCAAACTTTCTTGTACTCTTCGAGATTGGCGTATGACTGCTCGAGTTCGACGTATGTCTGCTCGAGTTCAGCGCGTGTTTCATTGAGTTCGGTGTTTGTCTGCTCGAGTTCAGCGCGTGTTTCATTGAGTTCGGTGTTTGTCTGCTCGAGTTTTGAGAGTGCATTTTCAAAGTCATTCTTGTCATCTTCCATTACAGAATATAACAGTTTGTATTTGTCATCTGCTTTCTTGAGTTCATTGTATGTCTCTGATGCCCTAGCCTCAGCAGAGTTTGTCCTAGACTCAGCTGAAGTTGATCTAGCCTCAGCTGAGATTGCTCTAGCTTCAGCAGAAGTTGCTCTAGCCTCAGCTGAGATTGCTCTAGCTTCAGTAGAGATTGCTCTAGCTTCAGCAGAGTTTGCCCTAGCTTCAGCTGAGATTGCTCTAGCTTCAGCAGAGATTGCTCTAGCCTCAGCAAAGGTTGCCCTAGCCTTTGCTGAGGCTATGACACCCATCATGATTATGATGATAATATAATATGGTCCAAGCTCATATTCTTTCATCTTGAGAATAATTCAATAGCATTTAAAATAATAGATATATTATAATAAAAAAAAATCAATTTTTTTTAAACTATAAGACTGATTAATAAAGAATTAAAAAGTACAAGATAAAGTAACTTTAGTTTTCTTGTATAGTCTTTGCATTAGCCTCTGTATTAGCCAAAACTTTCTTTAACTCTGTGATTTCAGAATATGCTTCTTGTAATTTTTTATTGTACTCCAAAAATTCGGATTTTATTTTTTTTACAGTTATAATAAAATTTTTACGAAGGTCTAGCATCATTTCAATATTAGAATGTGTTTCCTCTAATTTTTTTTCAGCTATGTTTGCCCTTGCTTCAGCAGACTTTGCCCTTGCTTCAGCAGAAGCTGATATATAAATTGCCTTTACCATTGTACCTATAAAAAATATGAATACTAAGTACGTATTTATCTTTATCATCTTAACAACATTAAAATTATAAATATCTCATATAAAAAAATTTATTTTTTTAATTTATATTTATCATAGCTTAGTAATCATAATATCTTTAAGTTTATTATGCTTATCAATAATTCTAGTACTTTGGCTACATTGCATAGAATGATGCATTATATCTATGTTATAGTTATAGTTATAATTAACCAACAAAACTACTGTCGTTACTGTTATTACATAAAACACTATCATAATCAAAAAGATTACACTAGTTGTCACAGATTCTGGTTTCTCGCACATAGAATACAGCTCTGTAAGCTTTTTCTCATATTTATTAATTTTAGAGTATGCCTCATCTAAGGCTGAACAGTATTCTTCTATTTTATAGTATGCATTGTCTAAGTCTATAGATATAATACTGTTTTTTTCAATTTCTGCTTTATTGGGATTGATATTGTCAATTTCTAGATTCTCAGAATTAGGAACATGATATAACTTCAAAAGATTTTCATAACACTTGAGCTTCTTTTCATTTATAAGCATTCTAAGAATAAGCCTTTCTTCCACATAATTACAAATAAAATTGAAGCTATCATCTACGTCTTGCTTATATTGTTTAAGTTGATCAGATGTAGCACCACTACCGCCATTATTAAAATGTTCAGATATAATCAGACAATTGTCTATGATACTTTTATAACTAGGATTATAATTAATAATTATATAATTATTATAATCATTACTTTCTAATTTATTTTTAAGATATGATGAATTATCACTAATAATTTCTTTTTCAATAAAGTTTTTCAAATTATCAAAAAAAATCTTAGCTAATTTATAATCATAATCATATTTTTCTTTATTTGTTATGTAAAAAATACGAAGCTCTTGTAGCTCGTTTTCTATAAGGATATTATGCTGTTTAAGTTTTTCAATATCATTAACTAGTTGATCACTATTCATTGTTATTGTTTAAAAAATTATTATACCAAATATTTTTTATATAATTAAAATTCAATTTTTTTTGTTTATTTATATAAATTAAAATTTATTGTACGCATTGAACGCGACTCATCATTACAGCTGTGTTCAAGAACTGGTAGATAATACTATTAAGTATCAAAACTGTTAACATAGCAGCAAACATTGATAACAGTGCCATAATCAAAAAGATTACACAAGTATAAAACCAAGAGATTACAAGTGTAATCTTTTTTTTTTTAATAAGATTCTCATAATACTTTAACTTATGTTCAAGAAGAACCATTTTAAAATTAAGTTTTATCTCTTCATCATCACAAATTATTTTGAAAATTTCCTTTCCTTTTTGCTCAAAACCAACAACAGTAGGATAATCACAATTATGCTTATAGTGACGAAGAAAGTTTTCATAATTATCATTATCATCATTTATAAAACAGCTAAATACATCAGTTGTAATTTTTTGAATAAGTATTATGTTATCAAAAAAATTCTTAATATTCTCATAATTATTTTCCTTATCTTTATTTTCTATGTAAAAATTACGGAGTAGCTCTCGCTGTTTTTCTATATTCTCAATTTCATGCTTAGTTTCATTAATGACATTTACTATATGTTTGTTCTTATTATCATTGACATTAATTAACATATTCATAATAATTATTTTTATTAATTTAATATTATTACTATTTTTCAATATAATACAAAATCAATTTTTTATTAAGAAAATATAATAATTTATGACTCAAAATACTTTATATGGATTATAGCCTTTGCCATTTCAAACTGCTTTTTTGTGACAAAAAACTTCCATCTGATCTTTTTACAAATATCTAGTTCTAAGTAGTTCAGATCAATAATATCCATATTTGCAAACAATGCCCATGCTTTGTTCTCTAGGTGCTTGTCGCTCGTGTCACTAGACCAATCCCAATCTTCATTCCATTTTACTACCACCATCATGAGGGCAATAAGAATATTCTTCCAGTTTTTTGAATATAGAATAATACTATCAAGACGCCACAGATATATAAACATCAATATGACACACGAGTCAGAGATTTTAAAATACTTGATTATACTTTCGATCAAGTTGTTCACTTCAGATGAAGAAAACTCCATCGCGAATGTATCTATGACAAACTCCTTAAGATTAATAAATCCCTGTTCGGAGTCGGAACTAATCATACAAGCATTGTTGTAGACAATAATTTGCTCAAGAAAACTACTAATATAAATTACCTCTATACCTGATATACGTATAGAAGGTCTGACCCACTCAAATTCAGGATAAAGTTCTTCAACTGTGACTTTTTTATTGTATTTCTTAAGACGCTGGTTCAACTTGTAAGCCATTCCTGAAAGTTTTTGAGTTATGTTGAATGGTAGTTCTAAACCTTGAGGTTGTAGGGCAGAGTTTGGATTAGACTCATTCTCAATTATATCAATTAGAGCATAACTGTGTATCATACTGTACCATGCATGAAAAACCAAGTACAATGACATTTTTCATTTATAGTCTTTATTATTGATAATATAAAAATTAATAATAAAAAATCAATTTTATGAAAAATTATATATATATATATATATATAATTTTAAATTAAATGGCATCAAATACACAACCAGTTTCATTACAAAAAGCACCAGCAGAACCACCAGTTTCATTTTTAGCATTATTAGCAAATAAACAAACAACACCAACAGAACCACCAGTTTCAGCATTAGCATTATTAGCAGAACCAGCAGCAAAACCAGCAGCAGAACCAGCAAAAACAAATATTATAATAATAATAATATCAATAATAATATCAATAATATTAATATTAGTAATAACATTTTCAATAGTGACATCATTAGAAATAATTAAATATAAAAATATATTAGATGAAAAAGCAAAAATAAAAACAAATAATATAGACACAAATGACTATAAACATGTAGAAAATTTGGCATATGCTGGTTTTGGAGGAATAGGAATTATAATCTTATTATTATTTATAACATTTATAGTATATATACTAAATATTAATTACTTTGAAAATTATACAGATTTCATTATAATATTGTATTTTTTCATATATGGTGCATATATGTTTATTATTGTTTTAAATATTACGGAACGAATAGCTTTAAAATCAAAATATAAACAACATTTACAAGATATAGATGATAAACTAATCGACATTTTACAATATACTTTATTTGGCATATTTATATTAATTTATATAGCAGTAATTGGAAGTATATTGTATACATGGTTATTACGGAAATAGATTTATAAATCATAAATATGTGATTTTTTATGATAATTATATAAATCTAATACAATTTTATGATCAGGATATTTATATTTTGAAAACATTGTTTTCATTTTATTAATATGTTCGTCGTTTGTAATTTTTTCACGATGTATAATAGCTTGTTTAAGGGCTGTTTCTGGTGCTTGTTTTGATAGTTGTTCTTTATCCTGCGATAAAATACATTCCGCAGCAAAAGACATTAATTTTTTTTCTAATGGTAATTTATTCCAATAATTATGTTTTAATGTTACCAACCATTGTGTTTTATTAGGAGATAATGGTAACATATTAATATTTACAAATAAATGTTGGTTGTTTGGTAATGAAACCCGTGACCATGTAGTATAAGGATATTCGTAAATATGAAAGTTTTTAGATTGTTTTAATTCTTTTTTTAAATGAACTAAATTACTGTTTGATTTATAGTTAAACGATAAGCCTAATTTATCTTTATTTTTTGAATATTCAACAATTTTAATATTAGTAGGAGGAATATGACTACCAAACCCAAACATATTATTATGAACATACGATGGATGATTAATATCCATTGTATTATAAGCACAATCAACTATATTTGCATCTATATTAATTTTAATTAATAATGTTTCAAAATTTTTATTATTATAAAAAGGAATTACAGGTGGTAATTTATTTTTAGGTTTGTAACTCCACCATAATTTATCTTGAAATATAATTGTTTTGCCAAATGTTTTATTACTATTATATTCTAAACCATGATATGGACATATTAAGCATCCTTTATTTGTAACCTTTCCATGATCTAGTTTAGATCCCAAATGACCACAAATATTAATTGTAGATAATGGTTTGCCATTATTAAACCATGTAACCATTGGTAACTCACCTATATTATAAGCATATGGTTTTTTAATATCGATATCTTTTATAAAATCAATACAATGCCATGTATTAAAAACATGAGATGATGATAAAAATGAACAAGAGTGTAAAAATAAATTAATAAATATTAATACTTTTAACATTTATTAATTATAATAATTATTTTTTTAAGTTAAAATTTTAAAACATTGTAATACCGACTATCGTGTTTAATACTATGTAAAAAATCTAAAGGATAAGGATTATACATATATAATTTATTTCGTTCACTTGGTGGAAATAATATTATACGTTTTGTTCCTTGTATTTGCCATATAAAATTATCATAACAATCATAATGTAAAACTGTATAAACGTTACCAAAGTTAATCCATAAATTACGATTTTTTAAATTATTTATAAAATAAGGGATTTTTATATCTTTTATTTTTTTTAAATATTCTTCGCTTTCTTGAATAAGATAATAATTATATTGTGACGTTTTTTTATTTGTATCTAAAAACTTATTAAAATTCATAAAATTTTCTTGACAATTATTAGGCGTATATTCTTTAATATAATTAGATGAAAAAAAATTATTTACTGAACTATTTATTATTATTTTATCGTCATTAAAAGTATTTTTTAAATCATCTATAGTAATATTAATATTAGGCATATTTAATAATTTAAATGGTATGCTATCTTTTTTATGTAAATTTATAATATTATCAATATCAATATCATTTTTATTAAAATCATAAATTAAATCATATTTTTTTTTATTATTAATATAATAGTATAAATTAGTATTTAATTCATTATCATTTAGAGATGATTTCATAAAATGACTTATTGCAATGTTTAGTGATGTGTTTATATTAACATCTTCTGAAATAACATAATGATACCATCCATATGGTATAAATAATCCCTCTCCTTCTTTTATAACATATTCAGATTTAAAAGAATCATAATATAAAGGAAATTTATATATATTTGGTGTTACACTTGTAAGACGTGAAAAACGTCTTTGAATTAAAAAATCATTAAAATTAACCATTTTATAATATAAATAAATTATTTTTATATTATAAATGAACTAATAAATATTATATAAATAAAATATATTTTTTTATGATGCTCTAATTCTAGGCATAATATTAATTGCAAGTAATTCTTGTACCATTAATTTAAATGCATAGGGTAGTGCAACAGTTGAAATCTTCTTTGTTTCTCTGCAACTATCGCAAATATAATGATTGCTATCTATAACTTTGCGAGCAAATAACCCACAATTATCACAAATATGAACAAAGTATTGGTCTGATGTTTCCATAAATCTTTCTTTAAGGAACTGACTCAATCCATGAGATATCATGGCATCACGTTCCATTTCACCAAATCTAAGACCACCTTCACGGGCTCTACCTTCGGTAGGCTGTCTTGTTAATATGGCTGTTGGTCCTCTTGACCTCGAATTGCCAGTCCATACAGACTTACCATTCTTTCTAACCATAAATATTTCAGAGGATACAGTCAAACAATATACTGCACCTTCATAATCATATAATTCATCTTCAATGATTCCGTCATTGACAATAATATCTTTATTCTCATGATTTTTGTATGCTACTTTTTTTCCTACAATATTTTCAGCTTTTTCTAACATATAGTTATCATTAATTTTAATATACATTCTATGATTAGCAGTTACTTCAAGTTCAATTTCCTGATTTTTAACTCTATACATTTTTCCTTTATAATCAGGATAATGATGAATTTCAATAGGATTTTCATATATAAGTTTGTCATCTTTCAAAATAGCCACTTTATGATTTTCTTTAACTTCATTAATTGGAACCCAACCTTCAGTTGTTAATACATCGTGTTCAGATGTTAAACAGTGAATTTTATCTAACACCATATGCTTTAATCTGAAGTAATATGTCGGACCAATGAAGATCTGTGACTCCATCTTTTTACCAGTATAACCACAATATAGTGTTTCATTACCGTGTTCTTCAAAACCATATTGTTTTAATACTTTTTTAGCTTCTTCTATATCTACATTTTCAAATGGTGTAGCGTCTGATAAATGCCCAGATAGCGCAGATGCTTTACCAAGAACACACTCAAATAGCTGTCCTATTGTCATTCTGCTCGGAATACAATTTGAAGCAGCTAACCCTTCTGCAATAAAGTTATGATGCGTAGATACTCCAATATCATATACTTCATTTTGTCCAGCATCAGTAATATTATTTACTTTCATTGTAAAATATGGTATATAATTGTTTTCTCTTTTTACAATATAGTTCATCTTACCGTCTTCTTGACGTGAGAACCATTCTTCACAACCAAGTTGTTTAATATATTCTTCAGCTGTGTAAAACCTATCATGTTTAAATACAATTGGTTTATCTTTTCTATCTTGTCTTCTTTTATTATTAACATATGTTAAATCTAATGTAGAGTAGAATGAATCTAATGGTTTATCAATTAAATATAATTCATTTCTTGCTTTCTCTAATACTTCTTTCATCAGTATTTTTTCATTATTAAATATATCATCGATCTTGTTTAATAAGTTTTGTGTTTGTTTTAATACATTGTTATAGAACCTTTCATATGAAATAGCAATAGTTAATTTAGCTGATTTTTCTAAACAATGTCTGAATCCAATATTCTGTAAGAATTCAATATTAGATTCAACACCAATTTCACACTGGACTCTAGGATCATTTTGGTATAACTCTGTTTTAGTATGACAATCTCTAGTTCTAATAATCTTAGCTTTCACATTTAATTTATTCATTAATTGTATAATATTATTCATTTTTTTTTCTAATGATTTTTTATATTTAACGATTATAGATTGTGAAAGTCTTATTGTTGAAAATATATTTTTTACTAAATAAGGAACATGAGCATCGCCACCAAAAAATCCTCCTAAAAACTCCCTAATTATAGCTTTAGGACAATTTTCTTCAAATAAGAATTTAGGTAATGATGCTTCTTGAGTTGTTCTTCTACCTGTCATTAAACCTTCTAATTGTACAATTGATTTAATTAATATACTTGGAATATTAATATTATATGTTAAATGATCTTGACATATTTTTGGAGATTTATTAGTAATAATTTCAATATCATTTACAATACCTTCTGCATCTAATATATGACCCATATTAATACGACCAACATATGTATTGTTAGAACAGCATATAGTTCCATCGGTACTCAAATATCCTAATACTCTTGCGAATGCCAATGATTTTTCTCTATTAAAATTATCATTAAAATTAAATTCATACTCGCCTACCTTTAATGACCAATCCTTTTCATCGTCATATACTTTATCTTCTGTATATTCGATACCCATAATAACGTTATCTTCATTAATTTTAATATCTTTAGCTTCTTTGTATTCAAATCCACTAATTGTCTTAACTTTAATCTTATGGTCTGGAGTGCAAGTAATTGTTCTTCCATCGTACATTGTAATCTCGATAGTATCTTTAATACCTCTGTTTTCAAGTCCTAATGAGAACGAAGGAACAAAACCTGTCTTATCATTAAATGTCAATACTTTCTCTAATCCTTGGCTACTAAAACTGTTAATTTTCTTAGACAATCCATTAGTCATAGAGATTAATGTTTCTCCTGTGAAGCAGCAGGGATTAATAATAATATCTGGCTGGATACCATCTTTAGTGAATGGCATGTCTTCAGTAGGGAGAGAAATACCAACGCTTCCTTTTTGTGCGTGTCTAGAACAATTCCCAGTCCAAACATTTTTATTATTATACCTAATCATAAATATATGTGAAGGAACTTCTAAACAATATACTTTACCTTTATGATAAACAATTTCTTCATGTTGTCTAGTATTATTATTAATATGAGGTTCATTTTTATATTTGTTGATTGATACACATAACTTTTCATCTTGCTTAATTGTAGCACTCCAACCAGCATGAATAGCTAATTTCATTACATCATTAGCTAATTTATTTGACATTGTATAAAATTCTTGTGTTTTTGAAAATAATAGCAGACTTGATAATAAAATTTTAGCTTGTCTAGAATTTAATTCAAATACAAAATCAGGAATATTATTATTATTATCTTCTAACCATTTGTACAGTTTGTTATTTTTAATAATATATTCAGAATCACATATATCATGATCTAGATCCATTTTATTATACATATATGTAGTTTTAATATTTGTAATATAAATATTATTTTCTAACAAATAACCATTTGTAATAAATATTCCTAAGAAATGTAGTAAATCATTCATTTTAAATATTTTACTATTAATATTAATTGTTTCAACGTCAGGGATATCAATAATACCATTTTTTTTTAGGTTATATCTTTTACCAATTAAATCTTTTGCTTTAATTAATTTAAATTTATTTAAATTTCTTTTCTTGGCTAATATTTCATGATCCATAGTAATACAAAATTCAGCTTGTTGGGAAGTTAATTTATACATATCACCATCATAATCCCATTCATAAACATCAATCGGCGTATCATATTTAATATATTGTCCTTCGTGTAATGTAGCAATTTTAAAGTGTTCTTTATTATGATATCTTTGATGGAGTTCATCAAATTTAACCCATCCTTTATTAGTCAAGACTTCATGATCACCTAGCATACATAATTTATCACCCACTCTTGGGATTCTTTCTGACCTGACTTTAACATTATACATCTCAAAGTTATCAGTATTATAAACACCAGTATAAACTTTATCAATAACACCAGCTACACCTGATTTATATTTTGTGCTACTGTCTTTATAAATTTTATTACTGTTATTTTTATCAGGTTGGATTTGCGAAACTTTCCCAATAATAAAATCTCCAGGGTCAACTCTAGTTTCTTCTTCAATATACCCTTTATCATTAAGTTTATCATAATTACCATACTGGATACCCATAGTTTGGTTAGGATCTGGTTTCATAAAAATATCATCACGTGATGTTGAAGGGTTCTTTTGAATAATATCGTGATATTTAGTAAAGTACGATGCTCTTAACAATCCTCTGTCAACAGAGGATTTGTTGATAATAATAGAATCTTCTTGATTATATCCTGTATAACAAGCTATAGCTACGATTACATTTTCACCACATGGTAAATTTAACATATTTGTATATTTAGCCATTCTTGTATGAACAATAGGTATCTGAGGATGAAATAATTGATATGTTAGATCAATTCTATGGCGTAAGCTGCTAACATGAACACCCATAGCTTGCCTGGCTTGAGAGAAATTATAAATATTTCTTGGAGATTGATTATGTTCTGAAAATGGAATATTAGATGATACAGAACCTAACATCATTGCAGGATTAAATTCACAATGTGTAAATTTACGATAAACATTATTATACCTATTAATCATATTACTATCATTATCATTTAAAACTTTGTTTAACATTTTATTTCTTTCATCTTTCAGAATATCAGTTGTCATTGCAATCATTAAATTTTCTGATTCTTCACAATCAACATATTCAATGACGTCATTATATTTTGAAATAAAATCATTCCAAGATGATATTTTATTGGAATTAATATTTGTATTCAAATCTATTTCTTCTAACATTTCTTTAGTTAATAATAATTTATTATTTTTAACTTTTAATAATGGTCTATATAATCTTCCTCCATCTGTATTAATCCTAATTTCTTTCATCTTAAAATGATGTGAGATGCCAACCATTTTATCAATAACACCTTTACTTCTCATCATTCTTAAATATTCTACAAGCTGAATTGGTTTATCTGTCATTCCATACCATTGACCACTAATAAAAACTTTAGTAAGTATTTTAATTTTAAATGGCGGTATATCTGTAAGATATGTAAATATTTCAGTTTTGTCATCTAATAAATCTTTAATAATTTTTGATTGTTCTTTAGAATTAATTGTTACACTTGCTGATAATGCTAAATGTTTTTGAATACCAATTTTTTCACCATCAGGTGATTCAATAGGATCAATAAAACCATATTGCCCACTATGGATATGACGCATTTTATCCATTTTACTAGTAGCTGTATCTGGTGATGGAGTAATAATTCTTCTAAAATATGAGATTGTATTTAAATAATTATGACGATGTAATGGCTGGGCAACACCTTTTTTTTTATTTGATCCCCAATTACCAGTAGCTAAAGCAGTATTAAAACCTTGTTCAATAGTCATTGATTTAATTAAACCAATAATATTACTTGGGTTGGTATCTGTAGTCAAACCACCCATTCGCTTCTTTAAATTTTTTGAACATTCATTAATCATTTTTTTTAAATATTGTTCAAATAATCGTGCCATTAATTCACCAGGCAAATCAATTCTTTTATTAATAAAATTATCTCTGTCATCTGGTTCAATTCTTTTTAAAATACATTGTAAAAGTTTATTACACATCATGCCTAAATAATAACCTTTTTCTAAAAATCCTTTTTCCATATGTGAAAATAGTTCATTTTCAAGAATACTTAATAGATGCTCTCTTTTCTGAATCTGTCTAATTTCTGAATTTGTTTCGTTATATTTTCTTGAAGTTTTCATTTTTTGTATTAAATAGTTTTCTGCATCTTCTTTTGTCATAATCATATGATCTACACCATTATCATCTTTATATGATTCTAATAAACTATTATTTAACGATGGTTTGATCATATTGATCATATTAACATCTGTATTATCATACACAATATAATTAATAATATCCATATCTGTTTCAAATCCTAAAACCCGGAAAAATATAAATATTGGAATTTCTGAAAAATGAGGCATTGTCAAAACAATCGACTTATCTTTTAACATTTTAATTGATGTAATATTTGTATTTGTACTGTCTTGAGCTTTTGAGTTCACTTGCATGCTATACATTATACCATCTGGAAAATTAATATCTTTCTTTGGAAAAATTAATTCTTTATTTGGACAAATTTTTTCATGCGAAACTACAACTTTTTCTAATCCTTTAATTATGAAATAACATCCCGGATCATATGGACATTCTAAATTTGGAATATCTTTTTTAATATTAGTTGTACAATATTTAGATCGTACCATTATTGGTATGGCACCAATATTAATCTTCTTTTCATGATATAAAACTTTTTCGTCAACTGTATTTGATTCTAAATTTATTATTTCTTGTATTTCTTTTATATCAACAATTAATTTACTACTATAATTAATGTGTCTAATTCTTGCATCATTTGGAGTAATAGTATCATAATCAAAATCATCAGATGGAGCTTTTAACATAATATTTTCAAACTGTAAAGAATATCTATAAATTTTATTACCTATTATATTTTCATGAATTACATATCTTTTATTTAATTCTGACATAATATTATGTTCAATAAATTGTTGAAAAGATAAATAATGCATATTATACAATACATTTTTAGTATTAAATAATAGATCAATTAGAGTCCAAATATCTTTATTCGATATGGAATTATCCATTATAGTATATTATATATATATATTCTTTTATATATATTGTCTTATAAAATCAATTTTTTTAATTATAAATATTGTTATCTTTTTA
>Ga0114968_10001174_pt1 | contig 19974 bp, 16 predicted proteins | sample M_130807_EF_Meta_FD_87020 | JGI IMG/M metagenome (GOLD analysis project Ga0114968, IMG submission 87020) | Freshwater microbial communities from Lake Montjoie, Canada to study carbon cycling - M_130807_EF_MetaG | ecosystem: Environmental > Aquatic > Freshwater > Lake | place: Lake Montjoie...
AATACCTCAGCGCTCAACATCGATCAGATCGCCCAGTTCACCAAGCGCCCACAAGACGTCATTGGCTTGCATTTCTTTAGCCCTGCCAATGTGATGCGGCTGCTTGAAGTCGTACGTGGCGAGAAGACTGCACCCGACGTACTGGCCACCTGCATGAACATGGCTCGCAAGATTAAAAAGATTGCTGTGGTCTCGGGTGTGTGTGATGGTTTTATCGGCAACCGGATGTTGGCTCAGTACCGCGCGGCGGCTAACGAACTGATGGTTCAAGGTGCGCTCCCTCAACAAATCGATGGCGCCATTCAGGCCTTTGGTTTTGCGATGGGCCCCTTCAGAGTTGCAGACTTGGCCGGTTTAGATATCAGCTGGGCCGGGCGCAAACGCCGTGCGGCGGCAAGCCCAACACCGGTCGCACCGATTGTTGACGATTGGATCTGCGAGGCGGGTCGCTTTGGGCAAAAAACTGGGGCGGGCTGGTATCGCTACGAGGCGGGCAAGCGCGATGCAATCCCTGACCCAATCGTCGAGGCCATGATTGCTAAATACCGTTCAGAAAACGGGATCAAACCCCGCAAAATCGAAGATAGCGAGATCATTGAACGCTGCATGTTCGCCTTGGTCAACGAAGCCGCACGCATTCTTGAAGAACGCATCGCTGCACGTGCTTCAGATGTTGATATCGTGTACTTGAACGGCTATGGGTTTCCAGCCCACGTCGGCGGGCCGATGCATTACGCCAATACAGTGGGATTGCCTAAGGTCTTGCAACGACTCAAAGACTTTGCGGCCGAGCCTGGTGCCAATCCAAAATGGCAACCTGCAGCGCTGATTGTGCGCTTGGTTGAGCGTGGAACTGGCTTTAACTAAGAAGGGACTCGATCCATACTATTTGAATAGTATGGATCGAGCTTTTTCATATAAAAAGGCATAAATTCTATTGAAATAGAATTTATGCCTTTGGCTTTAGCAAAATCGACTCGGCAAGCTTGCTTCGATATGGATGCTTTAGAGAAAAATGGTTTTATTTTAAAAAACCATTGATTTTAAATAATTTTAACGCTACTAAAATAGTACATCGAGTACTTTTAAATAGTACATCTAAATTATTTAATCGCCAGTGTAAGCATCACTAGGCGCACCCCAACTGGTGTACCCACCGTCCACCGGAAGTGTCACACCCGTAATAAATTCAGCCTGATCCGAGGCTAAAAATAACATTGCATCGGCGATATGGCGTGGTTCGCCCATCCGACCCATGGGGGTGCGGCGCTCGACAACACTCTTATCGAGCAGACCCTCATCGACAATGGCTTGCACTAAAGGCGTCAAAATATAGCCAGGCGCAATGGCATTGACCCGAATCCCAGCAGCAGCCCACTCACACCCAAGCGTGCGAGTAATCATCGAAATCCCAGCTTTAGCGGCGCTGTACGCATTGCGATACGTCAAACCAATCACACCAGCAATCGAACTGATATTGATGACGTTGCCCTTGCCTTGCTTAAGCATGTGCACTGCGCAAGCCTTAGTCATCATGTACGTGCCGGTCAGATGGATATCTACCAAACGCCGAAAGTGCGCCATGTCTTGCTCGACCGTTGGCTTGACTCGATCGGCCACACCCGCGCAATTAATTAAGACGTCTACGCGACCATATTTTTGAATGACCGTGTCGACCACGTGATTGACCTGAGCCTCATCGGCAACATCGCAAGCTAAACCCAAATGCTGCGAGCCCAATTTTTGAGCAACACTCTTTGCAGCAGCCTCTTGAAGATCGGCAATCACAATCGTTGCGCCTTCTTTAGCAAAGCCATGTGCAGCAGCTAACCCAAGGCCACTTGCACCACCGGTGATTAAAACAACGTACGGTTTCAGTTCGGGATACATGCTTATCCTTTTATAAAGTTCGAATAATAATGACTGATGTCAGAGGGCGTCTTTAATTCTCGAGTTTAAGGTTACGTCTTTTGATCAACGCATCCCAACGACCAGCATCTTTTTTTAGAAACTCTTTAAATTCGGCGGTAGCTTGATACATTGGCATCGCGCCCATCGCCTCTAACTGCGAAATGACTTTGGGATCTTTTAAAGACTTTTCTAAAGCATCAGACATTGTCTGAATCACAGCATCATCTGCAGAAGCCGCCATGACCATGCCGTACCAAGCGGTGGGTATCACGCCTGTGATCCCCTGCTCAGCCAAGGTACGCACCCCGGGCAAAAGTACTGAGCGCTGGTTTCCAATAATACCAAGGACTTTAAGTTTGTCTGCCTGTATCAAACTTTGCACCCCGGGCAGATCACCAAAAAACATATCCACCCGCTTACCAACTAAGTCGGTAAATACCGCCGCAGCCCCCTTATAGGGCACGTGCAAGATTTTTACGTCTGCACCTTCTTGAAACATTTCCATACTTAGATGAGAGGTCGCACCGATTCCAGAGGATCCAGCTGAATAAACCTTACCTGAATCCTTTTTAATTCGAACCACCAAATCTGCCGCATCAACGATATCTGTGGGCGCCCCGACCACCAACACCGAGGTGGTGTCCGTCACCAAAGAGACGGGCTTGAAATCTTTAACCGGATCGTAGCCGAGCTTAGGATCAATAGCAGGATTAATCGTCAGCGCACCCGCGCTAGATAAAAAAAGTACGCTGTTGGGTGAAGTTGAGCGGATCACGTAATTTGCAGCGATTGAGCCGCTGGCGCCAGGCTTGTTTTCAACGACCACGGCTTGCCTGAGCTCGGTGCCGAGCCTCTCAGCGAGCACTCGAGCAATTCGGTCTGTCGGCCCGCCCGTTGGAAACGCAACAATAATTTTTACTTGCGCGAACGCTGCGGATGACAATGCGATTTGAAATAAAAAATATAAAAATAATACAGATTTTTTCATGTGTGGCCTCGTCGATATTTTTATAGTTGTGAACAGTTTGCAGACGGACAGTACTAACGTTTTTTGAAGAATGCTAAAAAACAAAGTTAAGTGGAGTCATCGTTACCAAAGTCAGGTCTTATATCAAGCATCTCGAGAACTCATTATCATTTCTTGTCACTCCGCCTGAGTACTTCCTCGGTATGTTCACCGAGCTTGGGTGGCGGCGTTAAGTACTGCGCTGGAGTACGCGAAAGTTTTAGCGGATTTCCAAGCACCTGAATGGGCTTAGCCTCACCCATCGCAAACTTGACGACCAGATCAGAATGTTGAACTTGCGGATCTTCCATCACTTGACCAAGATCATTGAGTAAGCCTGCCGGCACCCCGGCTTTAGACAAGGTCTCTGTCAACGCAACCCGCCCTTGGTCGCTAAAACATTGACGCAAAGCCAGCGTCAATGACTCGCGATTCACTGCGCGCGCCTCATTAGTGGCATAGCGAACATCATCTGCAAACGCAGACAAACCCACTGCATGACATAAACTTTTAAATTGACTGTCATTGCCGACGGTAATCAGAATCGCACCGTCTTTGCAAGGAAAAATATCACTAGGCACGATCGTCGGGTGAGCATTACCCTGGCGAGTCGGCACCACGCCGGATGCAAAATAAGAGGCAGCGAGCGTTGCCATTGACGTGACTTGAACGTCAAGTAAAGAGAGCTCGATTTTTTGACCAACTCCGTTACGCTGCCTTTCCCAAAGCGCAGTCATAATGCCGAAAGCAGCATAGACACCTGTCATCACATCAGTCAGTGCAACACCCACTCTTTGGGGGCCCGCACCTGGCAACCCGTCTTTCTCTCCGGTGACACTCATGATGCCACCAACCCCTTGAATCACACCATCGTAGCCAGGTCGATCCGCGTATGGACCCGTTGTACCGTACCCTGTAATTGAGCAATACACCAAGCGGGGATTAAGCTTACTCAACGATTCAAAATCGAGCCCAAAACGTGCCAGACTACCGGCTTTAAAATTTTCAACAAAAACGTCGGCGGTTGCCACCAGCTTCAAAATCTCAGCCCGGTCTTCTGACTTTGCGATGTCTAGTGCGATCGACTTTTTGCCACGATTGGCGCTGCAAAAATAAGTGGCAACCCGTTCTTGTGCACTCAGATTCACAAAAGGAGGCCCCCAGCCTCGCGAATCATCGCCAACGCCTGTACGCTCAATTTTGATCACCTCAGCGCCAAAATCAGACATTAGCTGAGCGCACCAAGGCCCAGCGAGTACACGCGAAAGATCTAGCACCACCAGATCGTCCAGGGCCCGTTTTGTAGGATTTGTCATCTTATCTTTTATTATTTTTTAGTGAGTTACTAATATACACTTGATGCAATCTAAAAAAAAAAGACACGCCTCCTAAAAACACTTGAAACGAAGGTAGACATGACATGCGCTATCACTTAACCCCTCTGCTATTGGCGCTATCCGTGCTCACGCCACCTGTCGCGCAAGCTCAGCCCACTCAATGGCCTTCGGCGCAAGTGCGCCTGATCGTCGCTTACCCCGCTGGTGGCCCAAATGACCTCATTGCACGAGCGATTGGCCAACAACTCACGGCCACCTATCAGCAACCTGTGATTGTTGAAAATCGCCCAGGCGCAAGCGGCACCATCGGCAGTGAATATGTGGCCCGTGCTACACCTGACGGCTACACCTTAATGTTGACGGCAACGACACACTCGATGGTCAATGCACTTTATGACAAATTATCCTACGATGCAGATAAGGATTTCACCGCGATTACCAAGGTAGGTCAAAGCTCTTTAGTGCTTGTCGTGAACCCCGAACTGCCCGCGCGCTCAGTCAATGAACTCATCGCCCTCGCCAAAGCGTCACCCGGAAAATTTGCGTTTGCCTCAACCGGCGGCGGGTCGACCCCACACCTGGCAGGTGAAATGTTCAGGTTAGCCACAAACCTTGACCTGATCCACGTGCCTTATAAAGGTAGTGCACCCGCCATCGTTGATCTGCTGGGTGGACAGGTCCAGATCATGTTCGAAACAATGCCATCGGCTGCACCTCACATTAAGTCTGGAAAGCTGCGACCGATCGCCGTCACAACAAGCACACGTAGCGCAGAAATGCCCGAGCTACCAACGATTAGTGAAGCTGGCCTGCCTGGATATGAGGTCTCGGTTTGGTGGGGTGTTGTAGGACCAGCCAAGATCCCGACCAGGGTTGCAGAACAAATTAGCCAAGCGGTAAACAAAACCCTAGCCACCCCCGAAATTCGAGAGCGGTTCTTAAAGTACTCGATCGAAGCGGTTGGCACCTCGCCCGACCAGTTTCAGGTTGCTCTGCAGAACGACATCAAGAAGTACGCCAAAATTATTAAAGACGGAAATATTCGAGCAAACTGAGGCAAGCGCTTGAAATCATCGCAAGACTGTCGAACGAGGATTGAGACAGTCTTGCAAGCGAACCATCGTCAAACCAATTAACGCGTTTGACGACGCCGATAGAACATGAGGCCAAACGCCAACACCACCAACACAGCCGGGATCAAAGCAATGTTCAGCACTTTGATCCAAAACTGTAGTGCCTCACTATCCGCCCTTAGATCTTTACGAACGTCTTTTAATTCACGACGCTTCTCGGCCGCAACCTTACGAAAGCGATCCACCTCGGCTTGCTGCTCTTTAGTTAAAATCGCAGCACCTGCAGCCGCGCCAGGTACTGGTGCAGTTTTTTGTAGTGCCTGCAACTTTTCTTGTGTTGCCTGCAGACTATCCTGGATGTCTTTAATTTTTTCTGTGTAAGCCTGTTGAGCACGAGTCTCCATTTCTTTGATCACGGTAAATGGCCGTGTCGCACTTTGCCGTGTACGCAGTGAAATCAACGCAGCATCGCCAGCGTACTGATCCACCAGAGCTTGCACAAACGCCAAGTTACCGTTGATCGGATACACCAAGCGCTGGCCCAGCACATCTTGAATCTGTACAGCGGCTCCGTCATTAATAAAATCGGTATCCGCGATTAAGACTAAAGAGTTGTCTGCAATGGCTTTTGCGATATGTGGCGCGAAGACCTCAGGCGGCTCTTCGACCGGTTTTTGGGCGGCCTCGACAGGAGCCGCTGCCTCGGTTGCGGGCTTCTCATCGCCAGCGGGCTTATCCTTGGCCGCTTCGTCTTCGGGCTTTTTCTCTGGCTTAGGTTTGGGCGGACGACCGTCTGGGAATGCGGAGTTGAACTTGCCTTGCAGACGTATCGCAATTGGCAATTCTTGACCCCCAGCTTTAAAGCCAGCCGTCGCCTTGTCGCCACGATCTTGGCCACGCGCGGCCTCAATCAAGGCCGAATATTTTGACGAATGCATCAAGACTTCTTGCTTTAAACCAGCCACCGGCTGGCCAGTAAAGGCACCGATGAACGGAAACAAAGTCCCACCCAGACGTGCCGTGGCCACATCGGTTTGATCGTACGCAGAGTCGTTTAGGCTCAGTAACGTTGGCAATGCGCTCGGCCCTTTACCGACCATGTACTGCATGTCTGAGAGCATCTTGGTGGTGTCAAGCGAAATACCCCACGCCTTAGTCAGTCGTTCAAGATTAGAGGGGATGCCGGTTGGCTCCATCCCACGTTGGCCCGGCGCGACATCAAAAAAGGCGAACGGATCCACCAAAGCAATCAGTTTGCCACCCCGCATCACGAACTGATCAATGCTGTATTCAGCATGCTCGGTGATGCCACGCGGATGATGAACCAGCAATACCTTTACCTTGGGATCGATATCTTTGCCATCCATCGGCACCTGAACAACTTTGTAATCCCGCTCAAGCTCTGAAATAAATACTTGTTTAGGTGAAGGCGGAACCCCCATCATTGGGAAACCAGAGTTACCGAAGACTGGCATCGGGCTCATGACCCCTAACACCGTCTTTTCTCTTTCGGTCACACTCGCAATGGCGCGCGTAATATCGTACTCAAGCAAACGTTCGCGATCCATCGCAATATTGGACATCGCAGATTTACGGTCACCTTGCTTGACCGCAAGACCTAAATAAAAGCGATCGCCGTTGTCAAGGGACTGCGCCTGCACACCATCCAGAGTGGCCGTTTCTTCGAGGTCAGAGTCAGGCTGTGGGTCAGAGATCTCGATAGAGATTTTGCCACCGCTTGCGTTGCGGTATTCGATCAACAAGTCTTGAACGCGACGGCCATAGCCCTTTAACACCAAGGGCATGCCGGCTTCAGATTGAGAAAAGTAAAACCGAATGGTGACGGGCGCTTGTAATTTTTTTAAGATATCGCGCGTGCCATCAGAGAGCGTATAACTTTTAGCTTGCGTCAAATCAACGCGCGAATAATAAAAGTACGCGAACACGTTGACCGCGACCAGACCGGCGACCGCAAGAGCGATCACGACAAAAGAATTTCGATATAAACGATTCAGCATGATCACCCCTTAACCCGCACGATGACCGCGCAAGACCACACCAGTGGCGAATAACGAAAAAACCGAAATAGACACAAAATAAATAACATCGCGACTATCCAGAATGCCCTTTTGAAAACCATCAAAATGGGATAACACTGAGAATCCTGCCATCACTTCAATACCCTCTGTGCCAATCCAGCGCCCCACCAAGTCTAAGACGGGCGGAAACCCAAGCAGATTGAGCAGCAGGCAAATCATGATCGAAAAAATGAAAGCAATCACCTGATTGCGCGTGCAGGCCGAGGCCAGCGAGGCAATTGACAAATAGGTACCAGCAACCAGAGCGCAACCCACGTAGCCAGCCAGTATCGTCCCGTTATCAGGCGAACCCAACCAGTTCACAGTCAGCACCATCGGAAAGCTCAGCGCAATCGCTAAAATCAAAAAAGCCCAAGAGGCTAAGAACTTACCCAAGATTGCCTGCCAAGGAGCGATCGGCATCGTCAGTAACAGTTCGATCGTGCCAAGGCGATGCTCTTCAGACCACAACCGCATCCCAACTGCAGGCACCAAAAACAAAAAGAGCCACGGCATCCAATTAAAGAACGCAGCCAATGAGGCATCGCCACGCTCAAAAAATCCGCCGAAGGTAAAGGTAAAGATACCTGCCAATAACAGGTAGGCAATTAAAAACACAAACGCCAAGGGCGACTCAAAATACGCTCGCCATTCTCTGGCTGCAATGGCTCGTGTGGCTAAAAGGATGTTCATGCTTAGGCTCCGAGCTGTTCAGACGTCTGGCGACCGGCGCCAGTGACTTCACGAAAATAGTCGTCAATTCTTCCGGTTTGGGATCTTGACTTGAACTCGTCAGGCGTACCTTGTGCCACGATGCGTCCGTGCGCAATGATCACGGCGCGACTGCACACGGCCTCGACTTCTTCTAGTACGTGCGTTGAGATAATGATCGACTTGGTACGCCCCATTTCACGGATCAGTTGACGCATGTCGTGCTTTTGATTTGGATCTAAGCCATCTGTCGGCTCGTCCAAGATCAAGACTTCAGGGTCGTGAATCAAAGACTGCGCCAAGCAGGTACGTTGACGAAAACCCTTTGACAAGGTGTCAATCGTTTGCCTGAGCACGTTCTGCAACTGGCAAAGCTCAATCACGCGGTCGACAGCATGTTGCCTGACCGTACCACTTAGACCACGGATGTCAGCAGCAAAACGTAGAAATGACAATACGGTCATGTCTTGATAAGACGGAGCCGATTCAGGCAAATAACCGATCTTGCGCTTAGCCTCGATGGGATCTTTCAACACATCGAAGCCGCAGACCGATATCGAACCACTGGTAGGTGGAATGAACCCCGTGATCATGCGCATTGTGGTGGATTTACCGGCGCCGTTGGGGCCTAGAAACCCCAATACCTCGCCCCGACCGACTTCTAACGACAAGTCATCAACCGCCAACTTGCCTTTGAACGATTTTGATAAATGTTGGATCTTAATCATCGATCTCTCAGGTTTAAATAAATACTAGCGTGTACAACTCGCGCGGCACCTGGTTATTGTTCGAATGTTGTGCGTCTAGCGAGGATTATGGGATTGCCTAAAATAAATTCAAGGCGTATTTTTACAAAAAAAAACTTAAAAATCTAGCATTTTTGCCTTTTGTACTCGTCAGCCACCTCTGCAACCTTGCGGCTTCCCTGAGCGCACGCAGCCAGCCCTACTGCCACGCCAGCCCAATAATTAAAGCAGCCTGACGTTATAACACCGTTACGTGCAAGAACGCCGGAGATAGGCCTAGCCCAGGCTTTCGACCTGGGCAAATCCGACGTACCCCCTCAATACTTAAGCAATCGCTCGCAAATTGGTCTAGCTTTCAGTAAGCTTACGACAATTGATGATAAGAAAAAGAACGCGCCCGATATAAAAGATGGCGCCGTCCACAATGGTTTAGTCAACACCAGGGGCCGGCGATGACTCAGTGGGCGAGGTTAAAAACACCGGAGACCTTAAATGAAAAATCGACTAGGCATTGCAATCGCAGTTCTTGGCTACACCCTTGCACTATTCTCCGGCAGTACACATGCCGCAGATAAACCCATCCGCTTGGTGATTTTTGCTGCCGGTGGCCCGGTCGATTTCGTGGCGCGCCAGTTCGCTGAAAAACTCTCTAAAACGACAGGCACTGATGTCATCGTTGAGGCCAAACCTGGTGCCAATGGCATTATCGCTGCTCAAACCGTCATTGCAAGCGAACCTGACGGCACAACTCTATTCTTTTCAAGCTCGGGGCTCTTTACGATCTCACCGATTTTTCAAAAACTCCCTTTTGATATCGACCGTGATTTACTCCCTGTATCGCGTATCGTGATCAACGCCTCTGCGGTTGCAATCGATGCCAATATCCCAGCAAAGACTATCAGTGAGTTTATTGCCTACGCAAAGGCTAAAAAACAGACGATCGACTTTGGATCGCCCGGAGTGGGCAATATCACTCAACTATGGATTGAACAATTCGCCGACGCCACGGGCTTGCAACTCATGGCCGTCCCTTACAAGGGAATCGCACCGGTGATGGTCGATGTTATGGGCGGACGACTAGCAGGCACAATTGGCGATCTACCCGCCTTTTTACCTCACATCAATTCAGGACGCATGCGAGTCATTGGCTTAGTTGGCGAGACACGTAATCCTGCCGTACCGAACATTCCAACCGTGTACGAGCAAGGCTATCAAGGCCTCAATGCCTTATCTTGGTATGGCGTGTTTGCCTCGAGCAAAACGCCAAGCCCTCTTGTTCAAAAGTTAAACGCGTCATTCACACAGGTATTGTCTGAGCCGAGTTTGCGTGAAGCCCTCAGGGCCGCGGGTGTCGAGCCAGCAGCCTCGACCCCAGCTGAACTCGCAGCACTTGTGCAAGCAGACCGCGCGCGCTGGGCGACGTTGATCAAGCAGAAACAATTAAAAATGGAGTAGGCACATGACTCAAACATATTTACGAACTCTTAGAGGGTTCGTCGTGACCTTATTGCTGATCCCCTTTGCGAGCTGGGCTCAAGCACCCTACCCCTCTAAGCCCGTTCGAATCGTCGTGCCGTTTCCACCAGGTGGCGCCGTTGATATTGTGGGGCGTGCACTGGCTCAACATCTGTCGACCGCCTTTGGTCAGCCTGTAGTGGTTGAAAACAAACCAGGTGCCAATGGCGTGATTGGCGCTGCACTGGTGGCAAAGGCCGAGCCCGACGGCTATACCCTGCTGCTCAGTGCCTTAGGGGCCATCACCGTCATCCCACACGTTCGCGACGTTGGCTACGACCCCCTCAAAAGCCTCATGCCCGTCACGCAAGCGGTACGGCTATCGTTGGTGTGGCTCGCAAAGCCGGGGCTTGAAGCCAAAACAATGGCAGACGTCATCAAACTGGATAAGGCTGGTGTCAAACTTTCAGCCGGCAATTCTGGCAATGGCAGCCCAAACCACCTTGCGATTGAGCAGTTCAATCTGATGGCGGGCACCAACATCACCTCGGTACCTTACCGCGGCGAGAGCCCCGCCCTTACCGACTTGATGGGTGGGCAAATTGACCTGGCAGTGATCACCTTAGTTGCCGCGACTGTGCCGCTCAATGCAGGCAGCATCAAGCTGCTAGCGACTTCGGGTACAAAGGCGCCCCAATCGATGCCTCAATTAGCAACAGTCGCTGGGGCGACCGGCATGACTGAATACTCAGCCGAGGCATGGCAAGGCGTCTTCGTGCCAGCTGGCACTGCACCCGCAATCGTGAATCGTCTAAACGCTGAAATCGTCAAGATCCTGCATTCACCTGAAGTGAGCAAGTTTTTGCTAGACAGGGGCACTGAGCCGGTCGGCAATAGCGTTTCAGATTTCGCTGCTCTCGTGCAGACTGAGTTTGTGAAATACGGCACTTTAGCCAAAAAGATTCAGTTAAAGGTTGAGTAGTTGTCATGACAAATAATCTTTGTGTACGTTTTGTCAAAGCCGCCGTTGGTGCCATCGATGCGAGCCACTTTGCCGTCGCGACTGAAGCCATACCCACCGCGGAGTCGGGCGACATCGTGGTGCAAAATGCATTTGTCTCGCTCGATCCTTATCAACGTCGACAGATGATGCCTCATGTCGCCTATGCGAATCCCTTGAACTTGGGTGACGTGATGGTGGGCCGAGCGATCGGACAAGTGGTTGAATCAAAGCACGCAGACTTTAAGGTGGGCGACTGGGCACTTGGCCATTTCGGTTGGCAGCGTTACACCAAGATCAAAGCGTCTAGCGCAGAGAAAATCAATCTAGATGGCTTTTCTGCCTCGACGTACCTGGGTGCGCTTGGTAGCCCTGGCGTCACCGCCTGGGTGGGCTTGTGCGCGATCGCAAAGGCTTTGCCTACAGATACGGTAGTGATCTCTGCCGCCACCGGTGCGGTGGGCAGCGTTGCCGCAGCCCTAGCGCGCTCAATCGGCTGTCGCGTGGTGGGGATCGCTGGCGGCCCCGCTAAGTGCCAACATGCGGTCGAAAAACTGGGTTACTCGGTGTGCGTCGATTATCGGGATTCGAACTTCAAGCAATTGCTCGCGCAAGCAACGCCTAACGGTGTCGACGTTGATTTTGAAAATGTTGGCGGCGCTATTTTTGATTGCGTACTAGAACGCTTAAATGATTTTGCACGCATCGCGTTATGCGGCATGATTTCTCAATACAACTTGATCGAGCCCGATGGCGTACGCAATATTGGTGAGCTCTTGAATAAAAACGCCACCCTACAAGGCTTTAGGGTGACGAGCTATCCTCAACACCGTGCCCAAGCACAGCAAGACATCAAGGCGCTGCTGCGCAGTGGCGCTCTACAGCCCACTGAGACCTTTGTTGAAGGTCTAGAGGCCGCCCCTCAGGCGTTTGTCGACTTGTTTAAAGGCGCAAATCTTGGGAAATTGGTTGTGCGGGTTTGAACAGCGCAAGTGCCCTACACGCAAAGGGCATCAATCAACACCGATACATCTTCCAACTCGTCAAAGTGCTGACATAGTTCAATCACTCTTTCAAGCTGAGCATTCTTGAGTGCCTCAGGCATGAGCGCTGCACAGGCGTGAAACTTACTGATCTCACCCTCCCAACCAAGCGGATTGCCAGGGCTACCGTAAGGATGCGGTACCTCAATCACAAAATTCTGCCCTTGCACTGACTCGAGTTCGACTCTTCCAGAAAATGTTGGAACATCTTTAGGCAACAAGTACGCTTCAATTTTAGGCATTAAGGCTCGAACTACGGGATCAAGCAGCGCATCAGACGAAAGTTCATTAGCCAGCAGTCGCTTATGCACAGCAATCGTTGCCACACAGTACGGCAAACTAAACTGCGCCTCAATGGCGGTCGAAGGGTTCCATTTTTTTTCATAGTTATCAGCGACCAGCCCAAACGGGGTGGGATGCAAGCCGCACTTGATTCGCGCAATATCACCGATACGTAACTGGTGCTGTTTCATCAGTTCTTCAACACCTGTCATACTCGCGTGCGCACCGTAACAACAAGCATACCCTTTAGTCATTGACTCCGGCCATTCCCAAATTTCACCTAAACCGCGAGTCAGCGCTGTTGGATCATTTTTTTTATGAAAGTGCGTTTCAAGAAGCCCTCGCGATCCTAGAAAGATATTGCGCGTCCCTGTGATGCCCCGTTGAGCAAGCTCTACTGCGTGTAAAGCATCTGCACTAGTAAAACCATGTTTGACTCGCATCATCTGATTACCTTCGGCTACACATTGAAAGTCTCCAGAACCTAGAATCGAATAACCGATTCCCATCGCATTCCATAATTTGTCAGAATCGCATTTAAGAAGTCTAGCCCCAGCTACGATCGCACCCCATTGGGTGTAATTTGAAATACGGCCATAAGAAGAAATGCCAGACAAGCCAAAGCAAGCATTACCGATTCGCGCCTGCACCTCACCACCCGCGCAATAGGCAGCCAAAAACTCTTTACCGCTCACGGGCCCTCGACTTTGGGATAAAGCGAACATTGTCGGTAAGATGTACTCGCTCATATGCTGACCTTCGGGATGGCAATCGCCCAAATCTAACGCGCGCGCCATCGGACCGTTTACAAAGGCGGCCATGTGTGCAGGCACTCGATCGCCGAATACCCAAATGCGACTTTGAGGGGCGCCTCCCATTGATGTTGCGTATTCACGCAACTCGCTAATTGGCGCTTCTGTAGCGCCGCCAAGTGCACAGGACAAGGTATCCAGCACTCTTTGTTTCAGCAGATCGATGACATCAAGCGGAATATCATCGAATTCTAAGTTCGCAGCAAACTCAGCAAGCTGCCCCGCAGGGTCTAGGATGTCTCTTTGATCAGTACTCATTACTTTTTCTCTTTTTTCATACATGATGTCAAACGCTTACGCAGTGAGACCCAATTCTTTAACATTACGTTGCCAAATTTTAAGTTGATCAATGACAAGCTGACGTAATTCAGCAGCACTCGACACTCCGGGTTCGATACCAATGCGTTCAAGTTGCTCTTTAATATCGTCGCGGCCCATCGCCATACGTAATGCTTGATTAAGTTGCTGAAACAATGCCTCCGACATACCAGGCGGACCAATCAACGCAACCCAAGGAACAACCTCAATCGGTTTAAGCCCAGCTTCAACAAGCGTTGGAACCTCAGGGGCAAAAGGGCTTCTTCTAGTCGCATTCACAGCCAACGCTTTGACGCGCTTATCTTTCAAAAATTCAAGTGCGACGCCTTGCGAACAAATCATGACTTGTACCCGTCCGGCAACCAGATCCATTAGCGCAGCCGGCTCGCCCTTGTAACTCACTTCGTTCATCTGCGTATTGGTATCTCTTAACAGCTGGGCCGTCGCAACTTTTTGAAAAGTTGCACCATTCGCGACATTCAACTTTCCAGGATTGGCTCTTGCGTATGCGAATAGCTCAGTCACATTACTGAATGCGGCATCGCCCGTCACTAACAAGAAATGTACATATCTCCCAATAAACCCAATATGAGAGAAATCCGACACAGGATCATACGGCGGTGGTTGTCGCATTGCAGGTACGGCTTGCAATGGGCTGTTGGTTGCGACAAACAGACTACTGCCGTCTGGCGGCTGGCGCATCAGCTCTTGAGCAGCAATCTGACCGTCTGCTCCCGCTTTGACCTCAACAATTGCGTTGCGTCCAAGTGCTGTACCGATATGAGGGGCAATCAATCGAGCGACAATGTCAGAGATCGAAGCAGCGGGAAAGCCCACCAATAACTTCACCGTTTTTTTATCTTGGGCAAACGCAGAGGTTAGAGGCACATTGAGCGCCAAAGGGGTAGCTAACAGCTTGAGCGCCAAACGCCGTACATTTAACTTATTCATGAAAATCTCCGATCATATTTCTATTGTCTAAATTGCCCTAAAAAAACGTATATTTGTTAGCTCAAGTGTCTTAAATATCGTCGCACATCAATTTTCTTTAGGGATCTTCGCCTCGCCCACAACCTTGGTCCATTTATTGATTTCTGCTTGTGCAAAATCGGCAAACTGTTGAGAAGTACCGCCAACGGCCTCAATGCCAAGTTGTGCCAGTCTTTCTTTGACTTCAGGCGTGTTCGCGATTTTAGAAACTTCAGTCGACCACTTCAACACAATCTCTGGTGGCAGACCCGCTGGCCCCATGAAGCCCAGCCATGAAAACGCAGTAAAGCCGGGATATTTTTCTACCATCGCTGGCATGTCGGGCATTGACTCTAGGCGCTTGGGGCCAAAGCTCACGAGCGGCCTAATTGACCCAGCCTTAATGTGCTGCGATTGAATGAACAGTGTATCGATTGCATATGAGACTTCACCACCGACCACAGCCATTGTTGAGGCCGCGCTACCTTTATAAGGCACATGCGTGACGTCAATGCCTGCAGACACTTTGAAGTACTCGCCCGACAAATGCCCCATCGTGCCGTTACCAAACGATGAGTAATTAAGCTTGCCTGGATTTTTCTTCGCATACGCAATCAACTCATCAAGCGTCTTCACCGGCAGTGAGGGGTGCACCGAGAGCACAAGCTGCAAGATGCCCATCTGACTAATGAAAGTAAAGTCTTTCATGGTGTCATACGGCAATTTGTTATAAAGCGCGGGATTGGTGCCAACGCTGGTAGTGCCGACTGTGATGGTGTAGCCATCAGGTGCCGCGCGGGCACCGTAGCTCATGCCAATCGTTGTGCCGCCGCCGGCGCGATTTTCGATAATGATCGGTACCTTCCAGGCCTCGGCCAATTTGACCGTAAAAATTCGCGCGATCGGGTCTGTAGCACCGCCGGGCGGGTAAGGGACGACAACCGTGATTGGCCGGTTTGGATAGGGTTGCGCCTGAGCCAAAGTCGCAGAGCCGATTAGACCTAAAACACTGAGGGCAATACTATTTAATAATCGCATGTTGTTATTCCTTGTTTGTGCCACGGATCGCCAACCTCAATCAAACTACTCGGTCTTCGGAATGCGTTCTGCTACTTTTTCCCATTTTTTCAAATCTGAGGCAATGAGTTGCGCAAGCTCGGTTGGTGTCGAAGGCGTCACGTCCATACCGGCAATTGCCATACGGGCTTTAAAGGCGTCAGTCGCAAGCACTTTTGCCACTTCAGCGTTGAGCCTCTTCACAATGTGATCCGGGGTACCAATCGGTGCCAACAATGCAAACCACGAAGCCACGTTAAAGCGCTCAAAGCCAACCTGTCCAAACGTAGGCACATTAGGTAATGCAGCGTTGATCTGACTAGAAGGGACACCAACCCCTAGCACTTTGCCTTCGCGAACCGAGGATGCGGCCACCGCAATCGAAATCACTGCAGCCGGAGTACTCCCACCAATCACATCAATAATAAATTTACCGCTACCCGAGCCTCCGTAGGGGATGTGCACCCAGTCCAAGCCTCCATCGAGACGAAGTTGCTCGCCGAGCATGTGTGCGGTGCTACCCACGCCTGGCGACGCGTAAGACAGTTTGCCCGGATTTGCTTTTGAATACTCGACCAGCTCTTTAATATTTTTAACTGGAATCGAGGGATTCACGACAACGACAAAAGCAACATCTGTGAGTTTTGAAATCGGAGCAAAATCTTTGCTTGCATTGAAGTTGACATTCTTTTGGATAAAGGGGGTGATCGTCAACGTACCATCGAAACCCAGCAAAAGCGTATGCCCGTCAGGCTTAGCGCGTGCCACTTCAGTCGTGCCAATCACGCCGGTTGCACCCGCTTTGTTTTCAACTTGAAAAGACTGTCCAAATTCTTTAGCCAAGCCTTCGCCAAGCACTCGCGCCAGCATATCTGCAGACCCACCGGGCCCAAAGGGCACAATGATTTTGACTGGGCGTGCGGGATAGGTTTCGGTTTGGGCAAACGCAGAATTTGAACAAAACAAAAATGTTAACGCCTGCATGGCGATTAGCATGCGCTTGCTGATTTTAGACATCGTAACCTCTCTCCAGATTTCGTAAGTGACCGCCCTGTTCACAGGTCTCCCGAACTTCGAAACATCATGCACCTATTAACTCGGACTTCACTCACTCGCTTTTTAAATTAAGCTTCTTAACCGTAGCAGACCACCGATCGGACTCATCATCGACAAACTTCTGGCACTGCTTACGATCCAAGTTTAAGAGCTCTGCGCCTTGATATCGAAAACTCTCAAGTACTTTTGCATCCGTCATCGCCCTTCTTAAAGCCATGTCTAGTTTTGCAAGTGTCACCTCATCCGTTCCTTTTGGTGCCAATATGACCTGCCAAGTGCTCGCATTAAAACCAGCCAAACCTTTTACACTTTCACTCAAAGAGGGTACGTCCGGTAGCGACGTTGAGCGCTTTTCTGAAGTGACCGCCAGAGCCTTCACTTGTCCTGATTTAATAAACGGCAACGCACTATTGAAAGCACCCGAGTACATAAATGTAATATTTCCAGCAGCGACATCAGTGAGTGCAGGACCATTACCTTTATAAGGCACGTGTTGAAACTTCAAGTCAAGTCGGCTCGCGACGTCCAGGGCAATCAGATGATCCATTGCCCCGTTACCCGATGAACCAAGAAAATACTTATCGGGCTGCGCTTTGATCAGATCGAGTAATTCCTGTGAGGTCTTTACATTGATACTTTTATTGACCAACAAAATCAGCGGAACCATCACTGAACAACCTGCAACCACAAATGCCGTCTTAGGACTTAAATCCTCGCGACCAGCCAAAGGCGGAGCGGTCGTGATGGACGAAGATCCATACAACAACGTATAGCCATCAGGTTTTGCTCGAAGTAATTCTTGCGCTGCGAGGTTTCCGCCCGCGCCTGGCTTATTTTCAACCACCATCGGCACCGTCAGTTCTTGAGACATCTGACGAAACAAGACGCGACCAATTGCATCGGTGGGTCCTCCTGGGGCAAAGCCGATTAAAACTGTGATCGATCGATTAGGAAATAGCGGGTCAGCCTTAACTGATGCACCCCCCAACAACAGCCCTGCGAACACGCTCGCTATCAATTTAGAATGAATCATTATTGCCTCAGTTAGCCTCGCAGCTATTTATTTGTTAACCAATGGGGGTAGTGGGCGCCGTTGGGGACGGGTGGTAACGACCAATAAGCCTGAGTCCGTGAGAACTGTGCGACCGGCGCGAGTTGTTCTAGTACACCATAGGGTGAATCGCGCGTTTCTAGAATTGGATTGAGATCCGCAGTAAACCTCTTGCCCTTCACTCTTGGATCGATCTCAGTTTCAAGACCGTGATCCTGAACCCACATTGAGGCCTTCGTCAATGACACCTTGACGTGATAGCTTCCGCCTTCAGTCGCTCGTCGAATTAATGCCATCATGACACCTGCCGCACCGAGATAGCCAGCAAGATAATCATTCAATAAATAGGTCGGTACTAAGCGAGGGCGCTCAGCATCTCCCTCGGAGACTGCGACACCACAAACTGTCTGTCCAAGTTGCTCAAAACCTCCGCGTTCTTGCCAAGGACCACCATCACCGAAAGCTGTCACTGTGACATAAATCAAGCCGGGACGAATCACCGCCAACTGCTCTGGCCCAAGACCTCTTTTAGCCATGCTGCCGGGTCGCCACGACTGCACGACAACATCTGCCCCGGCGCATAGCTCAAACACTTTCTGTTTCTCTTTTTCTAAATCTAGATTAATAAAGGCTGAGCGCTTGCCAATATTAGTATCAATCACCTGCCTGAAGGGATCTTGCAACATCGGATGGGTGAGTCGCAGCACCTCAGCCCCCTGCTCCGCCAATGACCGCGCCACGATCGGACCAGCAATCACATGGCCTAAATCAAGTACTCGCAATTGATCTAAGGGTCGACTCGTTGCTCTTGCCGGTTCTGGTTCACTGTCGGCGATCTTAGTGATCTCAATGGTTGGGGTACTTGCAAGCCAGCGTCCCTGAGGATGCTTGAGCCATTCATCTTTTGAGCGCGCAAACACACCAGGAATCTTTCGCCTTGCAAACTCTTCCTCTAGATCAGTCGCTTTCCACTTTCCAATCGAGGCGGACAGCGCCTGCGCGTTGTTCGGACAATTTAAGGTATCTAAGACCGCATCTCGCAAGTGTGGGTACGAGCCAATCGGAAAGAACCACCGCTCGTCTTGCGTTTTAAAAAAATCAGCTTTTAATTCGGTTAGAAGAGATAAGGCTGGAAAAGGGCAACCACTTTGCTTCTGAAACTCGCCAGGATTGAGTGCACTCGCGGCTTGCACCCAATCCATCGCAACAGTTTGATGTTCACCTGACGCCATATGCCACCACTTTTCGATTCCGAGCGCATAGGCACCTATTGCGCTCGAAATTGGCACGGTCAATTTGTGCTTGGTATCGAATTTTGGAATCTTTCCATAAAAACTCAATCGCTTTGTTGCCGCTGCGTCTATCACTTTATGCGGAGCAAATAGCTCAGCGATGGATTGGTGAACTTGCTTAGTCAGGTCGTCATGTTCGCTCATTTCAAAACTCCAATTGAATAAAAAAATACACAAGCAACCTACTCAAGCGAGGCCTCAAGCCTTTTTTCGCGCCGCTTACGAACCCACGACAGATTAGGCAAAATCAATAGCAACACCGCGATGCACATCAAGATCGCTGATAGTGGTCTTGAGAAAAAAATCATGAAATCGCCTTGCGACAATAATAGGGATTGCCGAAAGTTGTTCTCCATCAGTGGGCTCAAGACCATTGCCATGATCAGCGGTGCCGCTTCATATTTAAGCTTTTTAAACAAGTAGCCAATGAAGCCAAACACGATCATCACGATCACATCAACAATACTGTTGCTGAGGCTGTAAGAGCCAATCACACAAAAAATAAGAATGGCTGGCACTAAGTAGTGGTACGGGATTTTTAAAATTTTGACCCATAGCCCAACAAAAGGAAGGTTCAACACAATCAACATAATGTTGCCGATATACATGCTGGCAACAACTCCCCAAAAAATGTCTGGGTGTTGCGTAATCAGCAAAGGCCCCACATTCACGCCATACGATAAAAATGCACCAAGTAATAAAGCCATGCCTGGAGTCGAGGGGATGGCTAATGTCAGCAAGGGAATAAAAGCACCGCCAATCGCCGCGTTATTTGCGG
>Ga0114968_10001175_pt1 | contig 19959 bp, 16 predicted proteins | sample M_130807_EF_Meta_FD_87020 | JGI IMG/M metagenome (GOLD analysis project Ga0114968, IMG submission 87020) | Freshwater microbial communities from Lake Montjoie, Canada to study carbon cycling - M_130807_EF_MetaG | ecosystem: Environmental > Aquatic > Freshwater > Lake | place: Lake Montjoie...
GCTGCCTTTGTCCGGTCCCATGTTCAGGTTGTGGGTGTGCACGTGCTCGCCGGGGGCGATGGCTTGCGAGGCAAAGCCGATGATTTGGTTGTAGCGGCGCACCGGTTCACCCACTGCAATGGCGCGCATGGCCACTTTGTGACCCGGTGGCACCAGGCCGCGCACCGCAACATCCTCCACGATGGACCCAGAGATCAGTTGTTGGCGGGCGATGACGACATCATCGGCAGCGTGAAGGCGAATAGACAGACTCATGTTGAACCATTCAAAAAAAGTCAGGGGGCCAAAAGACGTGGCAACCACAAAGAAATGCTGGGCACATAGGTGATGAGCAACAAGCTGCCCAGCAAGGGCACCAGCCAAGGCAAGATGGCCATGGTTGTGCGCTCCACACTCAGGTGGGCTACCCGCGCCAACACAAACAACACCATGCCCATGGGCGGGTGCAGCAAACCAATCATCAGGTTCAAGACCATCACCAAACCAAAGTGCACCAGGTCGATGCCAAGCTGTTGGCAGATGGGGACGAGGATGGGCACCAAGATGGTGATGGCGGCGGTGGGTTCGAGAAAGCAACCGACAAACAGCATGAGCAGATTGGCCAGCAACAAAAACTGCCAAGGTTCATCGGTGACGCTCAACACCCAGGTGCTGATGGCGGCGGTGACGCCGGTAGAGGTGAGCAACCAACCAAAGATGCTGGCGGCCGCGACGATGAACAACACCGTGGCCGTGGTTTCCACCGTGTCCAAACAAATTTTCAAAAACAATTTGAAGTTCAGGGTGCGGTACCACAGGAAACCCAAGATCAAAGCCCAGACACAAGCGGCTATCGCGCCTTCGGTGGGCGTGAACACCCCTGTGCTCATGCCACCAATCAGCAGCACCGGCGTCATGATGGGCAGCAGGGCTTGGAACTTGAACAATTTATCTGCGGCAAACAGCAACAGCAATCCAATGACCACGGTGACTTGCGGTTGTGTGCCCACTGAGGTGACCAGCCACCAAATGCACACTGGCCAGGCCAGCACCACGGCGGTTTCAAGCAAGGCTTTCAAGAAGGTGGGCCAGTGCAGTTGTATGTCGCCACCCCAGCCGTTTTTGTGGGCGAAATAGGCCACGGTCAGCATGATCAGCAAGGCCATCACCACGCCAGGGAAAATGCCCGCTAAAAACAAGGCCCCAACCGACACATTGGCCATCATGCCGTAGATGACGAAGGGCAAGCTGGGGGGGATGATGGGGCCGAGCGTGGCCGATGCGGCCGTCACGCCCACCGCAAACTCGGGGTCATAGCCCTGGTCGGTCATGGCCTTGACTTCCACCGTTCCCAGGCCCGCTGCATCAGCGATGGCGGTGCCGCTCATGCCGGCAAACACCACCGAACCCATCACATTCACATGGCCCAGCCCGCCTTTGAGCCAACCCACCAAGGCCAGGGCGTAGCTGTAAATCCGATGCGTGATGCCCGAGGTGTTCATCAGGTTGCCCGCCAAAATAAAAAAAGGCACGGCCAACAATGGAAAACTGTCGATGCCTGAGACCATGCGGTGGATCACCACAAAGGGCGGCGAGCTGGGCACCCACCACAGGTAAAGCAGGGCTGCGGCAGCCATGGCCATGGCCACGGGCAAACCACCACTGAGCAAGACCAAGAAAATGATTTTCAACATGGCTTACATGTTCTCCGGGCGTTCCAACACGCTGTGGCCTTGTCGCCAATGGCGTTGCAACACGCCCAACGCGCGCAGCGTCATCAGCACAAAGGCCAACAAGACCACGCCATACACCAGGTTCATCGGCAGATCGATCACGGTCATTTGGTAGCTGCCCATTTTTTGCATCAGCATCCAGGTGAGGACGCTGGCACTGGCCAAAAAACCAATGCGCAAGACATCGATGGACAAGGACAGGGCACGTGCCAAACGCGGGGGCATGAAGCGGTAGAAAAAATCCACTTGAATGTGGTTGTTTTTGGCCACGCCGATGACCGCCCCAGTGAACACCGTGCCGATCAACAAATAACGCGCCACTTCCTCGGTCCAAGCCGCCGAGTCGTTGAACACGTAGCGGGTGACGAATTGGTAGAGGACGGTCAGGCCCAGCGCAAAGAACAACAGCAATGCCAGCCATGCCTCGGGCAAGGTGTCGGACAAATCAACTTCGGCTTCGCTGTCGCCAAAGGACGCGGCCAGTTGCTCCAGCTCTTGGCTCATTTGACGGCCTGGATGCGGTCGTAGTCGGCGCGTGTTTGACCCAGCGACGCCACCGGTTTGTTTTTCAACACCGTGTCTTGGAAACTTTTGCGGTCCACGTTGACCACCTTCAAGCCCTTGGACTTGAAGAACTCAATCAACTCGGCTTCGCGTTTTTTGATCTTGGTGGTGATGCGTGCCGAGGCTTCTTGCATCACCTCGGTGAAGATTTGTTGTTCGGCTGGGCTCAAGGTATTCCAGACGTGCGGGCCGACCATGGTGATCAGGCCTTCCACCACATGCGAAGTCAGCATGATGGTTTTTTGCACCTCATAAAACTTCTTGGCTTCGATGGCGGTGAGTGGGTTTTCTTGGGCGTCTACCGTGCCGTTTTGCAGCGCCAAATACACCTCGGCAAACGCGATGGGTGTGGGGTTGGCACCGCAGGCTTGCCAGGTGGTGATGTAGGCGGGTGCATCGGGCACGCGGATTTTCAAACCCTTGATGTCGGCACAGGTGTTGAAGACTTTTTGTCCGGTGGTCTGACGTGCACCGTAGTAGGCATAAGCGGTGACTTGGATGCCTGTTTTGCGGCGGAACTCTTGGGTCATTTCTTGGAACAGCGTGCTTTTGGAAAAGGCCAGCAAATGGTCGCTGTCGCGGAAGATGAACGGGTAGTAGGCAATGCCAAAGCGTGGATAGGTGCGCGCAGCAAAAGAGGCGCCACTGATGATGATGTCCACCGTGCCCAGGGTGAGGCCTTGGTTCAGGTCGGTTTCTTTGCCCAGGCTTGAAGCTGGAAAGACTTGGATGTCGAATTTGCCGTTGCTGCGTTTTTTGATTTCTTCGGCAGCCCACACCGATTCTGTGTGAAACGCCTCGGAGGTTTCATACACATGCGCCCATTTGAGTTTTTGCGCGGCCATGGCGCTGAACGCGACCCAACACATGAGGCCCAGCGCCAAAGCCCGCACTGGTCTGCGAAAAAGATGCTGCATGACAAAGCTTTCTGAAACAGAAAAAGAGGGTATTTTGGATGCACCATAACGCCGCCTCAGACCTGCACTCATCGGCATAAACCCGTAGCCGAGTGTGTCAAACACAAGCCCTATCATCCATGCCACCAGAAAAACAGGAGCATTCATGAAACTCGTTCGTTTTGGCCCCGTGGGCCGCGAAAAACCCGGCTTGATCGACGCGCACGGCCAGTTGCGCGACTTGAGTGCGGTCGTCCCCGACATTGGTGCCGCCCAACTCGACGACAAAACCTTGGCCAAGCTCGCCAAGTTGAAAACCGACACCCTGCCCAAGGTGCGCGGCAACCCGCGCATGGGCTGCCCCGTGAGCCATGTCGGCAAGTTCATCGCCATTGGTTTGAACTACGCCGACCACGCCGCCGAATCCAACTTGCCCGTGCCCGCCGAGCCTGTCGTCTTCATGAAAGCCAACAGCTGCGTGCAAGGACCCAACGATGCCGTCATGTTGCCCAAGGGCTCGGAGAAAAGCGATTGGGAAGTGGAGTTGGGTGTGGTGATCGGTACACGCACCAGTTATGTGTCACAAGCCCAAGCCTTGAACCATGTGGCCGGTTATTGCGTGGTCAACGATGTGTCGGAACGTGCCTTCCAGCTCGAACGCGGCATGACCTGGGACAAGGGCAAGGGCTGCGACACCTTTGGCCCCATCGGTCCGTGGTTGGTCACACGTGACGAAGTGCCCAATCCACAGCGCTTGGGTTTGTGGTTGGACTTGAACGGTGTGCGCATGCAAACCGGCAACACCAAAACCATGGTGTTCAATGTCGCCAAGTTGGTGAGCTATGTGAGCCAGTTCATGACGCTGATGCCCGGCGATGTCATCACCACCGGCACCCCACCTGGGGTGGGCATGGGGCGCAAAAACAAAAATGGCAAGCCTGCGCCTTTGTTTTTAAAAGCAGGGGATGTGATGCACTTGGGCATCGACGGTTTGGGTGAGCAAACCCAACACGTGGTGGCCTACAAAAAACACTGAACTCAGATGGTGATGGTTTGAATGCCCGCCAAGCTGGGCATGGCAAAACTTTCAGGATCAAACGCCATGTCGCCATCGGGGTCAGGCACCCCGGTGGATGTCAGGCCCTTGAAATCAAACAGCGTGTCGTCCAACAAGTGCGAAGGTGCGACGTGCTGCAGTGAGTTGAACATGATGTCCAAGCGGCCTGGGTGCTTCTTTTCCCATTCGCGCAGCATGTCGCCCACTTGCTGGCGCTGCAAACCATCTTGGCTGCCACACAAGGTGCACGGGATGATGGGAAATTCACGGTGCACAGCCCAGCGCTGCAAGTCTTTTTCGGCCACAAACGCCAGCGGGCGAATCACGATGTGGTGACCAGCATCGCTCACCAATTTGGGCGGCATGCTTTTGAGCTTGCCCGCAAAAAACATGTTCAAGAAAAAAGTTTGCAAGATGTCATCGCGGTGATGTCCCAAGGCAATTTTGGTGGCGCCAATTTCATCCGCAACCCGGTACAAAATACCGCGACGCAACCGGCTGCACAAGCTGCACATGGTTTTGCCTTCGGGGATTTTGCTTTTCACAATGGAGTAGGTGTCTTGCGTTTCAATGCGGTAGGGCACACCGAGTTGACTCAGGTAGTCGGGCAGCACATGGGCCGGAAAGCCAGGTTGCTTTTGGTCCAAATTCACGGCAATCAAATCGAAGTGAATCGGCGCGCGTGCTTTGAGTTTGAGCAAGATGTCGAGCATGCCGTAGCTGTCTTTGCCACCCGACATGCACACCATCACCTTGTCGCCTTCTTCAATCATGTTGAATTGGACGATGGCTTGGCCTACTTGTCTGCACAAGCGTTTTTCGAGTTTTTGGGTTTCGCGTTCAATTGTCATAGGTCACCATTGTCCAGATTCCATGTGGATGGCCACAGCACAATCTTCAAAAATTTCAAGCTTGGTGATTTTCACACGCACGCCCAAAACGCCAGGCAATTGCAGCAAACGGTGGCTGAGTTTGCCGATCATGGTCTCCAGCAGGTTGATATGGACAGCGGTGCACTCTTCGATGATGATTTTGCGAACACGTCGGTAATCCAGCACTTGGGTGATGTCGTCATTGCTGGGCAGCAAGGCTTGTGGGCCGAAGTTCAACTCGGCATCCACTTGAATGGGTTGCGGTTTGGTTTTCTCAGACTGCAAGATGCCAAGGCTGGCATCAAAGCGCAAGCCAGTGAGTGACAAGGTTTGGGCGTGACATTTCTGCATGGTCTTACCAAGGTTTGTGACCAATGCGCTCCGTGCCTACGGAGGAGCAATCGGCATAGACATCAGGCTTGCGTGTTTGCACGCGCACCGCGACGATGCTGGGATGAAGCAACAACTGGTTCAACAGAGCATCACACAAGGTTTCTTGCAGTTCGTGGTGCACCTCGCCTGTGGTTTGCAACACCAACTCACGCAAAAAATCGTAGTTCAGGGTTTGCGAAATATCGTCTTGTGCCGCTGGTGCAGCTGCCAGAGGCACGCAAATATCGATGTCAAACCACATGCGTTGCGCGGCTTTCTTCTCGAAATCGTGCACGCCGATGTGCACCATGCATTCAAATTGGCTGAGGCTGAGCAAGCGGCATTGCGTGGGGATGCGTTGATCCAAGGCAGCAAAAGAAAGCAGGCTGGGATTCATGATGTGGGTGCTTGGATGGCAAACATGACGTCTCTAGACAACGGCACCAAATGCTGGCCGTTGTCGACTTGAACCGTGGTGCCGGTGAGGGACTGGTTTTCTGCGATGAAGACCGCCGTGCGGGCAATGTCTTGGGTGTCGATGGGGCGTTGCAGCAGGTTGATGCGGGCGGCTTGATCAAAATTGGCTTGGGTTTGCGGGCCGCTCAGATAGCTCAAGCCAGGCGACAAACCACAGACACGCACTGAGGGGGCCAAGGCCTGTGCTTGCAAGGCCACACTGCGCTCCAGTGCCAGTTTGCTCACGGTGTAAGAAAAATAATCCGGGTTCAGGTTGTGCACTTTTTGATCCAGCACATGGATGACGCAAGCCAAAGTGGTGGCGGCCTCTCGGCGCTGGGCCAATGCATTGCCCAGCAGCAAAGGCAAGACCGTGTTGGTTTGAAAATGTGCTTGCATGCGCGCGGCTGTGCTGGAGACCGCAGTATCTTCTTCAAAAATAGAAGCGTTGTTGACAATGCAGTCGGGCAAGCATGTCGCGTGTGACACACACGCGTTCAGCAACTGATGGTGGGCCTCGGGCGATGACAAATCCAGGGGCAGCAAATGGCAGCTGGAACCCAGGGCCTCGACCAGTCGTTGGGTCTCTTGAGCGTCGGTCTTGGATGTGTTGTAGTGACATATCACCTGCCAACCTGCTTTGGCAAAGGCCAAGCAAAACGCGCGACCCAGTCGCTTGGCGCCGCCCGTGATCAAAACAGTGGGTGTGTGGCTGAGGGGATCCGCAACAGACATGAACGACAATCCAAGCGATGAATGAACAGGCGAAGAGTGTACCGACTGCACCAACGGCGATGAGTCGTTTGATCCAAGCCAGCTTGCACAAGCAAGGCGGTTGGATGCCCTTCGATCGGTTCATGGCGCTGGCGCTGTATGCGCCGGGCTTGGGCTACTACAGCGGCGGGGAGCAACAAATTGGCCGCATGCCCCAAAGCGGCAGTGATTTCGTCACCGCGCCTGAACTGTCTCCCTACTTTGGCCAAGCCTTGGCCCACAGTGTGGCCGAGGCTTTGAAGCACACCGGCACGAACACCGTCTTTGAATTTGGTGCGGGCAACGGCAGCTTGGCCTTGCAGCTTTTGAACACTTTGGGCGACAAGGTGCAGCACTACACCATCGTCGATGTGTCGGGCACATTGCGCGAGCGCCAAGCACAAACTTTGAAGGGCCATGCCTCCAAAGTGACCTGGTTGAACAACTTGCCCGACGACATGCAAGGCGTGGTGGTGGGCAACGAGGTGCTGGACGCCATGCCGGTGCGTTTGTTGCACCGCCTGCAAGGGGTGTGGCATGAGCGCGGCGTGATCTGGGACGATGTTCATCAGGTGTTGGCATGGCAAGACCGACCCACCGCAGACCAAGCGCCGTTTGAGATTGAAGGCGCGCAAGACTACTTGTGTGAAATCCATCCGCAAGCACAAGCCTTTGTGCGCTCGTTGGCAGAGCGCTTGAGCGCTGGCGTCATGTTCTTCATTGACTACGGTTTTCCCGAACACGAGTACTACCACCCGCAGCGCCACATGGGCACCTTGATGTGTCACCAAGGCCACCTGAGCGACACCGACCCCTTGCAGCACGTGGGCTTCAAAGACATCACGGCGCATGTGAATTTCACCGGCATCGCTTTGGCCGCGCAAGACCTGGGGTGGCAGGTGTTGGGCTACACCAGCCAAGCGCATTTTTTGATGAACAGTGGTTTGCTGCCGCTGCTGGAAAAGGCCAGTGTGCCCGAGCGCAGCATGGCGCAAAAACTGATTCAAGACCACGAGATGGGGGAGTTGTTCAAGGTGATCGCGCTGGGCCGCGATGACAACTGGACGCCCATGGGCTTTGTGCAAGCCGATCGAACCCACCGGCTTTAACCATGGTGCGCTGGCTCATTGTGGTGTTCTTGGTCTTGCTGCTGGTGCAAGGCATCACGCCATGGCTGAACAAAATCGGCTTTGGCCGCTTGCCGGGGGACTTGCATTTTCGCTTGTTCGGCCGCGAGTTCTTCATTCCACTCACCACCACCATCATCCTGAGCATGGTGTGCGCAGGCATTGCCCACTTGCTTTGAGCAACGGCTGTTGTCCCCTTCGACACAGGGACATGGCACAGGGTTAATATGTCATTTGACCGGAGTTTGAATGCTTGACATGTCTTTTGTGAAACGAATTTTTCTGCGCTCGAATCTGTTGGCTTTGCTTGTCGTGCTGCTGGGTGGTGCCACCGCTTGGTGGTATGCGGATTTGCAGCAACTGTGGACCCGCAGCACCAGCAGCACAGTCGACAAGACGGCCGACAAGACCAAAGGCATGGGACGCCCTGGCAACAAAGAGGGCGGTGGCGGCAAAAACACCCCGGTCAGTGCCGTGCAGGTCAAGCAAATGGATGTGCGCCAAGGCGTGGACGCCCTGGGCACGCTCACCGCGCTCAACACCGCCGTGGTGCGCGCCAAGGTCGATGGTGAACTCAAGGCGGTGCGTTTCACCGAAGGCCAATGGGTGCAAGCCGGTCAGTTGTTGGCTGAAATTGACGCGCGACCCTATGAAGCCTTGCTCAACCAAGCGCAAGGCCAGTTGGCACGCGACGCGGCGCAATTGAAAAACGCGCAACTCGATTTGCAGCGCTACCAAGATTTGCTCAGCAAAGACGCGATTGCCCGACAGCAAGTGGAAACCCAGGCCGCGTTGGTGGGCCAGTTGCAAGGCACGGTGCAAGCCAATCAAGCGCAAGTGGACGCAGCGCGTTTGCAACTCTCCTACACCAAGGTCACCGCACCCATCAGTGGCAGGTTGGGTTTGAAGCAATCGGAGCTGGGTAGTTTGGTGCGTGCCAGCGACCCCAATGGCTTGGTCAGCATCACGCAAACCCAACCCATGGCCGTGGTGTTTGCGGTGCCCGAGGTGCATGTGCCGCTGATCATGCGCAAACTCAAAGCCGGACAAGCCTTGCCCGTGCAAGCCTGGGACCGGGATCGGCAACACCGTTTGGCGCAAGGGCGGGTCAGCACCACGGACAACGCCATCGATGTGGCCACCGGCACTTTGAAACTCAAGGCCACGTTGGACAACAAAGAAGGCCTGCTGTTTCCGAACCAGTTCGCGCAAATTCATTTGGAACTCGATACTTTAAAAAACGCCTTGGTGGTACCCACACAAGCCATCCAGCGCGGCGCGCAAGGCACCTTTGTGTGTGTGGTGCAGACCGACAACACCATCCGTTTGCAAAACGTGCAGCTGCTGGCTGTGGACGGCGACATGCAAGCGGTGTTGGGGGATTTGAAAGTGGGTGAGCAAGTGGTGACCGATGGCGCAGACCGCTTGCGCAACGGCAGCACAGTTGAGGTGGTGAAACCGGCCAAGCCATGAACTTGTCGCGCTTGTTCATCTTGCGGCCAGTGGCCACCTCGTTGTTGATGGTGGCTTTGTTGCTCAGCGGTTTATTGGCTTACCGTTTGTTGCCGGTGGCTTCCCTGCCGCAAGTGGACTACCCCACCATCCAGGTGAGCACGCTGTATCCGGGGGCCAGCCCCGAGGTCATCACCGCTTCCATCACCGCCCCCTTGGAGCGCCAGTTTGGCCAGATGCCAGGCTTGGCCCTGATGACTTCGGTCAGCTCGGGCGGTGCCTCGGTCATCACCTTGCGTTTTTCTTTGAAGTTGCCCCTCGATGTGGCCGAGCAGCAGGTGCAAGCGGCGATCAACGCCACCACCAGTGTCTTGCCCTCGGATTTACCCATGGCACCCGCCTACAGCAAGGTCAACCCAGCAGACGCGCCCATCCTCAGTTTGGCCATCAGTTCGGGCAGCTTGCCGATGACGCAAGTGCATGACATGGTGGAGAACCGCTTGGCGATGCGCTTGTCCCAGGTGGCCGGAGTTGGTTTGGTCAGCATCGCCGGAGGCCAGCGACCAGCGGTGCGGGTGCAAATGAACAGCCAAGCCTTGGCGGCATCTGGTTTTTCCTTGGACGATGTGCGCAACGCCATCAACCAAGCGAATGTGCACATGGCCAAGGGCAGTTTGGATGGGCCTGCACGCGCGTCAAGTTTGGATGCCAATGACCAACTGCGTTCGGTGGACGACTACGCCAACATGGTCTTGGCCTATGTGCGTGGCAACCCCTTGCGCTTGCGTGATGTGGCCACCATTGTCGAAGCCCCCGAGAACAACCGATTGGCTGCATGGGCCAATGAACAACCCGCCATCATCTTGAACATCCAACGTCAGCCGGGTGCCAATGTCATTGAAGTGGTCGAGCGTGTGCAAGCCTTGTTGCCCGGCTTGAAAGCCTCATTGCCCCCCAGCGTGGACATGCAAGTGATGACCGACCGCACGGTCACCATTCGCGCCTCGGTGCGTGATGTGCAGTTTGAACTCCTGCTGTCCGTGGCCTTGGTGGTGATGGTCATCTTTTTGTTTTTGCGCAGCGCAGCCGCCACCATCATTCCCGGCGTGGTGGTGCCCTTGTCCTTGATGGGCACCTTTGGCTTCATGTATTTGGCCGGTTTTTCGATCAACAACTTGACCCTCATGGCACTCACTGTGGCCACCGGGTTTGTGGTGGATGACGCCATTGTGATGATCGAAAACATCGCGCGGTATTTGCAAGACCCGAAACGGCCCACCACGGCCTTGCAAGCGGCATTGGAAGGGGCGCGACAAATCGGCTTCACCATTTTGTCGCTCACGTTTTCGCTGGTGGCGGTGCTGATTCCTTTGCTGTTCATGGGCGATGTGGTGGGGCGTTTGTTCCACGAGTTCGCCATCACCTTGGCGGTGGCCATTCTGATTTCTGCGGTGGTCTCGCTCACGCTCACGCCGATGATGTGCGCGCATTTGTTGCGCCCGGCACACTACCAAGCAGACACATCGCAGCTGCACAACGCCGCATGGCTGCAAGCGCTGATCGACCGCTACGCCGTGGCACTCAAAACAGTTTTGAACCATCCGCGACAAACCACATGGGTGTTCATGGGCACGGTGTTGCTGACGGTGGCTTTGTATGTGTGGATACCCAAAGGCTTCTTTCCTGTGCAAGACACGGGTGCGATTCAGGTCATCACAGAGGCCACCCAATCCACCTCCTTCAAGGCCATGGCCGAACGCCAACAAGCCTTGGCTGCGCAGCTGTTGAAAGACCCTGCGGTGGCCAGCCTCACCTCGTTCATCGGTGTCGATGGCCCCAACACCAGTTTGAACACGGGCCGCATGACGATCAACCTGGTGCCCAAACACCAACGCGATGCACCTTTGCCCGAGATCGTGCGGCGCTTGAACCAGGTCGGACAAAGTGTCAGTGGCACGCGCCTGTATCTGCAGCCTTTGCAAGACCTGACCTTGGAGGACCGGGTGGCGCGCACCCAGTACCGTTTTTTACTGAGTGGTCCTGATGTAGATGCTTTGGACACATGGTCAGCGCGTTTGATGGACCGATTGCAAGCGCACCCGGCTTTGGCCGAAGTGGCTTCGGATTTGCAAAACCAAGGCTTGCAAGCTTATGTGCGCATCGACCGGGAGGCCGCCAGCCGATTGGGCGTGAGTGTGTTGGCCATCGACAACGCGCTCTACAACGCCTTTGGGCAACGCTTGGTGTCGACCATCTTCACGCAAAGCAACCAATACCGCGTGGTGTTGGAAGTGCAGCCGCAAGACCGCTTGGGGCCGGCGGCCTTGTCGCGTTTGATGGTGCCCTCCAGCACGGGCGCGCAAGTGCCGCTCAGCAGTGTGGCGCGCATCGAAGAACGTGCGGCGTTGTTGAGCATCTTGCATGTGGGTCAATTTCCCGCGGTCACTTTGTCGTTCGAGCCAGCAGCCGGGGCTTCACTGGGCGATGCTGTGCAAGCGATTGAAAGCCAATGGCAGGCCTTGCGGGCGCAAGAGGATGCGCCTGTGAACATCGAATCACGCTTTGAAGGTGCCGCTTTGGCTTTCCAAGCATCCTTGACAAACAACCTGTGGCTGGTCCTGGCCGCCGTGGTGACCATGTACATCGTGTTGGGTGTGCTGTATGAAAGTTACATCCACCCCATCACCATCTTGTCGACGTTGCCATCAGCGGCCTTGGGCGCTTTGCTGGCGCTGATGTTGGCGCGCACAGATTTGAACTTGATGGCGGTGATTGGCATCATCTTGTTGATTGGCATCGTGAAGAAAAACGCCATCATGATGATTGACTTTGCGTTGGAAGCCGAGCGGCAACAAGGCATGACGCCGCGTCAAGCCATCGAGCAGGCCTGCTTGTTGCGCTTTCGCCCGATTCTGATGACCACACTCTGCGCCTTGCTGGGCGCGTTGCCTTTGATGTTGGGCTCGGGTGTGGGCAGTGAATTGCGCCAACCCTTGGGCGTGACCTTGGTGGGTGGGCTGTTGGTGAGTCAGTGGCTGACACTCTTCACCACGCCCGTGATTTATTTGCAATTGGATGCCTGGGCCAAACGCTGGGCACCCCGCAGCGCATGAACTTCTCGGCGTTTTTCATCGACCGGCCGGTGGCCACCACGCTGCTGAGTTTGGGGGTCGCCTTGGCCGGTGGCTTGTCCTATGCCTTGTTGCCCGTTGCGCCTTTGCCGCAAGTGAGTTTCCCCACCATTTCAGTGCAAGCCACGTTGCCCGGTGCCAGTCCTGAAACCATGGCGGCCACGGTGGCCACACCGCTAGAGCGCGCCCTGGGCACCATCGCGGGCGTCAATGAAATGACCTCGAGTTCATTGCAAGGCTCCACCCGCATCAACTTGCAATTTGATTTGAACCGCGACATCAATGGCGCGGCCCGCGATGTGCAAGCCGCCATCAACACCGCACAAAGCCTGTTGCCCAGTGGCATGCCCAACCGCCCCACCTACCGCAAAACCAATCCCACCGAAAGCCCGATGCTGGTGATTGCACTCACCTCCAGCACCTATTCGCGCGGTCAGATGTACGACCTGGCCTCGACCATCTTGGCGCAACGTTTGTCCCAGGTGGACGGCGTGGGACAGGTCACCATTGGCGGTGGCGCACTGCCAGCGGTGCGGGTGTCTGTGCAGCCTGACAAATTGGCGGCGCATGGCTTGTCGTTGGAGGAAGTGCGTTTGGCCTTGGTGGGCACCCATGCGCATCGCCCCAAAGGCGTGCTGGAAAGCAGCACGCAGATGTGGCAGATTGAAGCCAATGACCAAGCCCGCAACGCTGCCGACTACGCCGGTTTGATATTGCGTTTTCGCGATGGCCGTGCCGTGCGCTTGCAAGACGTGGCCGATGTGCAAGATTCGGTGCAAGACCTGCGCACCGATGGCATTTCACAAGGCGAGCCTTCGGTGTTGTTGGTGCTGAACCAGCAACCTGGCGCGAATGTGATCGAGGCGGTGGACAAGGTGCGTTTGGTGCTGCCGATCTTGCAGCAGTCCATCCCCAGTGGCATGCAGATGAGCGTGGTGTCGGACCGCACACCCACCATCCGTGGCTCCTTGAATGAAATTCAAAAGTCCTTGGTGCTGTCCATGGCCTTGGTGATCTTGGTGGTGGCGCTGTTCCTCAAACGTTGGCGCACCGCGCTCATTCCCAGCGTGGCCGTGCCGCTGTCCTTGGCCGGCACCTGCGTGGTGATGTACTTGCTGAATTTCAGCTTGAACAACCTCAGCCTCATGGCCTTGACGATCGCCACCGGCTTTGTGGTGGACGACGCCATCGTCGTGCTTGAAAACGTCACGCGGTTGCGCGAACGCGGCCTGAGTTTGCGGCAAGCGTGTTTGCAAGGCGCACGCGACATCAGCTTCACGGTGGTGGCCATCAGCGTCTCCTTGGTGGCGGTGTTCATTCCCATTTTGTTCATGGGCAGTGTGCTGGGCAGGTTGTTCCACGAATTTGCACTGGTGATGACGGCCGCCATCCTCACGTCGATGGTGGTGTCGCTCACCACGACACCGATGATGTGCGCGTTGTGTTTGCCCCAAGACACGCCGCATCAAGCCCCACAGAAAGCAGCACCAAAACGTCAACGCGTGGCCCAGTGGTACCGCCGCTCCTTGGCGTGGGTGTTGCGGCACCAGTGGTTGATGTGGTTGGTGTTGTTGGCCACCATTGTGCTGAACGTGAGTTTGTACCGCGCCATCCCCAAAGGTTTTTTTCCGCAACAAGACACAGGCCGCATCAATGGCTACATCCGCGCCGATCAAAGCACCTCGTTTCAATCCATGCAGCAGCGCTTGCAATCGATGCTGGCCATCGTGCAGGCCGACCCGGATGTGTTGACCGTGACCGGCTTCACCGGCAACGGCCAACGCAACGCCGCGCAAATGTTCATGACCTTGAAGCCACCACCCGAGCGGCGTTCCACCGCCGAGCAAGTGGTGAACCGCTTGAAAGCCAAGTTGTCCAAAGAAGCCGGTGCGCGTTTGTTCTTGATGCCGGTGCAAGACTTGCGCATGGGTGCACGTGGCAGTTATGCCCAGTTTGAATACAGCATCAAGGCCGATGAATTGAGTGAGTTGCGCGAGTGGGAGCCGAAAATCCGCCGCGCTTTGGCCAAACTCAAATCACTGGAAGACGTGAACAACGACTATGAAGACCGGGGCTTGCAAACCTCCTTGGTGATCGACCGTGACGCTGCCACCCGTTTGGGCTTGTCGGTGCGGGCCATCGACACCACCTTGGCGAATGCGTTTGGTCAACGCCAGGTGAGCGTGATTTACAACCCACTGAATCAATACCGCGTGGTGATGGAGTTGGCCCCTGAGCATTTGCAAAGTGCCGAGTCGTTGAAGCGCTTGCAGTTCATCAATGCACAAGGACAAGCGGTGCCCTTGCGTGCCTTTGCGCGGGTGGAACTGACCAACACCGCGTTGTCGGTGGCGCATGAAGGCGGCGTGCCCTCGGACACCTTCAGTTTCAATTTGGCCCCTGGTGTGAGCTTGTCGCAAGCCACCCAAGACATTGAAGCCGCTGTGGCGCAACTGAACTTGCCGGTTTCGGTGCGGGGCGGTTTTGCAGGCACGGCCAATGCCTTTCAACAGTCCTTGCAAACCCAACCCCTGCTGATCTTGGCCGCCTTGCTCACGCTGTACCTGGTGTTGGGCGTGTTGTACGAGAGCCTGTTGCACCCGCTCACCATCTTGTCCACCTTGCCCTCGGCGGGTGTGGGCGCGCTGCTCACCCTCATGGCATTCGACACCGAGTTCAGCATCATCGCCATGATTGGCGTCATCTTGCTGATTGGCATTGTGAAGAAAAACGCCATCCTGATGATTGACTTTGCACTGCAACGACAACGCCGGGGCCACACCGCCGCGCAAGCCATCCACATCGCCGCCCAACTGCGCTTGCGCCCCATTTTGATGACCACCGCAGCCGCCATGTTGGGGGCCATTCCTTTGGCCCTGGCCTTTGGTGTGGGTGCGGAGATGCGCCAACCCTTGGGGCTGGCGGTGCTGGGCGGCTTGGCGCTGAGTCAACTCCTCACGCTCTACACCACACCGATTGTGTTTGTCGGGTTGGAAGCCTTGCGCGCCAAAGTGATGGGGCCGCGCCAAACACCTTCTGTACAGTTGCCACCCATGATTGGTCAAACCGCATGATTCCCTATCAACCTGTGTTGGGTGCCCTGTGCTTGCTTGGCCTGAGTGCTTGCGGCAGCTTGTTCAAACCCAACCCGCCGCAAACCGTGGTGCCACCTTCATTCGCTGCAGCCCCGGCGACGGCAACAGTCATGGACGTCGCCCCCGAATGGTGGACCGTGTTCAACGACCCGGTGCTCAACGATTTGCAAAACCGTTTGTTGCAAGGCAGTTTGAATTTGCAATTGATGGCCAGCAAGGTGCGCCAAGCGCAAGCCAGCGTGGCGCTGGCCCAAAGCAGTCTGTGGCCGTCGCTGAATGTGAATGCAGGCGTGGCGCGTGCTCAAGAGAAGGGCGTCTCAGCAGCCAATGGCATCAGTGTCGCCGCCCCTCTGAGTTGGGAGTGGGATGTCTGGGGTCGTGTGGATGCGCAAAACGCTGCTGCCCGTGCCAACTTGCAAGCCACGCAAGACGACTTGGCCTTGGCTCGTTTGTCAGCACAAGCCAGTTTGGTGCAAACCTATGCGGCCTTGCGCACGGCAGAGCGTCAAGCCAAGGTGTTGACAGAAGCAGAAGCGGCCTACACCAAAGCCTTGAGCCTCACGCGCATTCGTCATGACGCCGGTGTGGTGTCGGCAGCGGATGTGGCGCAAGCCGAGTTTCAACTCAACACCACCTTGGCGCAACGCATTGATGTCGACAGCACGCGCATGCAACTGCGCAACGCTTTGGCTGTGTTGTTGGGCACCAGCAGCGCCGAGTTGAATTTGCCGCACAGTGAAGTGGGGTTGACCTTGCCTCTCTTGCCCGCCTTGTTGCCAGCCACCGTGGTGCAACAACGCCCCGATATTCGTGCCGCCGCACAACGTGTGATGGCCGCGCAAGCGCAGTTGGGTGTGGCGCAAACCGCGTTCTTTCCCACGTTCAGCTTTTCAGCGAACCTGGGTTACCGCAGCAGCGACTTGGCCAACATCTTCAGCGCATCGTCCTTGTTGTGGTCACTCGGCCCCAGCATGGCTTTGAACTTGATCGATGGCGGTCAGCGCAAAGCCGCTCAAGCCGAGGCGCGAGCAGCCTTGGATGGTGCGGGCATCAACTACCGACAAACCGTGTTGCAAGCTTTGCAAGAAGTGGAAGACAACCTGGTGGCCGCGCAGCAATTGCAACAGCAAGCCCAGGCGCAAACCAACGCCGTGCAAGCCGCACAACGCAACCTCGCTATTGCGCAAGCGCAGTACGCCGCGGGCACGGTGAGTTATTTGAACGTGGTCACGGCGCAAGCCAGTGCCTTGGCCGCAGAACGCAGCTTGCTGGACATTCAAAGTCGGCAGGTGTTGGCCAGCACGCAGCTCATGAAGAACTTGGCGGCACCATGGCCGCTTTGATGGCTTGCACCCGCGCGGCGTCGATGTGCTGGCCCACTTGCACGCCTTTCAAGCCTTGTTGCATGGCGGCTTCTGACAGCGTGGCGGTGTCCACCGCCAAAGCCGCTTGCATCAAAGCATGCAAGCGCCCCGCCTGCGGATAAGCGCGGTCTTGCAGACCTGTTCTGCCTCGTGCATCGGCTTCGCAGGCTTGCAACGCCAACGCAAAGCGCTCAGGTCGGCGCAACGCATCACAGCGCAGCAGCAAATGCAACACCGCCTCGGCACTCAAGTTCAAGGAGCCGTGGACATGCCCATGTTCTTGCGCCACCACCTCGGCCAATTCTTTGCACGATTGCGGCACGCGCAAACGTTCACACACAGCGCGCAAGAGTTTGACACTGCGGCCTTCGTGGCCAATGTGGCGCGGCAAGGCTGTGGGATGCGTGTTGCCCTTGCCCAGGTCGTGGCACAGCGCAGCAAAGCGCACCTCCAGACCTGCATTCATGCGGGCGCATTCATCCAACACCATTTCCACATGAATACCGGTGTCCACTTCAGGGTGGTGTTCCACGGGTTGCGGCACGCCATACAAGCGGTCCACCTCGGGCAGCAAACGTTGCAGCGCACCGCAGTCGCGCAGCACTTGCAACATGCGTGATGGTTGCGCGGCCATCAAACCTTTGGCGAGTTCTTGCCACACGCGTTCGCGCACCAAGGCGTCCACTTCACCGGCTTGCACCATCTCTTGCATCAGGCTTTGGGTTTCAGGGGCCACACGAAACTGCGGAAAGCGGGCCGCCAATCGCGCCACGCGCAAGATGCGCACCGGGTCTTCGCGGAAGGCGTCGGTGACGTGTCGAAACACTTGCGCTTGCAAATCTTGCTGACCGTTGAACGGGTCGATCAGGTTTTTGTCGGCGTCACGCGCGATGGCGTTGATGGTCAGGTCGCGCCGCGCCAAGTCTTGTTCCAAGCTCACGTCAGGCGCGGCATGCACCACAAAGCCTTTGTAGCCGGGTGCGGTTTTGCGTTCGGTGCGGGCCAGCGCGTATTCCTCGCGGGTTGTGGGATGCAAGAACACGGGGAAGTCTTTGCCCACCGGCGTGAAGCCCTTGGCCACCATCTCTTCGGGCGTGCTGCCCACCACCACCCAATCGCGGTCTGAGCCATTGATGCCCAACAAGGCATCGCGCACTGCTCCACCAACGAGAAATATTTGCATTGCAATCACTGATCTGATGAATAAGGGTGGACTGTAGCCTAAGCCCTTTGAAGAAGCTTTGTCAGCGTGCGCAAAAGCAAGAGGAATAACGCGAAACCATGAGCAATTATGGGCGCTCTCAGCAGTACATGACACAGAATGCAACCACATTTATTGGACACTGCATGCTTACCGAACAGTCAACGCTGAACAAGCACTTTGAAGATGCCTTGATGTTTCACCGAACAGGCCACGTTGAGAAAGCCAGCTTTTTTTACAGTCAAGTCTTGTCAGCCGATGCCAATCATGCCGTGAGTCAACACCATTTGAGCGTGCTCAAGTACGAGCAAGGAGACTTCGAAGCCGCCTTGACGTTGCAAAACAAGCTGATCGACAACCATCCAAACAAAGCCGGCTATCACAACAACCGTGGCAATACCTTGATGCGTTTGGGTCAAGCTGAGCAAGCCTTGAAAGATTTTGACCAAGCCATTCAACTGGAAGCCCACACCGCTGAATTTCATGTCAACCGCGCCAATGCCTTGGTTGCATTGGACCATTCAGAGTTGGCGTTGACTGACCTCAACCAAGCCATTGAACTCACACCGAGCTTGGCCATGGCCTATGCCAACCGAGCCAATGTGCTTCACAACTGTTCAAACCATCAGCAAGCTTTGGCAGACATCGATCAAGCCTTGTTGTTAGAGCCAGGTAATGCACAATTTCATTACAACAAGGGCAACATCTTGGTCAGATTAAGGCGCAGCCATGAAGCCGCTACGCAATACCAACAAGCCTGTGAACTAGACGCTGAATTCGAATTGGCTTACTTGAAATGGGCTGACTTGATGATGAGCATGCAAGCCTTGCCCCAAGCCGCACAGGTGCTTCAAATCACGCGTGAACGACATCCGACATCAGAGGCCTGCTTGGTCTTGCTCGGCGAGGTACACGCCTTGTTGGGCGAAACCCATTTGGCCCAAGATTACTTTTCACAAGCCAAAAGTTTGAATCCGCTGGATGAAGAAGTGGATTACTACGCCGCTGCCAATTTGGGTTTGCCGCCTCCTTTGCAAGCGCCCGCTGTGTATGTGAAGAAACTGTTTGATGGCTATGCAACGCATTTTGAAGCTCAGTTGCTCCATGAGCTGGCTTATGCTTCACCTGCACGTTTGCACACCCAGTGGTTGCGCCATGCGAATGCGTCGAAGGTGAGCGCCTTGGATTTGGGTTGCGGTACAGGCTTGGTGGCCAAGTCGTTCATGCCGAACTGCGCCTACATTGATGGGGTGGACATTTCCATGCAGATGATCAAAAAATCTCAGTCCAGCGGTTTGTACAGGCAACTGCACTTGGAAGACGTGCATGCATTTTTGCAACGCAATCAACAAACTTACGACGTGGTGGTCAGCGCCGACACCTTGGTGTACATCGGACAACTGGACACGCTGTTTGCAGGCGTGCGACAAGCTTTGAAGTTGGGTGGATGCTTTAGCTTCACCATTGAGGCCACATCTGCATCCACATTTGCCTTGAAACAAAGCAAGCGCTATGGTCATGCGATGGCCTATATCGAATACTTGGCAAAGCGCAATGGCATGCAGATATTGGCCATCGAAAGCGACATCATTCGCCACGAACAACCTGTGCCCATCCAAGGTTTCAATTTGTTGTTAAAAAAATGTTGAAACTCTTGTGCGTCTTAAGCGTGGACATGGGCCACCACTGAGATTCGAAGATGAGGTGTTTCAAGTTGTGGGAAACACCGCCGCCAACGAGGTGGCCTGCGCTACACCCAAGTCTGCAAGGCCAGGCAGGTGACCGCTGGCCACATTGTCGGACTGCATCGAGGCCAAGTTGTCGCGGCTCATGAGGGGTGCGCCTGGCAGCATTTCCATCAACAAGGCTTGCACATAGGCCACAGGCTGCGGCAAAGCAAACACCCA